>CESR01145625.1_pt1 | contig 19585 bp, 17 predicted proteins | sample 356351 | NCBI WGS metagenome assembly CESR01 (sample SAMEA2622149, study PRJEB7988) | marine metagenome | isolation source: saline water (ENVO:00002010), including | reverse complement strand
TACCGTCGATAGCCGAAAAATCGGGCGTCAGGTACCACCACAGCCCCTCCGATGCCCCGGGCAGGGTCATCGAGCGAAGTGCCAGAATCACGAGCAGGGCAAACAGTACGGGCATTGCCATCTTAGAGACACGCTCTAGGCCATCCCGTAGCCCACGGCTGACCATGAGGCCGAGAAACGCAATCACCAGATACGTGTAACCCAAAACGGGTCCCGGTGTGGCGATAAACGACGTGTAGGTAGCCTCCAAGGAACCAACAGAAGACCCGGCCAGGCTACCCGAGACGATCATCACGAAGTAACCGATGATCCAACCGATGAGCATCACGTAATAGGACTGGACAAGTACTGCCGCCAGGCAACCAAGCCATCCAATCGAGTTCCAGAGGCTAAATCTCGAACCAGTCAGGCGCCTCATGCCAGCGATTGGAGTGAGTTGAGCCTTTCTTCCGAGACCCATCTCTGCAGTCATCAGGGGAATACCAATCAACACAGCGAAGATTACGTACACCAAGAGGAAGGCGCCGCCACCATTCATCCCGGTCAAGTACGGAAAGCGCCAAACGTTACCAAGGCCGATCGCAAAGCCCGCCGTCGCCATCAAGAAACCAAAGCGGCTGGCCCAAGTCTCGCGTCCGCTACTCACCGCACCCGGTTTCCACTTGTGCGTATTCCAGCCATTGAACTCACCTCAACATGTCTCGGCCCACTTACGGTCCGTGGCCTACTGGTCGCGCCAAAACTGACCGAGCACAAAACCCCGGAGGTCACACATTCCAAGTTCCCGCACTCTATTCCGCTTCCACCATCGCGCACCGCCGAGGGTCACCACGCCCGCTGCGCTCACCAGTGGTGGGATTTATCCAGATGCCTTCAAACGATCCCAAGCCCCAGTTCCACTGGTTTACTGGTTGCAACTGCAAACCGAGAGCAATCGCAGCGTCCCGAACATTTTCGTTGAGATCAACCTCAACTGCCGGAAACATGCCACTGGCCCCATACGCTTTACCGAAACGTGGCAGGTTGATCGACTCATGGATCGGGATCCCGAAGTCAATCATATTGCTGGTATTTTGGACGATATTTTGTAACAGGCTGCCGCTGGGAGAGCCAGATGCGAGAACTGGTTTGCCATCTTTCATGACCATGTTGGGGGCTACATAGACACTCGCGCGGTGTCCCGGCTTAGGCATGATGCGGTTGAAGTGTGCACCCGACGCCACGATCGTCACACCGGCACAGAACAGCCCATTACTCCAGGGAAGGGACATGCAGGAATGAAGAATAGTCGCCACATTGCCCGCACTGTCAACTGTCGTGACGTGGCAGCTTCCGGGGGGCGGCATCTGGGGGTTTTCGATGGGCAGGCCCATCTGTAGCAGGTCAAACCGCATCTTGGCGTATTCCTTCGACGTAATCAGGTCAAGGGGCAGCGGATGGCTTGCCGGATCCGGTTGTTTCCCGCCTTCCATAAACACGAGATCTGTGGCCCTTGCCATTTGCCACATCGTTTCCGCCGATTCTGTTGGCGGACCGAGTTTTTCGATCTCGACATTTTCAAGGATCTGTAATATCTCAATTATGTGCGTACCACCGTTGTCGGGGGGCGGTGATCCGACCAGCTCGTAGCCACGGTAGCTACCTCGCGCTGGTTCGTCGTAGCGCACGTCATAGCGCTCAAAGTCCTCGAGGGTAACCACCCCACCGGCCGCCTGTACGATCTCCGAGTATTCACGTGCAAAATCGCCAAAATAGAAATAATCATTGCCCTCTTCGGCAAGCCGCTCAAGCGTATCTGCAGCCTGCTTCTGGTAGAGCAACTCCCCAGGGTCGACGAGCCCCCCGTTAGGGAAAAAGATCTCACGGCCGGTATCAGTAACCCCGAGCGTTGGGCTTTGCGTGAACATCTCGCCCCAGAGAAACGGGTGAATTTCGAAACCATCCCGAGCGTAGGAAATTGCCGCGGAACACAAATCTTTTGAAGGCTTACTGCCATGACGCGCCAGCGAAGCTTCGTAGCCAGCCCAAAACCCAGGTATCCCAACACCCAGTCCGGTAGCAGTGGCCGTTGGGCCCCAACCTGTAAGCGGGGCCAACGGGGCGTTCATGCCACCATTGACGTAACTGGTTTTGCCAGTTGCTGCATCGTAGTAAAGCATCGAGAGCACACCTGTAATCCCAGTCATATGGGGCTCCACTACGCATTGAGTTACCGAGGCACAGAGGGCAGCGTCGGCAGCATTGCCGCCAGCACGCAAAATGTCGGTGCCAGCTCTTGTTGCCAGTGGGTGGGCGCAAATGACCATTCCAGCAGATCCGGAAGCAGCTTCTTTTGAACCAAATACTGCTTTGCCGATCAAGCGGCGTCGTTCTTCAGGATCGGCAACCGACCCAGGCGTCGCACCACGGGCCTGGACACTGCCAAGAAAGGATGCTCCGGAACTTTGAGCAACAGCACTTGGGCCCGTGCGAGCAATACCAAAGCCCCTGTCACCCCCATTGATGACCTCGGCCCTGGCAGTAGTAGAACCGAGGACTCCGGCTGCCACCGCTCCGCTGGTCGCCAACTTCAAGAATTGCCTACGGTCAGCTGACATCGTCGTCCCCTTTTGTTCGATTGACGAATTCTTCATGCTATTCACTCGACAAGTAATAACAGGTCATGGAACAAATGGCCGTCGGCTGGAGAAGGGTGCTCAAGTCATTAATCAAAGAAACCAATCGTGCAATTCCTTTCACCCCTGCTAATCCTGCCTATTACCGAAACGCCGGATTCCAAGGAAATCAACCGGCCAAACAGTTTCACTCTTCACAGCCAGATCACCCAAAACCTCGCCTATCACCGGTGCAAACTTGTAACCATGACCGGAAAAACCAGCACCGACGACAACTTGTGGGTGCACCGGGTGGCGCGCAACCACAAAATGCTGGTCAGGCGTAACGGTGTACATACAAACAACATGCTCGGTCCGCCCACCAACCACCCCGGGAAACGTTTGCCTGACGAAATGGCGGACCGGGGGCTCATCGTCGGGAAGCAGGTCGCGGTCAAGCACACCAGGATTGTCGATCGGGGTCTTAGCAAAATGCTCGGCAACCTTCAGGCCTTTGTCGTCAACCGAGGGAAACCCGTAGAAATGACCAGAGTCCGTTTCGACGTAAAACGTTGGAAAACAGTCGGGCAGGAACTGCTCGGCACCGTCCGTTTCGTACCAGAAAAGGACCTTGCGCCAAACCTCTGTCGGAATTCCAAGCTCTGTGAGTTCTGGTGCCGCCCACGCGCCAGTGGTGAGTACGAGGCTTCGGGCCGTCACCTCGCGTGAAGCTGTCCCAACGACAACGCCCTCGTTGCATACCTCCCAAGACACCACCGGTTCCTGGAAGAACAGCTCGGCACCTGCGGCCTCCGCTTGCAGGATGTGTTGCTCGACGCAGTCTTCGACTCTCAAATAGCCGCCGAATGGGTCAAGGAAGCCAACCGCACGGGAGTCGATCAAAAACTGCGGAAAACGGTCCCGGACCTCGGAGTAGCTAAGACGCTCGTGCATCACGCCATGCGCAGCGTAGCTTGCTTCGAGACCCTTGATGGACTCGGAGTCGGGCAGACCGCAAGTTAGGAAACCACACTGGTCGAATAAGGAGGTTTTCGCCTCTCCTTCTAGTTCGGCCCACAATTCGTAGCTTCGATGCAGTAACGGGATGTAATCGGGGTGCTCAAAGTACGCCTTGCGGATGATTCGAGTGTGCCCGTGCGAACTCCCCAGGTCATGGGCAACACCATGGCGCTCTATGCCACAGACACTCACGCCACGCCGGGCAAGAGAATAGGCTGTGGCAGCGCCCATGCCCCCAACCCCGATAATGATCACATCGTAGTCGTATGTCATCGGCGTACTTCAGATGGTCTCCGACATCAAAAAAGAAGAGCTTAGCAGCCCATTGATTACCCGCCACGAAGGGGAGGAAGAAAAAGCCAAAGTAGGGTCATGCGAAGCATGACAGCATTGATAGCGTTGGCGTATGGGCTGTGAACCCCTATGTATAAAGGGTTACAGTGGCACCTAACGACCTGAGACTTGACTAGGAACCATCAATACGCAGGAGGTGGCATGGTACGAGTGCGAAAAGGTTTAATGAAGAGACTTCCGGTTGCCGCTGGTCTTGTCGCGGGGATATTCGTAGCCACCTTATTCGCTAGTCAAACAACAGCTATCGGCGAAGCATTACCACAAGATCCAGCTGTGACCATGCAAATCCAACAGGCGCTCAACAACTTTCAGGTTCAGATGCAGAGCCAGCTAACCATGATTCAGACAAAGCTCAACACGCTGGAGCGAGAGGTCCGCGACATGCGCTTTCAACTCGATACCGGCGCATCAAACCGAAGTACCGCAGCAGGGACAACGCCTGTGAACCCGGTCCCTGGAACAACGACCTGGAGTCGCATGGTAAGTCAGTCGAGCGAGTCGGAGCGCTTCGTCCTAAAAGCGGCCACCGGCCAGACTCTCGGGAATATGGGAATGACTTCGGACGGGCCAGCCCTGATTCTGTACGATGCCTCCGGCCAGATCTCAGCAGCGCTTGTCGCCACCCCGACTGGGCCCGAACTGCGAATGGCGGACACCAACGGCGTCCTGCAAACCGTCCTCCCGCAATAACTGGGGAGCAACTACGCGTTTGACTACCAATCGAGCCTAATTCAAAAAGTTGAGTAGACTTTGACTGTCATCGATTTGTTGATGAGATCTACTTGGCTTATGACGAAATTTTGATCACCATTGCTGCAATTGTCCACGAAGAAAAGGCTGAGTTCTCCCTTAGATCGTCTCCACGAACCGGCGAAAGTAGCAGACATCAAGCTGCCATCTTCCATAAATGTTCTGGCATCGCCTTCAAGTGTGCCTGAGTTCCGTTCACTGTCACCTGACGTCAAGTGCATTGTCGCAAAAACCCGGCCGTACTTTCCCACTTCACCTTCGAGATTAAACGAAGTTCCATCGCCTCCAACGATCGCGCCCGTAATATGCAGGTCGCCTTCAGCAACTGGATTGACTAAGTCCATGATTCCCTCCCGGGATTGATGTCATAAACAACCTATATAAGACTGCTGTGGATTCACCGTAACAGGATATGTTGCATTGTGGGACGCGGGCAAATTCCGCTCATCGGGAGCTCAAGGCCGAACGGAATTGTCTTATACGATTGGCGTTCACCCCCATGTCGCCGACGCCGGTGCGCGAGGTTGAACGCACGTCAATTACCGATCCGACACTCCCGGAACGCACACGAACGACAATATCGTCGACAAAGCGAAACACGGACGTTTCGTCTTCCGCTTCGAACGTACGTGTCGTCGAGTTGGACTCAACAACATCCCAACCAAGATCACTAGCTGTATTAAGAGCCTCCTGATAAGCGTCGTCGGGGCCTACCCTGAGTTCAATTGGCTGTAAGTCAGCGTAAGCTTCTTCTTGCAAACGGGGAGTCTCGGCTGGCCCATGAGGATAAGAAAGGTCACGGCCTCGATTGGCCGGGTTCATGGCTGCCGCGGAGAAAAGAGGCGGGTCCGTGGTTTCCGTAGTGATGTCGTGAATCGCCGGAACGCCGCTGGCACTGCGTACCAGGGTCCCCAACAACAAAAGACTTCCGAGCCCGATAACCACGGCCAGCATTCCAGCCCCTCTGGATACGTGCTCAGCCGTTCCGGGCAAGAAGATGCTGGCCAAACCAAGGAATAGAGAGGTAACGCCCCCTCCAAGGAGAGCCAAACCAAAAACGGCGAACCCTGCAATCGGCGGCACCACCCGGAGCCAAGCGGCCAGCACGGCGAACGCTGCGACAGAAACGGCTGCCAACCCCATGGGAAGAGCGCTGGCAATAACTCGATAGATCATTTTCTTTAAGAATCTAAAAAGGCAATCGCCTTAATCAGTCCATCGCCTTAATCCATCCATCTAGTAGCCAGAGAAGCCACCCACCAATCGAGATCCCCAGAATCCAATTAGCCAGAACCTTCACCCGCCAGAGCATTGCCTGTAGCTCATCCAGCTTTTCATGGATGGCTGCATGATCTTCTTCGTTAGTCATGGGTCTTTTCCCTCCGTGCCCTGATCCTAGCCTCGGCTGTGAGCGAGGTTGACCTGAGTATAGACAACCGTTGCCAACAACTCGACGGGGACATAGAGTTCGGCTGATTCCATGCTTCCCCAGGCGGTGAACGAACCATGCCCAGTACCAAGACAGGCTGCCGAGTATTGAATCCAGGCGCCCTCGCGACCGCGATCGGCCTGGTTGCCTTATCAGCAGTGGGTTCTCTTTCTCAAGCTTCCACTGCACAAACCGCTCAGGTCCCCTCTTACACGGAAACACAGGCTCTCTCAGGAGAAGCTGCATACCAACGCTACTGTGCCGCCTGTCACCGAACCAATCTGGCTGGATCGGAAGCTGGCCCGGCACTCGCTGGGGCGGGATTCATTAGCGGATGGGGCACTAGGTCGGTGGGAGAACTATTCGAGTTGACTCAAGCGACGATGCCACCCGGGGGTGCCGGGATCCTCAGCACGAGTGGCATCACCAATGTCATCGCATACGTCCTGAAAGCTAACGGGGTTCCCTCTGGAGTACGGCCGCTCCTCGCTACCGATACTTCAATAATTGGTGTCGGTGAACGGCTCGAAGTCGATACTGTGCCAAGTGAAGACACTGACCCCCGTCGCATCGGACTTAGAAACATACTTGCAAATCGACCCGGTCCAGATGCCCCCCCAGGATCACGCACATCCCCGGGAGAAACTGAACTGCTGGATGAAGTCGAGAATTTCATACCGGTTACCGATGCCATGCTTGAAAACCCGGACCCCGCTAACTGGCTGTCATATCGTCGAACATACGACGGCTGGGGCCATAGCCCTCTCGATCAAATTGACCTAACCAACGTGGAAGACCTCACTCTCGCATGGGCTTGGGCCATGGATGACGGCTTCAACCAGCCAACTCCGATGGTCTACAACGGAACCATGTATCTAGCAAATCCGGGCAACGTGATTCAAGCACTCGACGCAGCCACCGGTACGTTGCTGTGGGAGTTCCGGCGCGAGTTCGCAGACGACTACCAACCCGGCGGCTTCAATCAGATGCGCAACCTAGCGATCTGGGGAGACAAAGTTTATCTGGCAACCAAGGACGCCTATTTGCTAGCGCTTGATGCACGCACCGGTGCTGTGGCGTGGGAAACGCAGATTGCCAGCTACCGTAAAGGCTACACCAACGTTGCCGGCCCATTGGTCGTTAAGGGCAAGGTAATCAACGGAATCAATGGCTGTCGCCAGTTCTTCGAGGACAGCTGCTTCATTACCGCCCACGACGCAGAGACTGGCGAGGAAGTTTGGCGCACATTCACGGTCGCTGACGGAGAGCTCGGTGACAAAACATGGGGGAACCTGGATTGGGAGCTTCGCGGAGGTGTTGATGTCTGGATCACCGGAAGCTATGACCCTGAGCTTGACCTAACATACTGGGGGACGGCACAGGCCAAGCCGTGGGTCGCCGCCAGTCGAGGGCTATCTGCAACCGACGCTACACTCTACGCAAATTCAACCCTCGCCCTCGACCCGGACACGGGCAAAATCATTTGGTATCGCCAACACGTTCCCGGAGAAACTCTCGACCTCGACGAAGCTTTCGAACAAGTCTTGGTCGATGTGAACGATGAGAAGGCACTTTTTACGATCGGTAAGCACGGCATCCTCTGGAAACTAGACCGAGTCACTGGAAAATTTCAGGGCTTGAAGCAAACCATCTACCAAGATGTTTTCGAGAAGATCGATCCGGTGACTGGCTCGGTGGAATACAGGCAGGACATCCGCGATGCAATCGTCGGTGAATGGCTCTCAGTCTGCCCAAGCACAGCGGGCGGCCACAACTGGCCAGCAATGGCTTACAGTCCGGAAGCAACAGCACTAATAATCCCTCTGAGCCAAAGCTGCCTGGAGATTTCTGGGCGGCCGGTGGCGCTAGAGCGCGGCTCCGGCGGCGAAGCTGGCGATCGCAGATGGAAGGAAATGCCGGGCACAAACGGCAAACTCGGCAAGTTGGCAGCTTATAACGTCGAAACACTAGAAGAGATCTGGAGTATCGAGCAACGCGCAGCGTTTCTGACAGCGGTACTAACAACAGCTGGCGGCCTGGCATTTGCTGGTGATGTCGACCGCTACTTTCGCGCCTACGATGTCAAAACGGGGGATGTACTCTGGGAAACTCGCTTGGGCACATCGGTTCAGGGCTTCCCCGTCACTTACGAAATGGATGGTGTGCAGTATGTGGCGGTTTCTGCTGGTGTCGGCGGAGGCAGTCCACGGACAGTCCCTCGCCTTCTTTCACCAGAGCTCCGCCATCCGCGTGGTGGCAACTCACTCTATGTCTTCAAGCTGCACCAATAGCAAGTGTGGCAACATCTTGATGTGCTTGCCTTGTCATGCTGAGCAGGAAAATAGCCACATGTTGTTGGAACCTGCTTTGTCCAGTTCCTCTAACTAGCAAGCCGACAAGAACCTGCCCGGTAGTACTAAGGCCGCAAGTAATTAGGGGAGTGCCAGCCGTGTTGACCACTGCCTCTAGCTTGCCTAACCTCGGCGGATCCTCACACGTGCCCGTGTGAAATCGGAACCAGGAGATTCTCTGTGCCTCATCGCCCGTTTTCAATTGTGTTTTCCCCACGCTTCACGTTTTTCTTGATCATTGCCTTTGCTTGGCTAGCATCCGTCGTCGGCTGCAACACAGCCAACGACGTTAAACCTGCCAGCATGGTCATCTACAACGGGAAGGTGGTTACTGTCGACGACACCATGCCTGAAGCCAACGGAATCGTCATCAATGGTGATCGAATCGACCTTGTCGGGTCTAACACTGAGGTAGAAGCCTACATTGGACCAGAAACCAAGGTGATTGACCTTCAGGGCAACCTGGCAATTCCCGGATTTATTGAGGGACATGGGCACTTCATGGGGATCGGTTCAAACGTACTGAACCTCGATCTTCTGGATGCTGCGAGCTGGCAAGGTGTGGCTGACATGGTGGCAACGGCGGTCGCCGAAGCTCAACCGGGCCAGTTGATTGAAGGCCGTGGTTGGCACCAGGAAAAGATGGGAGACCTCGACGAGTCGAACACCGTGCGCGGATTCCCAACCCATGACGCAATTAGTGAGGTGAGTCGAGAGAATCCAGTGATCCTGCGTCATGCGTCCGGCCACGCGACATTCGGTAACGCCTATGCCATGGAGCTTGCCAGTGTCGACCGCAACACCATGCAGCCGGAGGGCGGCGAGATCATTTTAAACAATGATGGCGAACCCATTGGAGTCTTCGTTGAACGCGCCTCAAGCGTCATTAACCGTGCCCGCAGGAATATGGAAAGCCGGATGACTGACGATGACAGATCCGCTCGGACCTGGCACGAGATGGAACTTGCGTCTCAAGAAGTTATCAGCAAGGGAATCACTAGCTTCCAGGACGCCGGCTCGGGATGGAGCACGATCGAGATGTTCAAGCGAGGTGTCGACGAAGACGCCTTGCAGGTGCGACTGTGGGTGATGGTAAGAGGTGAGAACCTCGACGCTGAAACATTGAAGGCTGGACGACTTATCGGTTACGGAAATCACATGCTGACAGTGCGCGCCATCAAGTTGGCCATCGATGGAGCGCTCGGCCCACGGGGAGCCTGGCTGCTCGAACCTTACAGTGACGAGCCAACTAGTTCTGGCCATAACACCGGTGATCTAGTGGAAATCGAGGCGACAGCCAACCTGGCAATCGAGAACGGCTACCAGCTATGTGTCCACGCCATAGGCGATCGCGGCAACCGTGAAGTACTCGACATCTACGAACGAACCTTCAAAGCGCATCCTGAAAAGGCACCCGGCGCACGCTTCCGGATCGAACACGCGCAACACATCCATCCCGATGACGTTCCACGCTTTGGCGAGCTGGGTGTAATCCCCGCAATGCAAGCGGTCCACTGCACCTCCGATGCACCATGGGTGACCCCTAGACTGGGGGCAGAACGCGCCGAGAACGGAGCCTATGTCTGGCAGGACTTAATGAGTACCGGTGCAGTAATAACAAATGGCACCGATGCCCCTGTCGAGCGCGTTGATCCAATCGCCTCGTTCTACTCCAGCGTCACCCGCAAACCAACAACCGGAGAAGCCTTCTACCCAGAGCAAGCAATGAGCCGCACCGAAGCATTACGCTCGTATACGCTCAACAACGCCTTCGCAGCGTATGAGGACGATGTAAAGGGATCTATCACAGTCGGGAAGCTCGCCGACATAACGATTCTGGACCAGGACATCATGACGATTCCCTCAGAGCAAATCAAAGACGCCAAGGTCCTTTATACGATCATCGGCGGTAGAATCCTCTACCAAAGGTAAGTACATCGAATTGCAAGATGAAGTCTCAACAGGACAGCCAATCACTGCACGGTTCCTGAGACTATCCCGTAGCTTGTCTCGCCTCGCTCGTTCTCAACGGCTAAACTAAAAAGCTGTTGCCAAGCAGGCACCGCTCTTGTTTGATCCTCAAACCTCTGCCAACAGCCAGCACGATCATGGATCCAGAGCATCTCAAGTCTCTTATTGAAACCGGTATCCCTGGAGCCCATGTGAGCGTGCAGGATCTCACTGGGACCCGCGACCACTTCGGCGTCCAAGTAGTTGCCAATGCCTTCGCCGGTAAAAGCCTGGTCGAACAACACCAGATGGTCTATCGGGCCGTCGGGCAGGAACTGACCAACGCTGTGCATGCGCTGCAAGTGCATACGGTGGTCCTAGAGGAGTAGAACCATGTCCAGCGAACTAAAACAACAAATCGAAGACTTGATCGTCAATAACCCAGTGCATGTGTTCATGAAGGGCACACCAGAGTGGCCACAGTGCGGTTTCTCCAAGGCCACCTGTGACGCCTTTCGTTCAATTGACGTGCAGTTCACTGCCACAAATGTCCTTGAAGATCTCGACAGCTATCGGGCTACCTTGATGGATGTGACGGCATGGCCAACGATTCCACAGGTATTCATTGGCGGTGATTTCGTCGGCGGTTGCGACATAGTCCTCGAAATGCTTCGCAACGGCGAGCTTCAAGAAAAAATAGGCGGCCTAACAGAAGAGTAAGTTATGCGAGCGCTAGTAGTGGACACAAAGACCCTTGTTTGTGCCCGGTCTACATGCGCACTGGTCCGAAGCGCTATTGGCAAGGCGACCAAGAAGAGCTTCAAGTTCAACTCAGGCAAGGGAGACTGACATCCTGATCCCCGGGATCACAGTTTGTTCTTTAGCCCGTCGCTCATGAACAACACACCACCGGCGACCTCCCGCGAGATCTGGGCCTGGGGTCTCTACGACTTTGCAAACTCGGCATTTGCCACCAGCATCCTGGCCGTTATTTTCAACCGTTATTTTGCTGAGCAACTAGCGGGCGGTGCGGATGGTGTCGTCCTCGACCTCTTCAGCATCACCCTAAGAGTTCCGGGCGTCACGTTCTTTACCTATACCTTGGCGGCAGCGATGCTGGTAGTCGCGCTGTTAGCACCAGTATTGGGTGCCATCGCAGACTCGTCAGGTACAAAGAAGCGGTTCCTCGCATTCTTCTGCTATATGGGCGCCGGCGCCACTGCCATGTTGTATTTCGCCAATGAGGGTCAATACTGGCGTGGTGCGATTTTCTTCCTCGTGGCACAGATTGGCTTTTCGGCAGCCAATATTTTTTACAATGCTTTTCTGCCAGAGATCTCGACCCCAAAAAATATAGGCTGGGTCTCCGGCTTCGGCTTTACGCTTGGCTACCTCGGCGGCGCCATCATGTTGGCACTGAATCTGGTGATGCTGAGCTACCCTCAGTGGCTTGGTTTCGCTCACCCATTCAGCCCTCAAGACACCTTCCTGTCAGTGGCTTTATGGTGGGCAGTGTGTGCGCTGCCTACTTTCCTGTGGTTGAGGGAGCGTCAGTCGGCGATCCAGTTAACACCTGGAAAGTCTTACGTAAGGATTGGTATCCAGCGGGTCGCCAAAACATTTTCCAACGTCCGCCGTTACCGAGAACTAACAAAGTTCCTCATCGCATTCTTGATCTACAACGACGGCATTCAAACAACCGTTGTTATCTCAGCAATCTTCATAGACGAAGTCCTTGGGATGTCGGATGGCATGATCCTGGGGCTGTTTCTCGTCATTCAAGCGACAGCGTTTGTCGGCGCGTTAATCCTGGGGGCGGCAAGCGACTACATTGGCAACAAACGAGTTGTTTTACTAACCCTTGTAGTCTGGACGACGGTTGCGGTTTGGGGTTACTTCATCGGCATTACAGGGAACACGCAAGCGGAAGTCTGGGGTCTCGGCATCGTCGTTGGGTTGGTGCTCGGGGGTAGCCAGTCCGCAAGCCGAGCAATCCAGGGTACGTTCACTCCGGTGGGCAACAGCGCCGAGTTTTTCGCCTTCTATGGCATCGCGGGGCGCTTCTCTTCGGTGTTGGGCCCGTTAACCTATGGAAGTGTCTATGCGTTATTAGGGGCACGCCCCGCGATTCTTTGTCTAGCCGTGTTCTTCATCATAGGACTCCTCATCTTGCTGACCGTCGATGAGAAGGAAGGACAGCAGCAAGCCAAAATCGCCGTGGCGTAAGGCAAACGGAACTCAACCTCGATCACTGGCGAGCAAACGATCACGGCGCTTCAACCGATACAGCGCACATGTTGTAACAGCGAGGCGCCAGAGGGTCGGCCCTTCCTCCCTCTGCAGCCTCGCCATCAACATCCTCGCACTAGCGCCAGAACAGTTCGTCCTGAGAGCAGTACGGTTCCAAGTTCAGACTGCTGAAGCCATTGCCAGACCAAGAACCTAGATAGTCCAGTGCAGGTTCACCAATCGGTGCTCCCGGAGGCGCCGCCGGAATTGTCACTTCTCTGTAAGCCGCGCCTGGTCGTGACAGAAAGCGCTCGATATCGCCAGCCACTAGATTGTAATGGGGCTCGTCATCCGCAGAGACACCATCCTCTGATTCGATGCGTGCGGTCAAGCGTTCGAGCGCAAGTGTCGCTATAGCACGAACCTGAGGCATCTGTGCTGACCCAGCGAGCTGCATGAGATGTTCGGCCACAACGCGCTCCACGGCACGATTGATTTCCGCTTCGTACCCGTTCGTTGGCTGCGCTCCAAAGGTCGCCTCGACAAGTTCATCAATAACCTCACCCAACCCTGGAAGGGACTCAGTAACAGCGTGCTGCTGAACAAGTCGCGCAGCACGCTGGCCATTAAGAATTTCGCTAACTGTATGGTCAGCCGCCACTACTGCCGGTGTGATCACATCAAAGGAAGATCCCGTGTAGCGAGGAAATAGCTCGCGGCCGCCACCGAAACCCGTCGGACGCGGCGGCAGCATCGTTACCACGGTGTCGGGAAGGGTCAGCTCGTCGGATGAAATGGTCGCCAGCAATGCATCAAGCGCGGCCATCTGATCTTCGCGCGATATCGGTTCCACCGGCGTCCGCCCATCCCCTCGTAGGGAGTAAATGTAGTCGATGCCGCCAAGAGGGGAAGCCGCGGCCGAAACCTGGTAGCGATGGTGAAGGTAAAGCGGTACAAGCACCTCCTCCATCGTTGCCATAGGCTGACCCAGCTTGATATTGCGCTCGCCGAAGCGATCCAGCGCGGCGCGGCGTACCTCCATCATGCGGTTGAGCTCGACGGCCGGATCAGCGCCGTTGGACCACTGGTTGACGCGTGGATTGGCGCTCATGTCCTGGTTGGTCATGTAGCGCAGGTCCTGTTCCCAAGCCTCGGCCAGGATTACTTGTAAGGCTTCAGACTCATCGGTCCCGTCGGGAAAGTCTTGGTAACCGTAGGCAACCCCGATTTTGTCCCACTCACCAATCTCAAGCTCGTAAACCTCAGAAAAATCGAAGGTGCCGTCAGCATTCAGGGTAATCAAGGGATGCGGGTAATCCATGACCGACGTCCGGCCCTGAGAGCTATCGTAGTAGTTGTGCCCAAAGCCGATCGTATGGCCAACCTCGTGGGCTGACAGCTGACTGACCCGGGACAGAGCCCAGTCGGCAAGCTCGGGAGGAGTCTCGTCACCGTTGACGTAAGGCGCAAGTAAACCTTCGGCGATCATGTAGTCTTGCCGCACGCGCAGCGAGCCGAGCGTCACCAAGCCCTTCATGATCTCGCCAGTACGCGGGTCGGTAACTCCCCCACCGGTGCTCCAACCGCGGGTCGAGCGATGTACCCAATTAATGACGTTGTAGCGGATGTCGTGGCTAGAAACGTCGGGCGGGCGCATTTCCACCTGGAAGGCATCACGATAACCGGCTGCTTCGAACGCCTGATTCCACCAGCGCGCACCCTCCAGCAGAGCCGTTCTCGTCGGTTCGGGTGTCCCGGGGTCAAGGTAGTAGACGATCGGTTCCACCGCGGCTGACACCGCGGCGGTGGGATCAACCTTTTCGAGGCGATGCCGGCGAGCATGACGCTTGACCAGTGGTGTTCCCAACGCTACCGAATAATCTTGATAACTTACCGAGCCAAGACTTGAGCGGGGATCATACTCGCGCGGTGTGTAGTCGTCGTCAGGAAGTTGGACGAAAGCGTGGTGAACACGCAGGGTCGGTGCCGCCCCAGATGCGGCAACCGCACCCACCCCTTCAAACGCACCTCCACGACCACCACCGCGGCCACCGCGGCCACCACCGCCACCAGCGCCGTTAACGAAGGTGAGCGAGGCTTCCATCTCAGTGTTTGCGGGGAAGTTCATCGTCATCGCCCGATAGACCGCGCTGCGACTAGACTCGACGCGATAGCCACCGAGCCGGCTGGCAATACCAGTGTGATCAGCCAACAGGTAAGGAGTCATATCGACGAGCACCCGGTCTCCAGTTTGTGCCGCAGGAGTCCAACCCCAGTGAATCGCTGGCGCAAATGCGTCGGTGACTGCACGGACTTCCTCGACGTTGTCGGAACTTGAGCGGAAACTGTAATTGGGCTGCACCATGAAGATTTTCGGCCCAACTCTGTCAAAGTAGATAATTCGGTTGCCTTGCGATGCACCACGATCAAGGCCTATATCATTTGACCCAAGACCGGCGGCCAGACCAGTGAGATTGAGAAGCTCCTCATTCCAGCGGTTGATCTCCATGAACAACTGACCGGTCTCTGCATCCCAGTACATCGGCATAAACCCGTCCATCTTCTCCATGCCCATGGTACGAGCTTCAATTGTCAGCGGCGTGCCTTCCCTTTGCTGGCCACTTCGCTGTGCCCGAATGGCAGCTCGAAACTCAGCTTCCCAGCCTGTAGCGGCGGCGCTTTCGGCCATCCAGCCTTCGGCGGCAAGGCTTGTAGCCGTGGCCGAGCGACTCAAAATCATCGGCGGAATCACGAGAGCTACTGCAAACGCGAGAGTCAGAAATCGTGCAATCCGATTTGGAGTTCGAAATCGGTGATAAACCATGTGGGCCAGCCTCCTGGTGAAGTGACACTGAATGAATTGAAATTGGGGGCCCTAGTTTGACAAGACTTCACTCTTTCGCCAACCGGACCAGTGGTGCCATCCTCGTATGGTGGATCAGGTAAGCTCCACCAATGAGCGATAAGTGGCGTAATCTTTGGCTCTTAATGATCTCCGTGCTGCTCGCCAAGGGGCTTTGGTTCTCCGCCCCAGCGGTTGTACCTCAGTTGACAACCGAGTGGGATCTTACCGGGAGTCAGCAATCTTGGCTGACAATGACCGTGCAAGCAGGTTTCGTCATTGGCGCACTGGTCAGCGCCGCAATCAATCTGGCTGACCGTGTCCAGCCCCAGTTCCTGCTCGCCGCTAGCGCACTCGCCGGAGCTATGTTCAACGCTTCAATCGCAGTGTTCGCGGACTCAGCCGATGTCGTAATGGTGCTGCGAGTGCTGACAGGAGTCTGCTTAGCAGGCGTTTACCCACCCGGAATGAAGCTGGTGGCAACCTGGTGCAAAGAAGACCGTGGTCTAGGTATTGGCCTTTTGGTGGGCGCCCTGACAATCGGTTCGGCTTCTCCTCACTTAATCAACGCGCTGCCCTTTCTGGGTGGGGAAACGGGGATGCCTCCCTGGCGCAGTGTGCTAATCGTCTCATCAGCATTTGCAGTGAGCGGCGCAGCTATCGCCGCTGCATTCGTACGACCAGGGTCGGTATTGCCCGCGACAAGTCAGTTTAGCTGGCATTACGCAACCCGGGCACTGGGAGACAAACCGGTGCGGCTTGCCAACTTTGGTTATCTGGGTCACATGTGGGAGCTGTACGCGATGTGGGCCTGGATTCCTCTGTTTCTACTGACTAGCTATCAACAGGCCGGTTGGAGCGAAACCTCAGCCCGATTGATCGGTTTCGCAATTATCGCGGCAGGAGGTGTCGGAAGTGTTATCGCCGGCATATGGGCAGACCGGTGGGGGCGAACAACGGTATCAATCGGCAGCTTACTTGTCTCCGGAATCTGCTGTCTTTTTGCCGGGTTTTTAATCGATTCGCCCTTCCTGCTCACCCTGCTTTGTCTAACCTGGGGTCTAGTTATTGTCGCCGATAGTGCCCAGTTCAGCGCAGCGATAAGCGAACTCACCGACCCCGAACACATCGGCACTGCACTCACCGTTCAGACTAGCCTCGGCTTTCTTCTAACGATGGTTTCAATTTGGATGATTCCACCGCTCGTCGAGCGGATCGGCTGGGAGTGGGCCTTCGCGACCCTGGCGATCGGTCCGCTATTTGGAATCATCAGCATGGTACGACTGCGCACCTTGCCCGAAGCCATGCGCATGGCTTCAGGTAATCGATGAGTACCCCTGGCTAACCCCGATGCTAAAGGTTCTTAGGAATTTTTTGGTGGTTGTTTTGTTTCAGCTGTTTAAGGGGCTTTGGCCGTGGCTTCTCATTTTGGGGATTATTTTGTTCTGGCAAAGGAATTTTGCTAATTAGCTTTCTGTCCAACTGAAGGATCTATTGATCGAAATATTCTTGATACCCCTACTCGACCGTTTTCGGGACTGCCTGTAGGCTTTGCTTCACAGTTGACAGTATTCAGAACATGCAGGAGGAAGAGAAATGAAAGTAATGCTGTGTTGGAGGTTCACTGACGGTGCTTCTTATGTGGCTGGTGTGGAAGAGTTTTTGAGCACTGGAGCCCCAGATCCTGACGGACTCACAACCATTGGTCGGTGGCATGCTCCAGGCTCGAAGTATGGGTTCCACCTAGTAGAAGGAGACCCTTTGCTAATAGCAGAACAATGCGGCAATTGGAATGCACTCTGCGATATCGAGACCACACCTGTTCTTGATGACGAAGAGGCCGCAACAGCCCTACGAAAATCCACTGCGAATTAATAGGTGCAGGGCAACGTATTCTCTATGACATCCCTTTCAGGGGAGGAATAATGGCTGAGTTGACGGATCAAGATCGGGCTGAACTCCGGGAGATGATCGAGCAGAAGTGGGTCGCCACGTGCAAGACCCGAGATTGGGAAGCGTGTATGGCCCTCTGCACAGAGGATCTCGTCTACATGCCTCCGGATCATACGGTTCTTCATGGAAAAGCGGAAACTCAGGCGTGGCTCTCCCAGTTTCCGGAGATGAAGAACTTCACCCAAGAGCTTGTGGAAATCACGGGGGACACCAGTTTGGCCGTGGTGCGAGGTACTGCCAAGGTCACCATCCTCGTCGATGGACAGGAATTGCTAGGATCCGGGAAGTTCATGGCCCCGGCCACGAAGCAGAGTGGTGACTGGCTTTTCTCGGCTGTCTGTTTCAATTGGGACGCTCCCTTCTCATAGAGGAGCAAGGCCCCTAAGGATTCTAGGGCAGACGTGCAAAGGTGCGGTGGGGCTTGCGCAGGCGATGCGCCAGCCCCACCGCACCATCGTCTTGATAAGTTTTAATTTTTAGGACAGAGGCAGGAATGGCTCCCTCTTACATAGAGTGGGCCGCGGTCACGCGGATGGGGGGATGTAGCTCTAGGGTCGGATGGATTCTTGTCCGGACGAGAGCAAAACGACCTTTAAAACGACACTTCAAAATGAGTGGGAGTTGCCAAAACACCATTGGCAACTGATTTCAGAATCCCCTACTCTCAATGACAGCAAGGGTTTCCAGAGATTAGCTAACAAAATCAGTTATTCGTACGGTAATTGATTGATTTGTGTGAACCGAGCCTCAGGAAAATTCCATGTCTCCAGAGCTTCCCGACAAACTGTTTCGCTGCTGGCATCCAGTCGCTTACAGCGAAGAGGTAGATGGCTCAACTCCTTTTGCAGCGAAACTGTTGCAAGAGATGATTGTCATCTGGCGGACAGCCGACGGTACGCCTCATGCTATGAAAGACCTCTGTATTCATCGCGGTACCGCGCTGTCTCTGGGGCATCTGGCGGACGACTGTATCGTTTGTCCGTATCACGGATGGCGCTATGGCCCCAGCGGCGCTTGTACCTTAATTCCTCAGGCGACCAACACTAATATCCCTGTCAAAGCTCGCGTTGTTAGCTATCAATGCCAGGAGCGCTATGGGCTGATATGGGTAGCATTGTCGGATCCTGTCTATCCCTTGCCGGACATCCCTGAATTGGAAGACAACACCTGGCAAGCCATCCACACCGGTCCTTATGCATGGGAATGCGATGCCTCCCGCCAGGTAGAAAACTTTACCGACTTCGGCCACTTCCCCTGGGTTCATCCGGGGCTACTTGGTGACATCGACCGGCCACTGGTACCAGATCATACCGTCCGGGTAGAAGGTCATGTTCTGCATTATGAGCTAGTCCGGCCGGAGGCGGCTAATACTGAAGACTTTCCTATCTTTGCCAATGAAGAAAAGGAAACACCCGAACGGCGTAGCCGCTATGAATTACACTGCCCTTACACGATCCTGCTCCGGTTGGGATGGGGGGGCGAAAAGGGCATGGTCTACTTCTTCGTTTCCCAACCAATCGCCCATGACGCCTGTAGGGGATACTGCATCGTGGCCCGGAACTACGACCTCGATGAACCGGAACGGCTGATTCAGGAATTTGAAAACACCATTTTTTCACAGGATAAACGGGTCGTTTTATCCCAGCGACCCGAAATGGTGCCGTTTGATCTGGCTGACGAACTGCACCTGAATTTTGATGCGGTGGCCGTTAACTACCGACGCACCATGCAACAAGAAGAACTGTCTTACTACCCTGCACCAACCGAAAGAAGCTGACCATTCACAACCGTAGAATTGTTGTTCTCCAACCCAAGCTGCATGGTTTAGAGATCGATCCAAACTGGGTGTCGGCCGCCAATAGTCGTTCAAGCCGCCGCAGGCGTGACTCTCTCGTATGGCTGCCGTTGGTCATTCTTGTGAGCGTGTTTGGATCCGCTTGCAGCGGACAGAGCGAATCGCCGGAACCGGCTCCCCAGCAGGTCGCGGAGCCTAACTTCTCGGCTGTTCAAGCCAAGATGATGGGGGCCGGCGGAACTTTCAGCAACGCCTGGGCAGACATCGATGGAGATGGCGACTCCGATCTCTTTGTGGGCTTCAACGGCGCACCGAATC
>CESR01024175.1_pt1 | contig 19589 bp, 19 predicted proteins | sample 356351 | NCBI WGS metagenome assembly CESR01 (sample SAMEA2622149, study PRJEB7988) | marine metagenome | isolation source: saline water (ENVO:00002010), including | reverse complement strand
CAAGATGCATTACAAGATAATACAGATGAAATAACAGAAGGTTCAACTAATTTATACCATACAACCGCTAGAGCTAGAGGTGCAATATCCGTTACTGATGCAGGTGGTGATGGTTCATTAGCATATAACTCTACAAGTGGCGTAATAACTTATACAGGTGCAAGTGCCGCAGAAGCCAGAGCACATATTAGTGTTACTGATGCTGGTGGCGATGGTTCATTAGCTTACAATAGTTCAACAGGTGTTATAACCTATACAGGACCAAGTGCTGCAGAAGTTAGAGCTCATTTAAGTGCTGGTACAGGTGTTGGATATTCAAGTGGTGCAATATCTATTGGACAAGCAGTTGCTACAGATAGTGATGTAACATTTGCTGACCTAACATTAAGTGGTGACTTAACGGTTAATGGTACTACAACAACAGTAGCTACCACTAACATGGTGGTTTCTGACAAGTTAATAGAACTTGCGAATGGAGCTAGTGGTACACCATCAGGAGATTTAGGTATAGTAATGGAACGTGGTTCATCTGATAATACCTTTATTGGTTGGGATGAAAGTGCAGACGAATTTATTATGGGTACGGGTTCATTTACTGGTGCTACAACTGGTAACTTAACAATTACTCTTGGTACACTAAATATTGGTCAAGTAAAAGCTACGTCAATGGCTTTGACAGGTGCCGTCACAACTAATTCCACATTTGATGGAAGGGATGTTGCAACCGATGGTGCTAAACTAGATTTAATTGAAGCTTCAGCAACAGCCGACCAAACAGGTGCACAAATTAAAGCATTATATGAGGCAGAGTCCTCAGCCTTTACAGATGCACAATTTAGTAAGCTAGCCGCTATTGAAGCTGCGGCTGATGTAACAGATGCAACAAATGTTAATGCCGCTGGTGCTGTTATGTTATCAGATACTAGCATAGCTGGTATGGCATTCTTTGTTGATGAAGATAACATGGCATCTGATAGTGCTACCAAATTTAGTACACAACAATCTATTAAAGCTTATGTAGATACAGAAGTTGCTAAGTACGACAACCTAAGTGAATTAGGTGGAACAATGGATGATATCACTAATGGTTCAACCTATGTAAGAACAACAAATGACTTCACAGATGCTTTAAAAACTAAAGTAGATGCTGTTGAAGCATTGGCCGACGTTACAGATGCTGCTAATGTAGAAGCTGCTGGCGCGGTTATGGAATCAGGTAATACTGCTTCCGCTAAAATACCTTCAGGAACAACTGCACAAAGGGATGGTTCTCCAAGTGCTGGTTATTTCAGATGGAATACAACAACCGGCGGTGCCGAGATTTATGACGGTAGTGCATGGGGATTAGTTGGTGGTGGTAATACCACTGGCAAAGCGATGTGGGAACATAGTTATACCGTTGCAGAGGATTATGAAATAACTTCTGGTAACAACGCAGTAACAACGGGACCAATCACAATAAATACAGGATACTCAGTGACAGTACCTACGGGTTCTACCTGGGCGATAATATAAAATAGGAGAGACAAGAAATGTCAAAATTAAAACTAAAGGGTGACTCAGGCGGAACTGGTGTATTCACGATTACTGCTCCTAATTCATCCACGGATAGAACGATAACATTACCAGATGATGCTGGTACTATTGTCACAAGCGCACAAACAACCACAGCGGATTATTCATTTGTTGTTGATGAAGATAACTTAGCAAGTGATTTAGCTACTAAGGTACCTACACAGCAATCAGTCAAAGCATATGTAGATGCTCAAATCGCTAGTGAAAATACACTAGCTGAAGATAACGATGTAAACATCACATCCGCCGCTGATGGTTCATTATTACTTTATGATACAGGTACATCCACATGGCGTGACGCAGCTATGTCGGGTGATGCAACAATTAGTGATGTTGGAGTTATAACAATTGCTGCTAACGCAGTTGATTCCGCAGAGATTGCAGCTGGAGCAATTGATACAGCTCATATTGCAGCCGATAATATTGTTGGTTCAATTATAGCAGATAATACAATCGATTCAGAACACTATGCAGCTGGTTCAATTGATAATGAACACTTAGCAGCCAACTCGGTTGATTCCGACAACTATGTTGATGGCTCAATTGATACAGCTCATATCGCAGCTGACCAAATTGTTGGTTCACTAATTGCAGATGATGCAGTTGATAGCGAACATATAGCTGCAGGAGCAATTGATACTGCTCATATAGCGGCAGATAATATTGTTGGTTCAATTATAGCAGATAATGCTATTGACTCTGAACACTATACAGATGGTTCAATTGATACTATACATATTGCAGCTAGTAATATTACCAATGCGTTGATGGCAGATGATGCTATTGACTCAGCTGAAATAGCAGATGGTGCAATTGACTTAGTACATATGAGTGCTAATTCAGTTGACTCTGACCAATATGTTGATGGCTCTATTGATACAGCACATATTGCCAATGACCAAATTACAGCAGCTTTGATTGCAGATAATGCTATTGATTCTGATATGTATGTAGATGGTTCAATTGACCTAGCTCATATGTCAGCTAACTCAGTAGATAGTGACCAATATGTAGATGGTTCAGTGGATAATGTTCACTTAGCTAACTCAACATTTACAGTAAGTGATGGTTCAAATACATCACCTATTTCTCTTGGTGGTACAGCCACATTTAGTGGTACTGCTAATGAGGTTGAAGTTGCTGAAAGTGCTGGTACAGTAACAATTGGTTTACCAAACAATGTGACAATTGCTGGTAACCTAACGGTATCTGGTACTCAAACAACAGTTTCCTCAACAACAATTGAGGTTGCTGACCCATTACTACACCTAGCAACAGGCAATAATGGTGCAGATGCAGTTGATATTGGTTTGTATGGTTTGTATGATACATCAGGTTCACAAGACTTATATGGTGGATTATTTAGAGATGCTTCCGATTCAGGTAAATGGAAACTTTATAAGGATTCTCAAGCAGCTCCAACTACTACGGTTAATACCTCAGGTACAGGCCATGCCACAGCAACATTAGTTGCTACTCTTGAAGGTAACGTAACTGGTAACTTAACTGGTACAGCTGATTTAGCAACTAGTGTTACTGCTTCAGCTAATGACTCAACTGATGAGACAGTATACTTAACATTCATTGATGGTGCTACTGGTACACAAGGAATTGAAACTGATACAGGATTAACATATAATCCATCTTCAGGTAACCTTGTTATTGGCGGTACAGTTGATGGTCGTGACCTTCAAACCGATGGTACTAAACTAGATGGTATTGAATCAGGTGCTACAGCAGACCAATCAAATGCTGAGATTAGAGCGGCAGTAGAAGCGGCAAGTGATTCAAACGTATTCACAGATGCTGACCATACTAAATTAAATGCAATTGAGGCTTCAGCCACAGCAGACCAAACGGCTGCTGAGATACTTACTTTAATTAAGACAGTTGATGGTGCAGCTTCAGGATTAGATGCTGACCTATTAGATGGACAAAGTGGAGCACATTATAGAGTTGATATCTATAATGCTGCAGGCTCTTTACTGAACTAATAATAACTACTCCTTATTAGTTAACCTTAAGGCCTCCGAAAGGGGGCCTTATAAATAGAATTATGAAAACAAGTGAAACTTTCTGCGCCCTACCTTGGGTGCATCTCTCAACCAGACCTAATGGACATATGCGTGTATGCTGTACAGCTAACGCATCTGGTGTTCAAAACCCAGACTCCCAAGATAAAATAGAATCGGACATTGGCATCCTTAAAAATGATGATGGTATGCCTGCCAACTTAGCTAATACATCTTTAGCTGAAGCTTGGAATAATACTTATATGCGAGAAACCCGCAAAGCAATGATGCGAGGTGAGAAACCTAAGAGTTGTATTAAGTGTTATAAGGAAGAAGATGCTGGTCATAGGTCCAAAAGATTATGGGAGACTACTAAGTGGGTCAATAAATTAGGTATAGAATCTGTACTTGAAGGTTATAACCCTGAGACTGGAGAGGTACCACCACAAATAAGATATGTTGATTTACGTCTTGGTTCCAAATGTCAATTGGCTTGTGTTATGTGTTCACCTAATGATTCATCAGGTTGGATTGTTGAACATAAGAAAATACATCCTAAGTTAAAGAATGAAAACCTAGAAAAAACTATGCGTTGGGAAAAAGAAACGGGTAAGTTAGCATTTGTAGGTGGTAGTTATGCTTGGCATAAAAAGAATCCTATGTTCTTTGATGAGTTATATGAACAAATTCCTAAGTTAAAACAACTATACTGGGCGGGTGGTGAGCCTTTAGTAATGAAAGAACATTACTTTTTATTGCAACAAATAATTGATGATGGTTATGCAAGTGAGATTGAAGTGAGATATAACTCCAATGGTATGGAATGGGAGCCAGAACTATTTGAGTTATGGAGCCATTTTAAAGAGGTTATATTTCATTTTTCTATTGATGCTCTTGGTGATAGGCTACATTATATTAGATACCCAGCAACCTTTGACCACCTCACCAAAAAAATGCATGAATTAGATGATTATCCTCATGGCAATCTTAGGTTAACTACTGCTTTTACAATACAACTATTAAATATATGGCACATACCAGATTTTGTTAAATGGAAAATGGAAGAGAATTGGAAGTTATTAAACAAATGGCCACAAGGTGGTGGTACAATTGATAATCATTTAGCCTATTGGCCACCTCAATTGAACTGTAAAGCCTTACCTCCTGAGTTTAAGAAAAAGGTAACAGAAAAATATGAGGCTTTTTATCCTTGGTTAGAAGAAAACTGGGCACTATCTGGCGCACCAAATAAGGAAGCCTTTATGTCTAATAACTATACAATAGATAGGCTTAAGGGTATTGCCTCATTTATGAATGCAGAAGATTGGAGTGTTAGATTACCTGAGACAGCTGAATGGTGCTATAGGGTTGCGGAAGAAAGAGACCTAGACTTTGATGATATGTTTCCTGAATTAAGTTGGTTAAGGAATTATGCAGTATTCCCAGATGGTAAACATCTTTTAGATGCTAGTAAAATTAATATAGAAATGTCATGAAGATAGAAGACCGCGATAATAGATTCCAAATTGTCTGGGACTTAGGTAGACGTTGCACCTATGCATGTACATATTGCCCACCACACAGAAATAATAAGACATCACCTATTGTTGGATTTGAGGACCTTAAAAATTCTATAGAATTTGTAGATGATTATATATCTATGTATGAGGAGTTTAGAAATAAACCATATAGAATTAAATCATTATCATTCACAGGTGGTGAACCAACTATACACCCAGGGTTTTTAAAATTTGGTAGGTATATGAAAGACCATTATGATGAAACATACTCTCTTAATATGACAACCAATGGTGTGTTTTCAATGAAGCAAGCAAAGGTATATCATGAAATATTTGGTGGTACTATATCTTATCACCCAGAGGGTAAGCCTAGAGAAAAACAATTAGCCATTGATAACATTATGGTATTGGCACAGAAAAATAGAGATGGTGTAAAGAAATTTAAAGTTAATGTTATGTTCCATAAAGATTACTTCCAAGAATGTATAGACCTATGTGATTTACTTACTAAGGAAGGTATAAAATATATCCCAAGAAGGATTGGTGATGATGGTTATAATAATAAAACCTCAATTGAAAAAGGATATACGCATATTTATAATGCAGAACAAGAGGCATATTTTGATTCTTATTTTGGAAAAGGTTCTAGGAAAGGAAGGATGTGCTGCGGTGGTAGAGACTTTTGTTGTGATGGTAAGGAGGGTACTACATTTGTTCCATCAACAAACTTTTATGGATATACTTGTTTTGTTAATTGGTATTTTATGTATATAAACCAAGAGACAAGAGATGTTTATACTCACCAAACATGTGCAGTAAACCTTGACAATGATATTGCACCTATGGGAACCCTTGATGAATCAGATAAAATTATAGAGAGATTAGAAAAACATTTTTATATTGATAGGGAAATGCCAGTAATCACATGTCCTAAAACATTTTGTGGGTGTGGTATGTGTATAGACAAATCTCATAAGCAAGATGATTTTTCTTTTAGTAAGGTTAACCTTAAGTATAATGAAATTAAATTACCTCAAAACACACAGTATATTTCAATAAAGGATAGGATGAGTGAAATCGATAGAATTTGAATTAACCTCTGCTTGTAATGCATATTGTCCTGAATGCAAAAGGACAATGTTGGCCGACAAAGGAGAACCTGTTAAGCCAAGACATTATAATATCTGGGAGATTGAAAAGTATTTTGACCCAGTAGATTTGAGAGGATTTTGGATAAAGTTTTGTGGAGTTCTTGGAGACCCTATTGCTTGTCCAGATTTGTATGATATATCTGAATATTTTTTGGAAAAGGGAGTAGAACATATAGAAGTATCCACTAATGCTGGACTTAAGACAATGGCATTTTGGAAAAGATATGGAGAGTTATCAAAAGAATATCCAGATAGATTAGAAATTCATTTTGCAATAGATGGTTTAACTAGTAATGATTATAGAGTTGGAGTTAATTTAGAGAAGGTTTGGAATAATGTTAATACATATTTAGATGCTGGAGGTAAGGCATGTTGGCAATATATTATATTTGATTATAATAAACACGAGGTCGAAGAGGCTCGTAAAGTATCTGAAGATAAAGGAATGCCATTTATAACACGTACCGCCTGGAAGAATGATGCAACACCAAATGAAAGACGGAAAATAGAAAATATGGCAATTAATAGAAGTTATGGCTAAGGGTTGGAAAGTTAGAAATTACGGTATTATATGTAAACACCTAGATGCTGGAGAGTTTTTCTTTGGTGCTGACCATAGGATATACCCATGTTGTTACCTTTATGATGATGAAGTATCTGGTGCTATGGATATGGGACCCATTAAAAAGAAGTATGGTGAAAACTTTAATTCATTAGAGCATCATCCAATAAAAGAAATATTAAAGCATGAGTGGTTTAATGGAGTATTAGAAAAATCAATAGATGATAAAGACCATGAGTTGCATTGTACAAGGTGTTGGTATTCATGTGGAGATAAGGGAAGTAGGAGTACACAGAAAAAGTATAAAGAAAAATCCACCAACCCTTATAATCAATTAGAGGTAGAACATGTGGAAGGTTGAATGGATTGATATTGAATTAACTTCTGTTTGTGGCATACATTGTCAAGGATGCTTTAGGGAATTAAGTGACTATGCATATTTAATAAACAATAAGAAAGTATTAGATTTAGAAACAATAAAGAAAAGATTTAAAAAGGAAGACTTTCCTGATATAAAGATTATTAATTTTTGTGGTTCGGTAGATGAACCTTGTGCTCATCCAAAGTTCTTTGAGGTTATCAAGTATTTTGCAACTTGGGGAGCGCATATAAATATAGCTACTAGTGGTTCGTTAAGAACAACAAAGTGGTGGACAGAGTTAGCAGGCTATCTTCCTGAAAGTCACATGGTCACCTGGGGTATTGATGGTACTGATAAAACCTCTGAATTATATAGGGTAGGTTCTGATTTTAATAAAGTTGAAAAGAATTATAAAGCATTTATAGAAGCAGGTGGTAGAGCCACTTGGCAGTTTATAGTATTTGAGCATAACCAACATCAAGAACAAGAAGTAAAAATAAAAGCTCTTGATGAAGGATTTAAAAATGTGAAATATATTTATTCACATAGAAAGAATGATGGTACACAGGGTAATGTTAAACATAAAAAGATAATAAAAGAAGAGACAAAAGAAATACAATGTAAATACAAAGCTCAAAATAGAATCTTTGTTAATCACATGGGTAATGTTATTCCATGCTGTCATCTCAATAGTGAGATGCTGGAATACTCTGTTGGGCGTGAAGAGAATACTAAATTTACTAAAATTCTAAATGATAACCAAGGGGAATTAGCAGTAAATTTAAAGTATAATGAAATACAAGAAGTGATGGAAGGTGATGTATGGCAAGGTATAGTTGATGCTTGGACTGATGAGCCTATATCTAAATGCTATAAGACATGCAAAAAAATGGTACATGACACATTTATACAGGAAAAATTATGATTATAAAATTAAAATCCGGAGAAGTAGATTTAACAATACCTACTGAAACTCCTGGAGGTAACAAAGTAAAAACAATAGGTATTTGGGCAAGTGGTGGTTTAGATTCCACTATATTGTTATACTTGGTATGCAAAACAATAAGGGACCAAAAATTAGATATAAAAATACAACCATATTCAGTACGTAGGCCAAGACCAACTAATCCTATCCATGCCGCATATATAATTGACAAGATTGAAGAGCTGTTAGATTATAATATGGAAGAGCATATTAATTATTATCCACGAATAGTAACCCAAGAAGAAAAAGATTATGCTAATGGTAATATCTTTGTTGATAAAGTAACTGAACACTTTAATACTGGTCAAGTTCAACTTATGCTATCTGGTAAGACCATGAATCCACCTCAAGAAGTTCAAAAACATTTTAGAGATGGTGTTAATAAAGAAGAAGAGTCAAGAGGGCATGGCATAGAACGACAGTTGGAATGGTATTTTCCAATTAGTGAAAGTCGCCCAGCTGAATTTTGGCAAAAAGATATATTTTTAGACATAGATAAATCAGGTATAGCAGAACTATATGAGATGGAAGGAGTTACAGATGACCTCCTCCCACTAACCCGTTCTTGTGAAACTGATGAGTCATTACATGAGCACTGCGGAGAATGCTGGTGGTGTGAGGAAAGATTTTGGGCATTTGGTAGACTAATATAAAATGAAAAGTAAGCTGCCTTGTTACTATGCAATGCATTCTTTTAATTATAAGAATGGTTTTGCGACAACGTGTGCGGTTAATGTAGACCAATGTCATAGATTAGATGGTAGTCTACCATCAGAATTTATTAATAGTGATGGGTTTAAAGACCTTAGATTAAAATTATATAATGGTGATTGGCCACGGGGTTGTAACCAATGTAAAGCAGCTAAGAGGTGGGGAACTAAAGCTGTACGTGATGATTTGCCTGAATTTTATAGTGAGGAATTCTTTAATCCAGAAACTGGTGAGGTAGATTTTAAATCAATTCAAATGTTAGAATTTAGGTTTAATAACTCTTGTAATATGTCATGTCTGCACTGTGACCATGTGTTTTCATCTGGTTGGGAAACAAAACTTAAAAGTTATAAACCAGACCAAGAGACAATAGATTTAGATATACATCAGCTATTAAAGAGAAGGCATAGGACTATTGCAGAGTTAGAAACTCTGCCTAGAATTGATATGAGAAATGCTGAAGTTGATACTATATGTGATGACCTTATAAAAAACTTTCCTAACTTAAGACACTTTGACGTATCCGGTGGTGAGCCTTTAAAGCAAAAACAATTTTTCCATGTTCTTAAAAAGATGCAAGAGCATCCTAATATTGAGAATATGACAATGATGTTTTATACCAATTTTAATGCCGATGCTGATATGGAAGAATTAGCTAAACTTCTTGACCCATATAAATTTGTTACTATTCATATTTCAATTGATTGCGGGGAAAGGATATATGACTATTTTAGAGATGGTGATTGGAATAAACTTGTAGAAAATATTAAAATTTTTAGAAAAGCTGTTAGTAAGCTCCCACATAGAGTAAGAAAATACCATAGTGATGGAAAGAATTTAGAACTATCTGGAATTATTACCACATCAATATATCAACTTATGGATATTGAAAATATATTTGAAAGTATGTTGACCCTTGATTTAGATAAAATAGAGGCAGCAATGGTAACTAGTCCAATAGAATTAGACCCTGCAATATTATGTAATAACCATATAGATGCTGTGAATGATGATATAAGAGCCACAAGAAAAATAATTAATAATTCAACTGCTCCATTTAAAAAGTCTGCAATGGAAGCTTTAGATTTAATTGATAATCATATGACATCTACTTTGGTTGATTTTAATAAACAAATAAAGTTTATTAAATTAAATAAAGAAACAGATAAATTAATGGAACAAAATTTTAATGATGTATTTGTTAAATATCAAATAATAAAAATACCTGGCCAAAGGACCAAAGAGCTTGTACGGGTATGAACATAGACAATACTAGAAATACAAATCAAGAAATTGGGTCATCATCTTGGTGCAATGAAATATATAATAGTAATTATATTGAATGGTTTGGTGAGGAAGGATATAATATTAAACCATGTTGTTTATTTAATGATAATAAAATGATTTTTGTAGAAAATATAGATGATATCCAATCTAAAGTTCAGGAAATGTGGCCAACCTATGACCATAAAGTAACATGCAAAGCTTGTATTGATAAAGAAAAGGTTGGGCTTGGAAGTAAAAGAACAGAAAGTATATACCGTCAAAAGCCAGAAGATGGATTAGTAAGATTTGATTTACGCCCTGGTAATACATGCAATTTAAAATGTATTATGTGCAACCCAAAGAATAGTTCACAATGGTACCAGGATATAGAGGTATGGACAGAATTTAATGGAGATTATTGGTTAGCTAAACCTAAATGTGATAAAGATAGAGGTAATTTAGATTGGGATTGGATTTATTCTAAGTGTATTGACAAAGTAAATGAATTATATATTGCTGGTGGAGAACCTTTTTATATGAAAAATATACAAAAGTTTTTAAAAGATTTATCTAATCACCCTTGGAATTGTGAGAATACTCGTGTTGTTATTCAAACAAATGGAATAAGTAATACACCAAAATTTTTAGAGACATTAAAGAAATATAAAAGATTACATTTTAGTATAAGTCAAGATGGTTGGGGAGAGGTTAATGAACTCATAAGGTTTCCAACAAACCATAATGAATTACTTATAGGAATACAAGAACTATTAGATTGTAATCCATATTATTTTGATTGGAATATAACAGTGCAAGCAATGAACCTTCCTAATATAGATTTAATGGTACAAAAATTAAAAGATACATTTAAGGTTGATACAAGGCTAGGGTTTTTATATCATGTTCATAAATTATATCACCCAGACTATCTTTCAATTAATTGTTTAAAACCACATGTAGTCCATAACCTTAATGTTAAACAAAAAGTAGTAAAAGAATTTGTTAAAGATTATGAGTATGATGAAAAAGGTAATGAGAAGATGCAAAAGTTTTTATTAGCCCTTGATGAAAAGAGAGGAACAAATAGTCCTGCAATAATACCCTGGTGCTTTGAATGAAATATCAAGAAATAAAAGACTTTCCATGTAATGCGCCTAAGGGTTCTATAGCAGTGACAGTGCCTGATGGATTTGTTAAACCATGTTGTGCGTTTATTAATCAAGATGATGATTGGAAAGAAACTTCTAATTTATTTCATACTAATTCTTTTGATGACATATTAACCAGCCATAATTGGAATAACTATGTACCCGGCACCCATTGTGTTAGTTGTATTCATGAAGAAGAACATATTGGCCCGCATAAATTACCAGTATCTTTAAGAGAACATTGGAATCTAGAGATAAGTGATGATGCTAATAAGTTAGAATATTTGGAATTGGCATTAGATTTTACTTGTAATATGATGTGTAGAATGTGTGGACCAAGACAAAGTTCTAAATGGAATGCATCTCCAATTTTAAAAGACCTTCAAAAGTTTAGTACGTTTGATAAAATTTATTATGATAAAGTTCAAAATATATTTATTGAGAATTATAATTCTGGGGAAAATGAATTATATAATAAACAAACAGGCCTTAAAGAATATTCTTTAAAATTAATGTCAAACCTTACTAATACAGATTTGTCTAACTTAAAGGTGGTTAAATTAATTGGAGGTGAACCATTATACTCTAAAAAACTTCCGCAGTTTATTCACTTATTAAAGAAACAAGAACACTGGAGAGATATTAAAATAATACTGATTAGTAATGGTAGTATAATTCCTGATGAAGTTTTGTTTGAAGGATTTAGAGATATAGAAATACAAGTTTCTATAGATGCTATTGGAGATTTAGGAAGTACTATTAGAATGAAACAACCCTGGGATAAGATAGATAATAATATTAGAGCTATGAATGACTTATATAATGTTACTATGTTGCATGCCACAGTAAGTATAATGAATATTAATAAGATGCAAGATTTTTTAGATTATTGTCATGAGTTAGATATAGAAGAATCAATGAGTATGTTGCATGGCCCTAATTATTTAAGATTAAATATTATTCCTAGAGAATTTCGTATGCAATGGTTTACAGATAATGAGAAAGTTAATACATGGCTTATGATTCCAAACCATAAAGATATTAAAGACCAAGGACGATTATTTCTTAGGTCCATACCTCTTTTGGATAGTGAATCAGAATTTAATTTTAGAGATATAAATCCAGAAATAGTAGATATAGTTGAAAAATATGTGGTATAATCTTAATGAAATAGAACGTATACAAATAGAACTCACAAACTATTGTAATGCCGCCTGCCCAGAATGTGAAAGGGAACAAGTATTAAATCCTTATCCATATTATGTAGATGAAAATGAGGAGCATGGAAAAACAAAGGAATGGGTTGAGGCACAACGGGCGTTACCAATGTTTAAAGAGATTAATGATAGATACCTAACCCTTGAACAAATAAAGAAAAGGTTTAGGCCAGGTGATTGGCCATTCCTAGAGTCAGTTCACTATTGTGGTAACATTGATGAACCCACTATTAATCCTGACTTTATGGATATTACAAAACATTTTCATTCTTTAAATGAGAGGGTATGTGTTTATTTGTCTACTAATGGTGGTACACGTAATATAAATTTTTGGAGGGAGATAGGACAATTATCTTATGACCTTAAGCCACTAAAAAGAAGAGTAAAATTCCTTTATGAAACATTATCTAGATATCCCTATGCAAAAAATGGAGAAGATTCTGTTTATCTTCAATACTATCCACAACAATGGAAGATGCACCCTGATTATGGTGTAGCGCATGGAATGGCTTATGATGGAATAACTACTGTAGACCAAAGGGATATACAAGTTAAAGAGAATGGAGATTTATATTATAACTCAAGTGGTTTTAAAGCTTGGTTTGGAATAGATGGTCTTGAAGATACCAACCATATTTATAGAAGAGGCGTTAAATGGGAAAGGCTTCAAGATAATTTTAGAGAATATATTAAAGCCGGTGGAGATGCTGGTTGGCAATTTATAGTATTCCCTTGGAATGAACATCAAATAGAGGAAGCTAGGCAACGGTCATTAGATGAAGGCTTTGCAACTTTTTCTTTAGTACAAACGGTAAGAAATAGTGGTGCTTCAATAGAGGGTGGGAGAGATAATAAAATAGTAAATATTGCTGATTTAAATTTAAGTAAAGAGGGTGTGACAGGCGGTAGATTAAAAGATGGATATTGAACAAGAAATAACTATACAACCTAAAATAATTCCAAAGTGTAAAGCTTTGCCTGGAGGTGAAGGTATAATATCATTTCATACTTTTAATGGTGGAGCTAATTTATATGTTAGTTCAAGTGGATATATCACACCATGTTGTTGGATGGGAACTAAACTTTATTTAGACCAATTACATACACAATCTGGTTTAGACCCTAAGTTCCATAACCTTGAACATTATAGTATACAAGAAATAATTGATGGTCCTATGTGGAAATGGATAAGTGGTAATATGTCAGATATGGAAGTATGTAGGGATAAATGTGGTGAACATAAAGGACATTTTGATACATGGGATGTTGAATACCAACAAAAACCTTATGAGAAATATGATGTATAATTATAAAGATATAAAACAAGTACACCTTGAGCCTACACAAAAGTGTCAGGCTAGATGTCCTATGTGTGATAGGAATGAGAATGGTGGAGTAGATAATAAGTACTTAACTAATGCCGACCTATCCTTAATGGATATAAAAATGATTATGCCTAAAGAATTTGTAAGGCAACTTAATAATCTTTATATGTGTGGTAATCATGGTGACCCAATGATGGCTACTGATACTTTAGAAATTATGCAATGGTTAAGGGAAGTTAACCCTAATATACATTTAAGTATGATAACAAATGGGGGAGCAAGGCCTATAAGTTGGTGGGCAGATTTAGCTAAGGTTGTTGATAAAGTAGAATTTTCAGTTGATGGTTTAGAAGATACCAATCATCTATATAGACAGGGAGTAAATTGGAACAATGTAGAAAATAATATATCAGCATTTTGTGATGCTGGTGGAAATGCTAAATGGACATTCCTTGTATTTAAACATAATGAGCACCAATTAGAAGAAGCTGAGTGGTGGGCAAAATCTCTTGGTGTAAAAGAATTTATTGTTAAAAAGTCTGGTCGATATATGTCAAGTGCTACCCTTACTAAAAAGGATTCACACCAAGCACATGATAGAAAAGATAATGATACCCAATTACTTGAACCACCTACAATGGAAAGGTTTAGGAATAAAGCTACTAAACAATTTGACCAAGTCACGGCTAAGTTTGGTAGTATGGATAAGTATTTAGATGTAGCAGAAATAGAACCTAAGTGTATAAAGAAAAAAGAGATTTATATCTCAGCTGAAGGTTATGTCTTTCCTTGTTGTTGGACCGCTGGTCAAATGTATAAGTGGTGGCAAAAACCTGGTGAGGCTCAGATATGGGAACACATAGATAAGCATAATATAAATGGCATAAATAGTTCTATAGAGGAGATAGTCAATACATTTTTTAATTCAATAGAGGAGGCATGGGAAGTTGGTCCTAATCGTTTAAAGGTTTGTGCCCTTAAATGTAATAAACAATTTGACCCATTTGCGGCACAATGGCAGTAATTAAATTAATACATACTAAAGAGTGTAATGATGCTATGATGTTTATAGCATGTTTACAACCACTTTTATATCCTGGGGAATGGTCAGTAGATAAAGACCCAGATAGAATTGCTAAAGCTATTGAAACTTCTCATGCAGTAGCAAAATCAACACAATATGCAGATAAATTTATAGGACCAATGCACCCTCTTATAGATATTAAATGTGTATTGTTATATAAACATGAAAGATTAACTAAAGGTGAGAGTGTTATAGTATCTGCTATATTATCTGATGGTACTGTATTACCACCAGTTGGTTCTAGTCAAGTTGAAAATCAAAATATAGTATTAACTACATTGCCACTTAATAATGCATATAAAATATTTAAGGAATATAATATTAATAAAACTGCACATATTGTTGGAAATACAGATGACTTAGAATTATTATCAGGTTTAAGTAATCATTTAATATATAAAGAAAATTTTAATGTATGGTTTGATATTAAAGATAAGTTTTTAGAATATATAAAAGTTTGTGTTACACCATATTCTAGTTTATATTCATCTACTAAAGTAAATACACCTGGTTCTGAATTTATACCAAGAGATAAATCACTACAAGCTATTAAAGATTTTTGGGAGGTTTGGAATGCTAACAAATAAAATAATGATGTCATATCCACCTGGAGCTGCTGGTGATATATTTAGAACTTTATTATTAATGATAGTAACTGATTTAAAGTTTGAAATGGAATATAATGAAGATGCATTTATGACATATTGGCCAAAAATTAAATCACTACAGGATGTTGATGGCCAATGGAGAGCTGTTGATTTTAAATATGGTTTAACTCAAGGAGGTATGCCAATAGCATTTATAAATAAGAATGGTCAATGTATGCCATTACTCCAATGGTTTAAAGATAATAAGGAGTTATTACCAGATGGTTATGATGAGAATATTATAAACTTTTATAATATGATTGAAAAATCTCATCATACACAATTTGTTCCTATTAGTTTTTTAAATAGAAATATAGATAATACTTGTTTTATTACAGCCTATGATTTTAAATATTGGGAATGGATTCTTAAATCATGGTCAGCTAAATTACCCGAAAAAGGGGCTTGGAATATATGGACTGAGGAATATAAAAAATTTACTGAGGCTGATGCAGAAACCATTAATATGGCAATAAGTAGTTATTACACAATTTGTTTAGATAATTTCTTTGAATTAGATAAAATAAAAGAAGAGTTAATTGAATTTTGTCTTCAATATGATATACCATATTATACTTATAATTCAAATACATTAAAATTATTTTGGCAGGCATGGATAGATGAGCAAAGAATTAAAGTGGAGTGAATACGACTTTAGTCAAATACCGTTTGACGACATAGAGCATTTTGGTACTCGGTCCATGTTGGATAGGGATACGTTCACTGTGTCCTGGCTCTTGGGCAGATTCTGTAATTACCGATGTTCTTATTGCTGGCCTTATGCTAGGTCAGATAAGAAAGACCATAGACCACTTAAAGCAACTATAGGAACAATAGATGAAATTAAAAGACAAGCCAGGGAAAGAGGATTCAATTCATTTCATTTCTCCCTATCGGGTGGCGAACCAACATTCCACCCGCAATACTTGGATATTGTTAGGCATCTTAATAATGATGTGGTTAATTGCAATTTTCATTCGCTACACATGACCTCAAATGTTTCTCGGCCTATTAAATGGTTTGAGGAATATTACCAAGCTTCAAAGGATATGCATAGGGTATCTATCACCGCTTCGTTTCATAGGGAACATGTTAATACACCACAAAAGGTTAAGGAATTTGCAGACAAACTAGAGTTTTGTCAAGAACATAATATACAGGTTACTATTAATATAGTTATGGTACCTGAAATGTTTGACCAATTTTATGAAGAGGCATTATACTTTCATAGTAGAGATATAAACGTAACCCTTAAACCTCAGTCAGACCCAACCGCTTCCTTTGTCGTAGATGGATACACAGATGAACAATTAAAGACTCTACATAATGGTATGCCTCAAAGGGGATACACAGAAGATAAAAAGAAAGTGGATAGACCACACTATAAGTGGAGGAACAAAGCAGTAGATAATAGATATGGGAAAGTACCTGCTCACTTTGAAATAGAATTCACTGACAAGTATGGGAAGAAATGGTATATGGACCAGGCTGAAAGGTTCAATGCATTCAATTTTAATAACTTTAATGGCTGGGAATGTTCTAGTGGATATAGAAGTATTATTATTAGAGAGCCTGATGGTACAATCAAAAGAAGTTACTCTTGCCATGATGAACCATTAGGACAAATAGAAACAGGGTTCCAATTATATGATGGACCTAAGGTATGTACAACAAGTGCATGTGTATCTTCAGCAGATTCAAAGATACCTAAAAGAAAACTAGGGAATATGATTCCATTATGGACGGTATAGAAACACTTATAAATACTTATGAAATGCGAGAACTTCAACTTGAGGCTGCTCTGGTTATAAGCTCACATAATGCGAACAATATTTGGATAAAACAATTTAAAGCAGACCACAATTCGGAGGAATTTTACAAAAATGTCATTAGATGGTACGTTACAGAATACGGAGGACTTCCTAGCGAAGTTGGACCCGGAAATAAAATTAAACTTCTTTACGTTTAAATGGGGGGATAAATATGGACCAGAATATGTTAATAGGTTACATGGTAGCCTAAAAAAATATTGTGATTTGGATTTTAACTTTACTTGTATTACTGATAACCCTAGTGGGATTAATCCTGACATAGGATTATTAGATTATAATCAAATTGGGCCTGACTCATGGCGTGTTTATCCACAAAACCAAATATTTACTAGAGAGAAATTAACCTTATTTGACCTAGATATACCTGGGACAAAGTGCTGGGTTGATTTGGATGTATTAATACATGGTGATATAACTGAAATGGTAAGTAGAGACTTTCCAAAGCCAACCTTTATTCTTAATTACTGGAATATGACCAATAAGAATTCTTTTAAATGGTTTGGTAAAGGGTCAGATTGTCATGTTAACTCATCCTTTGTTTGCTGGCAGGAGGCAAGATGGTTATTTGATTATACTGATACTAATCAACAGAAGCTATTTTTTACTTATAAGAGCTTAGATAAATACTTATATTACCAACATTGGCGCAATGATAGATTAGCGTATTGGGAAGAGGGGTTAGTAGATAACTTTAATTTTAGTGACCCACCTCATATAGAAAGAGAAGGAACTAAGATTACTTTGTTTAACACGTCACATATCATTATTCAAAAAATGGATATTGAAGCATATGAATTGCATGAGACAGAGGGTATGTGGCCTTATGAATATTGGACAAATTATGAGACCAGTTGATAAATGGATTGTACAACATGTGCAAATGTCGGATGCTGAAACAGTAGCTTTAGTAGGACCGGCCGAACACAGAAATGTATATAAAGAATTAGTAGATATGGAATGGTTGTCAGTAAATATGTATGACTATGACCCACAAAGGGCGTGTAATGATATAGTTACTGTTGATGTTGTATTTGATATTGAATTAAAAGAAGACCTTATTATAAACTTTGCTTGTGAAAAGATGTGGCCATTAGGTCAAATGTATAAAGGAAAAGAATTTATATTGATAGGAGATAATGAACATCATAATGGTGATTGTAATCCTATTAATAGTAATAAAGAATTGATTAGACAAAATGAATTAACAGAGGTTTGGTCATTTAATGAGGTAAAAAGGTGGGGTAACACAAAACATTTTATGGTGTACGGATGCAATTAGCTGATAGGGACAATGAGATATTTTTTAATATGCTCAAATGGTTTAATAAACATGCTCCAGATAAAATGGATAGATTTATTGAGAGCATATCTGCCAATCAAGTGGAAGGTAAGAAATGGCTAATTGAAGAATTAGATAAAGTTCAAATACCAAGAGATGATGAAGGTAAATTTAAAATTGAAATAGTAGGTGGTTGGTTTGGTTTTCCCCTTGTTGATTTATTAACACTTAAATATGGAGATGAAATTAGAGGAATAGATTACTTTGATGTTGACCCATTTGCTGCTAAAATATTTGGTGTGTATTTAAGTATGTGGGATGTTAATATTCAAGCGGTTAGAATATTTACTAAAGGAAATTCACCAACTATAGAGGGAGACTATTTTAAATATAAAAATAAACGTAGAGCTCATTTAATAATTAATACCTCATGTGAGCATATGCAAGATATGAAGAATGAAAAGTATAAGTACTTTGAACCTGAAAGAACCTTATTAGTATTACAAAGTAATAACAAAACAGATGAGGAAGACCATATCAATTGTGTAGAGGGTGAAGAAGAATTAGCTAAAAAGAATGGTATTAGAATGTTAGGTGGTGGCTGGAAAACCATGAAGAGTAAATTAGAAGAGGGTGAGTCACGAAAAAATATTAGAGATGAAAAGGGACAAGCTCATAAGTTTGAACACATATCAAAAAGATTAATAAAAGATGGAGATTATGTATATTATAATAGATATATGGCATTAGGGAGATGGGAATAGACTGGGAACTATTAGGCTGGGCAACACTATGGGGATTCCTATGGTGTCAAGTGGTTACACACTATGGAGTCTCTGTAGGACTACATAGGTACTTTGCTCATAGCCAATTTAAAACAAGTGTAGCACATGAATGGGGATTCATAATAATGA
>CESR01162141.1_pt1 | contig 19710 bp, 20 predicted proteins | sample 356351 | NCBI WGS metagenome assembly CESR01 (sample SAMEA2622149, study PRJEB7988) | marine metagenome | isolation source: saline water (ENVO:00002010), including | reverse complement strand
AAGTTATTGCAGAAGACAGCTTGGGTAGAGTGGCCATTGATTGGGGAGTTTATGGCGCGCCAGAAACATTTTTAGTTAATCCTGATGGGGTGATTATTCACAAACACTTGGGACCTTTGAGTCAAGATATATGGGATCAAGATTTTAATTCTCATCTGTAAACAAGAAAATAACATGCATAAACTAATTACAGTAATTTTTATTATTCTAGTTACTCAAATCGGAAATGCAATTGACACTGGTCCAGCATTTGACGATCCGTTAATGCAAGAACAGTATGAGCGAATTATTGGCGAAGTTCGGTGCTTGGTCTGTCAAAATCAATCTATAAAGAGCTCGAATGTTTTTCTAGCTGTAGACCTTAGAAACGAAATCAAGAGATTGATTGCATCGGGAAAATCGAACAGAGAAATTGGCGATTACCTTGTTGACAGGTACGGGGAATTCGTTCTTTATCGGCCTAGATATAGTGGTAATACCTTTTTTTTATGGCTTGCACCTATTTTCTTGTTAGCGATCGGACTGCTGATTGCATTTAAGGTAATAAATTCAATGAAAATTAAATAAGTAAAAGTAATAGATATTAAAATGTTGTGGATAATTTTTACAGTAATGCTCTTTATTGCTTTTGGGTCAATCCTTGTACCTTTATACAAAGCCAAAATAAAAATACCAATAAATATTTATATCGTCTTTGCACTGATCGGTCTCATAGCTATATCGACTTATCGCTTTGTGGGTGATCCTGAAGCCTATGTAACATCTATTGAAATCTCAGAAATTGACAAATCAATTGCATTATTAGAGGAAAGTTTGATTAACGATCAGTCTGACATTGAGAGATGGAAAATGCTAGCAGAGGCATATTCATTGAATAACCAATATCTACGATCTTTTGATACCTATGAAAAAATACTTAGTCTTGAGAATCCAAATACAGCAGTAACATTAGCTGATTATGGAGAAACAATTATTAAATCAGGAGATCCGCTATTAACTGAAAAGGCAGATACTTTTTTTACCAAGGCGCTTGATATTGATCCTAGCAATACTAAAGGCCTGTTTTATGGCGGGCTAACTGCATCAATCCTAACAAGACCAAGTGAAGCCGCAGAGAGATGGCAGAGATTGTTAGATCTTTCACCACCCGAGGAAATAAGAGATACGCTAAATGAGAAAATTAACGAATGGCTCGCCGACCCAACTATTAATAAACTAAGTGAAAATGATGCATTTGTTATTCAGATCAATATTGCTGATAAAGTAATATCTCATCTTGAAGGATTCTCTGATAAAGTTCTATATATTATTGCTCGTGATCCACTAAGACCAAGGCCTCCAATAGCTGTTGTACGTAAAAATGTAATGTCAGTAACAACTGTGATTGATAACTCCAATACCATGATTCCGGGAACAAATCTTGGGCAATACGAGAGAATTGAATTCGTATCTCGTATATCATTATCAGGTGACCCATTGGATATTTCGGATAATCTTTTTGATAGTGTTATTGTTAATACATCAGAGAAAAAAAATATCTCGCTATCCATCGATACTTATTAAATAATCACCAATTAAATAGCATGACATCAATATGAATAACAATATTCCTGAAAGAGCAGATATGTGTTTTGCTTGTGGCCCAAAAAATCCAATTGGACTTAAAATTGAATTTACAATGGATAAAATGGGTCAATGTATTGGTTTCTTCAGTGCAAATCAAAATCATGTCGGTTATCAGAATACTGTGCATGGCGGTATTATATATACGGCACTTGACGACGTGATGGCGAATGTTCTTTATCTGCAAAATATTAAGGCACACACAGGAAGATGTGAGATTCGCTATAGAAAACCATTGGAAATTGATCAAAAAATAAAATTGATAGGTAAAATTACTTCCAAAAGGAGCCGTTTGATTACGCTGAATGGTGAAGCAAGATTAGTTCAATCTGATGAGCTCATCGCTGATTGTGAAGCAAAATTTATGCTTGTCTAAGGATGCATATGAAAGAAAAAAAACAATTACTAGACTCCTTAAGGTTACCTATAATTGGTGCGCCTTTATTTATCGTATCTGAACCTGATCTCGTTATAGAACAATGTAAAGCAGGTATTATTGGGGCATTCCCAGCTCTCAATGCTCGCCCAAAAGAAGACTTAGAGTTGTGGTTACAAAAGATTACCGAGGAACTAAAAACTCATAAAGAAAATAACCCAAAATTAAAAATTGCTCCTTATGCAGTCAATCAAATTGTTCACCAAAGCAATAATAGACTTAAGCATGATCTAGAGTTATGCATAAAATACAAAGCTCCCATTGTTATTACAAGCTTAAGACCTCCAGCCGAAGTAGTAGAGGCAGTTCATAGTTACGGAGGTCTAGTTTTTCATGATGTAATAAATATGAGACATGCCAAGAAAGCTATAGGCCAAGGTGTTGATGGTATTATTGCAGTCTGTGCTGGCGCAGGAGGTCATGCAGGTACATTAAGCCCCTTTGCTTTAATCAAAGAAATTAGGAAAATTTATAACGGTTTTATAATTCTATCTGGGAGCATGAGTACTGGCAGAGACGTTCTTGCCGCACAATGCATAGGTGCTGATTTAGCCTACATGGGGACAAGATTTATTGCTACAAAAGAGGCTAACGCAATAAATGAATACAAAGAGATGATCATGCAAAGCAATGCTGATGATATTGTTTATTCGTCTCTATTTACAGGAATTCATGGGAGTTATCTCAAAGGGAGTATTATTAATGCTGGCCTGGATCCCAATAATCTCAAAGAAGGAGAAAAAGCAATCATGGATTTTGGTTCTGATAATACCAAGACCAAAGCTTGGCGTGACATCTGGGGAGCAGGACAAGGCGTCGGAACAATGGATGATGCGCCATCCGTTTCTGACTTGATTGATAAACTTGAAGCCGATTACAATCTCATTAAATCCGAATTAAGCAATTAAATTCTGATGAAAATATCACTGAGCTCATTTTTTTTTGTTGGTGTAGGAGGTGCTTTGGGCGCAATGGCAAGATTTGGATTGAATCTTTTGTCAAACAATTTCCTGGGGGTGAATATTCTAGGCACATTCTTAGCAAATATTCTCGGATGTTTGTTTATAGGTGCATTCATTGAATTTGCATACCAGTTATCCTTAAATTCTCTCGATAGTGCAACATTCGAACAACACCGATTGCTATTTGCAGTTGGATTTTGCGGTTCATTTACAACGTTATCTGCTCTTGTATTTGAAATAAATGAGCTCATGCATAATAACCAATTGATGTATTCCTTTGCTTATCTTATTTGTACTTTGCTTGGTGGATTTTTATTTTATTGGCTAGGCAGTTCTTTAATAAAATATATAACATTAAATATATAGCATAAATATATGTATTAATTAGTTTTTATATAGTTGAATCTACTTTGATTGGCGAACCATCGAAAAAACGCTCTAATCGAAATGGGTGTAAATCAATTGTCGGTTTATTCTGAATCATTTTACTTATTACTTTTCCCGCTCCAGGCCCGATGCCAAATCCATGACCACTAAAACCAGTGGCGAGAAAAAGGCCAGGTATTTCTTGCAAAGGTGCAATAACAGGAACAACATCTGGGGTTGTTTCAACCATTCCCGCCCAAGATTCTATGATTTTGGCGCCTTTTAACTCTGGATAGACTTTGCCAACTTGATTCGTTATTTTTGAGATAATATTTTTGTTTGGTTTAGGGTTTAATACTCTATTTCTTTCAAAAGGGGATACTTTATCTAAATCCCATGTTTTTGGCGCGGTTAACTCTTCAATAAATTCCTTGCCTATAGATATTTTCAATACATTAAATTCTTTAACTAAAGCTTGAATATATTTAGGCGCAAAATACAGAGTAGAAGGGGTTATTGGGTGATCTAAGATTGCACCGTGAGCAATGGTATAACCTCCATCAAGTCGCTTTCTTATGCTTACTTTTTTATCAAAAATATTTCCTTTTATTTTTGTTTCTATAGAATTTGTTCTAGCAACAGTTCCTTTTACTTTTAATTGTGGAACCTTAATACCCAAAGATCTGCAAAAAAATGAAGACCATGCACCGGCAGCACAAAGAACAGTAGATGCATTGATAGTGCCTTTTTCAGTAATAACTTTCGATACGTTTCCGCCTGATGTTTCTAATCCTCTGACCGAGCAGCCTGTGATTATTGTCGCTCCTAACTTTTCCGCTGCTCGAGCAATTGCCAATGTAGCTTTTTGAGGTTCGGCTCTTCCGTCTGTTCGAGTAATGATACCGCCAAGCCAATTATTTGCCCCTAAACCAACTTCGTTACCAAGGCTTCTCTGGTTAATCATTTCTGTTTTTATATCGTATTTATCTGCCAATTCAAGCCAAGAATGGTAGCCTTGTAATTCTTTTTCGTTATAAGCGGTATAGATGCATCCTGCTTGTTCGAAACCCGTTTCTTCAGCCAATTCAGAACTAAAATTTCTCCATATTTTTAAACTTTCTAACATCATTGGGATTTCTCTTTCATCTCTACCTTGGACACGAACATAACCCCAATTTCTCCCAGATTGTTCTCCTGATATAAAACCTTTTTCACATAAGCATACGTTTACACCTTCTTTAGCAAGAAAATAAGCGGTAGAAACGCCAATTATTCCTCCGCCTATTATTACGACATCTGTATTGTTTGGAAGATTGATTGAAGAATGATGATTGCCACTCCATATCGAGCAAACATTTTCTGAATTATGATTCATTTTATTTGGTAAAAATTGATTTTTGAAAGTAAATTAATAATTATACATATTATGATTACAGCTGCACTGAAACACAAATGATGCTATTCATGAGAAAATACACACATATATTCATAAGCTTAATATTTTTAACGGCATGTGCTTCTAACGAGGTGCTTAATAAATTACCAATTAAGTCAGAAACTGAAATAAACATCAGTGGTAGATGGATCTTTGTCGGAGATTATCAAAGCAACCAAAAGAAAATAAATAAGGCAATAGACCGATCCAGCGGTATTATTTATCGAAGAATTAAGACCACTGGTGTTTTCTCAGAAGTTCAAGATACAAGACCTAAAAAAAATGCATGGGGTGTTGCTCATTTGTTTTTTAAAAACGCAAAAATTCTTCGTATCACTCAAACCGATTATGCTCTTTATATTGATTTTAATAGATCTATTGTAGAGGAATACAATTTCGGCGAATTAAAAAAAATTACGATTGGAAATGTCAGTGCATCTAGATCTTCAGGTTGGAATGGCATTCAATATCAAATAGATACCCTGGATGATCATGGCATGAAAATAACTGAAAAATATACAATCAGTGATGATATAAATACATTAAGAAGAAGTATCGTCTTTAGAGATAAAAATCTCCATGACACAGAAATTATTCAAAATTTTAAAAGAGAATCATTATAAAATAGGTTGGTATTCAATAAGATTTGCCCTCATCCACAATTTGTTACTTCGGTACTGCTCAATTTGGACTGGCAAATAATCTAATTCTTCTGCACACCACAATATGGATAACTTTGAAGATCCCTTGGCTTGATTCTTGACTCCTATAACTTCAAATTCTCCAAATGGCACATTAATGTTTTTTTTGCCTACATTGCTTATCTCAATGTGTTTAATCTCCTCACCTTCGAATAATTTGTAATAATTTGGCAACTGATTATTTTTAAGGTCCGTCATAAGCGCATATTTTAATGAGATGCGGTCATAAATTAATTCTTTTGATGTTCGCTGGTCATTTGTAGCACCTATAGTTGTAGAGATTTTATTATTCTTCCAATCAAAATCGATTATGATTTTTTTGTCTTTTGAGGAGAGGGTATCAGTTGATGTAAATAACAAGGGTTTTAATTTTTTGTTATCAATAAAAAACTCTGATGACTCTGTAACAGAACCTCTCATAAAGATGCTTACAATTCCTTTAGTTTCTAATTTATTGATTGCTTTATATTTTTTATCAAATTCACTTACTGTTGTAGCTAATATACCATCGATACCTCTAACACTGACTTTGTAATTTGCATGATGTGATTTTATCGGTACGTAAGTGTCGCTGAATGCTATGGATACACACAACATCAATAGAGGGATAATCCATTGCTTTATTATGTGTATTGAGGATGACAGTGAGTTAAATTTATTTTTCATTGCGAGCAACTTCTGTAGTTTCATTCATTAGTTTGTTCATAGAATCTTCTATGCGTGAACGATGCTCTTCAAGTTCATTTAATGTTAAGTTTTTAGGAATTTCATAAGGCTCGCCTACAGACAGAATAACGCGTGTAAATGGTTTCGGTATCATGAACTGATCCCATCTTTTTAAGCTCCAAGATCGATTTGCTGCGCATGACAAAGGTACTATCGGAGCTGAACTAAGTTTAGCCATAAGCGCGACCCCAGATTTAAATTGATATTGAGGACCTAAAGGACCATCTGCTGCGGTGACTATAGAAATTCCGTTCTTCATGGCTTTATGTATATCTCTCATTGCGGTAGCTCCAGTTCTCACAGCAGAGCCTCTAATTACGGTGGCGCCCCAAGATTTGGCAATTTTCGCTGGTACCTCTCCATCGACAGAAGGTGAAACGACAAAACCGCCACGGAATCCTTTTTTTAACCACATTGAGACAACAGTTAAACAAACTAATGTATGTTGATGCCAGTAACACGGCGCATAAACCTTGTCATCGTTAATTAGTGAAGTAATTACATTATTTTGATCAATCACCTCAATCTTATAGGTACTTGTTAGTAATTTAATTAGTAATTTGAGTAACGGTGAGCCAAAAAAATAATAAATTCGTCTCCCTAAAGATAATTGCCTTTTCCCGTGATAAAGAGGGGTTTTGTTAGGTTTTGGCTTAGATTGATTTGTTTTTATTGTCATTATTACTTAAAAAAGAATAATATTTTCTTATAACTTATCGAGAGATCGATATAAGGTTAACACTTTTTAGATGTTATGATTTATTTTAAATTCGTACTATGAAAAAAATCGAAAATAAGCAATCTTACAAAATAATAAACAGTCAAAAAATTGACGTGGATGTCACCTATGCAACACTTCAAAAATTAACTATATTACAAGCAGAGCATGGCAATATGTTCGCCTTCAAGACATCCAAAGACAGTCTTGCCTATTTTATAAATGAACCCACTTTAATCAAAGAATTGTTAGTAAAAAATCATTCAAACTATAAAAAAGGTCCAGGCTTTGAGCGTATCGAAATGCTTCTTGGTAATGGATTGATAGTCAGTGATGGAGAAATTTGGAGAAGATCTAGGCGAATGATTCAGCCAGCCTTTTCTAGGCAAAATGTACATAAGTTAATTCAACAGATGCTAATTTGTTCAAAAAATAGAGAATTATTGTGGAACAAAAGTATCCAATCAAAAACTTTAATAAATATTACTGAAGAGATGAGTGAATTTGCACTTGAGTTAATCTTAAGATCAATTTTTGGTCCAGACTACGATCACTTAAATTCACAAGAAGAGGGTAATTTATTCTCATTTTTAAGTAAAGATTCGAATCGAGATCTTTCCGTTGTTATGAAAATGAGAAATTTACGATCACACTTATTGACTCTAATAAAGAAAAGAAAAAAAGATAACCATGAACAGTTTGATTTTCTGTCAATGTATCTTTTAGCAAAAGATAAGTCAGGAAAAAAGTTTGAAGACAAAGAGCTTATCGATGAAATAATTACATTGATTGTAGCTGGATATGAAACATCCGCGGGAACATTGAATTGGGCATGGTATTTAATTGCAAATAATCCCAACATCGAAAAAAGAATACACGCAGAATCAAGCCCAATTTTCTCAGAAAAAGGTAATTTAATTTACGAGTCAATTATTAATATGCAATATACACAACAAGTTCTTGAGGAAACTCTTCGACTTTATCCGCCGGTGTGGTTGTTCTCACGTAAATCCATTAATGATGACAATCTCGGACAATATGATATACCCGTTCATTCAGATTTGTACTTGTCACCATATATACTCCATCGCAGTAGAGAATTTTGGAGTAACCCAGAAAAATTTGATCCGGATAGATTTGATAAAACACCTAAGGCAGAAAAAAACAATAATGCATTTATTCCTTTTTCTTTGGGACCAAGACGCTGTTTAGGCGAATATTTTTCTTTCTTGGAAATGAAAATTCACTTAGGGTATCTCATAAATAAATTCAAAATAAAAAAATCTCACTCGGAAGATCCGGGCTTAAATTTAGGTATAAACCTGAGATCAAAGAATGATATATTTCTTGAGTTCAAGCCAAGATAAATATGCATAAACAATACAAAACCTTAAACGAACTATTCATAAGTCAAATAGAAAATGATGGTTACATTCGGTTTATTGATGCAAAGTCAAACGAAAAAAGCATTCGGTTTGTTGAGTTCGGAGAAGAGGTCTTTAATTGTTTAGGTTACCTTCAAAATCAAAAGTTAAATCCTGGAGATGAGTTAGTCATCAACACAAAATCAAATTTTAAATTTCTTGTGACTCTATGGGCATCATTGTTAGGTGGGATCATACCTGTCCCATTGGCTGTTGGTGTAAGCAATGAGCATAGAAATAAGTTGCTAAAAATCATTGCTCACCTCAAAGCCCCAAGATTAATGACTGATGAAAATGTAAAGGAACGGTTAAATACTTTTATTGAAACAGATGATAATTATTCGACAATCAAATCGATCATTAATAATAGTTTAACCAAATACGACATCAATAAACACGGAATTATTCATAACTCAGGTACTGACGATATAGCTTTTGTTCAATATTCATCTGGCTCAACATCCAGTCCTAAAGGAGTAGTTTTATCGCATAATAATTTAACTTCGAATATTGCTGCGATTGCAGAAGGACTAAAACTTCAATCAGATGATATTGGCATAAGCTGGATGCCATTAACTCATGATATGGGCTTAATTGGCACTCACATGACATTATTTTCAGCGGGTCTGAGTCAAATAATCATGAACACAGAGCTTTTTATTAGGCGGCCATCAATATGGCTTAAAAAAGCAAGTGAACATCGTGCTTCAATTTTAACTTCACCAAATTTCGGTTATAAGCACTTTTTAAAAGCACATAAAAGAAAACCAATCAAGGAAATAGATCTTACTTGTGTTCGACTTTTGATAAATGGAGCTGAATCTATATCGGTTTCATTATGCAACGAATTTTTAGAAAAAATGAAAACTTTCGGTCTAAAAAAAGAGTCAATGTTTCCGGTGTACGGGCTTGCTGAGGCAACTCTTGGGGTCAGTTTCCCTGAAGCAGGTGCACCTTTCGAATATGTGAATATTAAACGAGAAACGTTAAATATAGGAGATAAGTGCAATATCACTAGCTCTTCAGAAGATTCAGTTCCTTTTGTTATGCATGGCAAGGCTATAAATCATTGCTCATATAAAATCGTCAATAATGAAGAGCAAGAGTTACCAGAAAATTATGTTGGGCATATATATGTAAAAGGGATTAATGTTACAAAGTCTATTTATATGGACAGCCAAGAAACAAAAGCAATTTTTAATAAAGAGGGGTGGCTGAAGACCGGTGATTGTGGTGCGGTGATCAATGGGCAGCTTATTATCACAGGAAGAGAAAAAGAAATTATTATTATTAATGGTCAAAATTATTACCCACACGATATTGAAGAAGTTATTACATCAACGGGAAATTTTGATTTAGGTAAAATTGTTGCGTGCGGTGCATTAAATAGAATGACAACCAGCGATGAATTAATTATTTTTGTTTTATATAAAAGTGATCTTTCTGTTTTTAGAAAAATTGCCGAAGAAATACGAAGGATAGTTATCCAGCAGTTGGGCATCGAGATCAATCATGTAATTCCGATAACAAAAATCCCAAAAACAACCAGTGGAAAAATTCAACGCACGCAACTGAGCCAACAGTATGTTAGTAAAAAATTCGAACATCTTTTGCAAACAAAGGAAGCGCCTTTACACTTGGAGCAAAATGACAATGATAATGTTCTTAATAAATTAATATCTATTACTAATGAATTCTCTAAAGAATTTGCAGTTAATCAAAACGATAATTTATTTGAAATTGGCATCAGCTCACTCACACTTACTGAAATTATGATGGCTATCGAAGAAATATATCCTGATACTGTCGAATTAGAGGATGTGTTCGAAAATCCAACCTTAAAAAAACTGTCAGTATTTATACATAATAAGTTAAAATAAACTCACTAATTTCATATTTATATAGTTAACATTTCTTAACAAATGTAAGAAAAAACTCAAAAAATACATATATTTTGGTTATTTTTACCCACATATGGCAAAAACGTGTTATTTTGTGTAGAGTTTGCTGGAAATTTTGGTACACTCATTAACAAGAAAAAAACATTAGTTACTTTAATGTTGACGTACGTAGTAAGTAAAAAACTTTGTTTCACTAATCCTAAAAGAGGGGATAAATATGGATGTCGGAAAAACAATTAAACAAGTAGCAGCAGTAGTAGCGGTAGTATCTGCGTTTGCAGCATTACCATCAGAAGCATTACTACTTTGTGTTCTTGGGCTAGCATCTGGCTGGTACATGTCAGAAGGAGACACAGTTCGTGTCCTAGTTACAGCAGCAGCATTAAATGTCGGCGGAGTTGCCGGTGGTGCTGACGCTATACCAACTATTGGTCCAATGATTGGAGACATACTCGGTGCTATGGGTGCAGTATATACTGCAGCTGCAGTTACTATGGTTGTGATGGGTGTTGTAAACAGATTGAAACCTTGATCACTATATAAATAGCATCAAATAAAAGCCCGCTTAAGCGGGCTTTTTTTATTGTTTGATTTGAATTAACTATGATTGTAACAACAAAAAAATTTCTAATAGGCGCTATTTTTTTATTCTGTTATATGACATCAAGCTATGCTGATGTCTATAACCTTGGTGGCATGTACACCTATCATTATCATGATGGAAGGTATGCTGATTGGGGGGATTATGCTAGAGCATCGGCAATTATGGCGATCGCTAAAATCAATAAAGATGATTTTCTGGGTGAAGATAATATTCTTCAAATGCTTTCGGAAAATATAATTGATTATCATTGCTGGCCAAGTAATGCTGCTTCAATGGCTGAAACTTTGTTCAAAAAAGATATTCTTGTATTGACAGGAGCAGATTGCAGCAGTCCGGCTGTAGAAATTGCAACCGTTGCATCCAAATATCAAATCCCTGTAATTTCTAATGGTGCGAATGCATCGTCTCTGTCTTCGACTGAAAAATTTCCCTGGTTCATAAGGGTGGTTACACCGAGCGAAGAATATGATCGTTACCTGATAGATTTGGCAGATTATTTCAAAGTGCGTGAAATTGCATACTTTTACACAACTGATGCTTGGGGGCTCGGGGCAAAAGAAGTGGTGCATAACTCTACAAACAAAAAGAAAATAAAAATAATAAAAGAATTTGGATTTGAACGAGATACCAGTCAATCAGTTATAGATAATTTTGCGCGAGAAGTATCTGATGCAAATATAAAACATATAGTCATAACTGGGCCCACGCCTGATACAGCAAGAGTATTTAGAGCAATCAATAAATTTAATCTAAATAAAAAGGGGAACACTATTTATGCGACTGAAATGATCTCTGCCGATGAAGCGCCTGATGTTGTAGAAGGGAGTAAAGGATACTTCGCGCCAATGACGCTTCTTATAAAAACAAAAAAGCTAGAACAATTTAAGAAGCTACTTGAAATTGTTCTAGACAAAGATGTTGATGTTAATTCAAAGGCTTTCTTTTATGGTGCCTTAAGTTACGACCATATATATGCAGTAGCTCATGCTATTAAAAACATGAACGACGAGAAAATAAAAATGAATCCAAAGAGCCTTATGCAGTATCTAAGGAATGTTGATTTTGAAGGAGTTACAGGAAGAGTTTATTTTTCCAATAAATCAAATGATCGTATTAACATGCCTTTACAGATAGTAAACAGTCATGGTTTTGACGAACTATCAAATACAGTCAAATTTGAGTCAATCGCAACAATATCAAACAAAGGTCAACTTAAGGTTGATGAGTCAAAAATTTTGTTACCCGGATATGACTAACTTTAATGAGAAGCAGCGCTAAATTTTATTTTTTTATAATATTAATTTTTACAATTAGTTTCGTTCATTCAGAAACTTTCGAATTAGGTGGAATGTACACTCAACATTATCGTGATGGAAGATATGCTGAGTGGGGCAAATACTCTCGATTAGGCGCACAAATTGCCATTGAAGAAATAAATGAAAGCAATATGTTAGACGGCGATAAAATTAGCATGCCCCCAGAAAATATAATTGATTACCATTGCTGGACGGAAAATACTAATCTCATGGCATCGACATTGATGAAAAAGAAGATCATTGCATTAACTGGTGCAGAATGCAGCGATCCAGCTGTAATAATGGCTGAATTAGGAGCAGTCAATAAAATACCAGTGATATCTTATGGTGCAAATGCAGCTTTATTATCTTCACCTGAAGAATTTCCATGGTTTGTTAGGGTAGTAGCTCCTAGCGAATCTTACGAAAAATATCTCATTGATTTGGCGGCTCATTTTAATGTAAAAGAGATTGCCTATTTTCACACAACAGACGCTTGGGGCGAAGGTGCATACAACGTAATCAAAGAAGCCGTATTTAAACATAACATTAATATATCAAGAGTCTACTCTTTCCCGAGAGATGAAAAACAATCAGTGCTTGATAGCTATATAAAGGAAATAAAAGAAGAAAATATTAAACACATAGTAATAACGACTCCCACACCTGATACAGTCAATATATTCAGATCAATTAATAAATTAGGCTTAAATAAAGTGGGTTATTCTTTTTATGCATCTGAAATGATTCTAAATAACGAATCAATCGAAGTGACATCAGGAGCTTTTGGTTATTTTGCGCCAATAGCTAAATTGAGCGATTCTTTGCATCTAAGACGCTACAGCAAATCTTTTGAGAAATCGGCAAATGAGAAAGTCGATTTAAATTCAAGTAACTTCATATACAGCGCACTCAGTTATGATCATATCTTCGTTATAGCCCATGCAATTAAATTAACCAAACTCAATAAACTAAAGGTAAATAGAGAAAATACTTTAAAATTCCTCAGAAAAGTGGATTTCGACGGAGCAACAGGCAGAATATCATTTGAATCTAGTTCAAATGATAGGTTAAATATGCCTATGCAAATAATGAATAATCAAGGCATCAAAGATAACGGCGAAGTTGTGTTTGTGTCAATTGCTGAAATAGATCAATCCACAGGAAATCTGGATGTACAAGAAAGTAAAATACTATGGCCAGGTAACACCAAACAATCTCCAAAATAAAATGAGAATATGAAAAAGAATAATTACAACAAAAACCGCGATCAAAAATTAGGTTTGAATCAAAAAATCGATCGGCGAGACTTTTTGAATTCAACATTATTAGGTGCTGGCAGCGCACTTTATAGTATGTCTTCACCATCATCAATCTTTGCAAATGAAAACAATAAATTAAACCTACCAAATCAAGTGGCGGATAATTGGTACGGTTATGGCGGAGTAGGTGACTCAAAATATTCGCATGGAAATACGCCGGAAATTTTAAAATCTGCACACGCTGTAAGAGACGGCCTCCTAAGTAAGAATAATGCTGATGATATTGATGTTTCAGAAAAATATGATCTGGTGATTGTTGGCGGAGGAATGGCAGGTTTAGGTGCAGCGCAACGATTAATGGAGTTAGATTCCAATAAAAAATGCCTTATTTTAGAAAATCACCCCATATTCGGCGGTGAAGCAAAGCGCAATGAATTTAATGTTAATGGTCATATTGTTACTGCACCACAAGGATCGAATAGCTTTTACTACAAAACAAAAAGCTATGATATCAAGGAAGATTTGAAATATATCGACATATTGAATATTCCTGAAAAATTCTCATACGCAACAATGAAAGACAATGATCAAAATCTTGTGTTTGCACAAGAGAGCTATGATGTGCAAATGTGGGGTGAAGAATTAATCTCAAAAGGACATTTTGTAGATAAACAATCACACAATGTTGAACCGCAATGGATAAAAAATATCTGGAAAGATAAATTAAAACGATATCCAGTATCAGAGAAGGTTAGAAAAGATCTACTTAACTGGAAATATGCAAAAGATATGCCAAACGACGATGAAAAAACTAACGCTTGGCTGGATAACATGACATATAAAGATTATATTGAGAAAGTTATGGGTCTTGATGAAGAGGTCACAAAGTTCGCTGACCCAGTATTAGCAAGCTCAGGAGGCATGGGTTGCGATGCCATGTCGGCTTATATAGCTATGCTGCTTGGTATGTATGGCCTGTCACCAAATGCTCCAGTCAACCCCTTAAATCGTCATAGTTTTCCAGGTGGAAACGATGGCTTTGCCCGGCATTTTATAAAATGGCTGATTCCTAATGCCATAACTGGTGGCAGTAAATTTGAAGATATCATGAACAATCCCATTAATTTCAATAATCTTGATAATGAGGATAATTCAGTGAGAATCAGGCTTAACAGCAATGTAATTAATGTTGCTCACACTAAAACAAGCGGTGATTCAGGCGATGTAAACATAACTTACTATAGAGATAACAAGCTGCATAAAGTAAACGCTAAAGCAGTTGTGATGGCTTCAGGTGGATGGATTAATAAACACATCATTTCTGACTTACCAAAAAATCATCTTGATGCATACAATAAATTCAACCATGCACCAATGTTAGTAGCTAATGTTGCATTAACAAATTGGCGTTTTTTGCATCGACTTGGCATTACTGCATGCCAATGGACTGGTGGATTTGGTTTCCACACAAACATTAGAAAACCAATGCATGTCGGAGAATATAAACCTGATCTTGATCCAAATAAACCCATTACATTGACCTTTTATGTCTCATTCGAAAAAGCCAATCAAGGCTTTAATGCCCAACAACAATCAAGACTCGGGCAATATGAAATGCTAGGTAAGTCATACATACAATACGAAAGAGAAATACGTGAACAAATGGTTAGAATGTTTAGTTCTGGCGGCTTTAACCCAAAAACTGATATTGCCGGGATAATTCTCAATAGATGGGGTCACGCATACGTTACGCCAACTCCTGGGTTTTTCTATAATAAAGACGGGAGCCCTGGATACGCAGATATTATCAAATCAACACCGTTTGGGAGAATCTCATTTGGACATTCAGAGTTACGTGGCTATCAACATTGGGGCCCTGCTGCCGCTGAAGGGAGTAGAGCGGTTGATCAAATATTTAACTACCTCTAAACTTAAGCATGATGAAATACGCCTTTAAAGCACTGTTAGTAATAATCCTCCTATTACCATCCAGTTATTTGTTAGCAACAACAGAAAAAACCCCTATATCGAAACAAGTTATTGATGAATTTAAAAGTAATTTTTCAGGTAATGATATTGGTAAACTTCGTGCGATATATAAAAACTACTTAATCCAAGCCAATTATCCAATTGGAGATATTGATAGAGATGTCTCTTATGCCAATCACCCACTTCAAAAATTAGATATTCATTACAATCAATCAAAGAGTGTAATGTCACCTGTAATTATCTTTATTCATGGCGGGGCATTCGTAAGAGGCGATAAGAGCGATCATGTCATATTTGATAATGTTCTGAACTACTTTACTAGAAACGGCATAACAGGAATAAATGCCAATTATCGACTAGCTCCTGATTACAAATGGCCAAGCGGATCTCAAGATGTAGCTAAAATAATTAAATGGGTTAGAGCAAATGCCAAATCATTAAATATAGACCAAAATAATATCTTCCTCATGGGTCATTCGGCAGGTGCAGCACATGTCGCGACATACTCTTTTAATGAGAAATTACAAGTTGATAACGGTAACGATGGAATAAAGGGTTCGATTCTTTTGTCAGGCATTTACTCGAATGTCAGTAACACATCAAAAGAAAACTATTATGGTTTTGATAAAAATAATACGCCAATAAATTTTATAGATGGAAGATCTATACCGTTGTTCATAATAGATGCTGAATTTGACAAAACAAGCACTCAAATGGAAGCGATTGAATTGATTTCGAAATTGTGTGAAAGACAGGAAAAATGCCCAAATCACAAACAAATACCCGGGCACAATCATTATTCAATGATGTATCATTTTAATACTCATGATGACTCAATTGCACGTGACATATTAGATTTTATTAACAACAAGAAAACTCACTAAAAGTATGCAAAAAACACTCCATAAAGATTACTACACTAAAAAAAAATGGTTTGATAATGAAGTATTAAATATTTTTCATAATGATTGGATGTGTATTGGCAGGGATGAGGAGTTTGAAGAGAACGGTGACTACAAACTTATAAATATAATGGGACAGTACGTTATTATAATAAGAGGTAGTGACGGTGAATTAAGGGGATTCTATAATTTTTGCAAGCATCGCGGCTGCGAACTCTTTGATTCATCGAAAGGTGAATTATTCGGAAAAATAAAAAATAATATCAGATGTCCTTATCATTCTTGGACGTACGATCTCAATGGTAAACTTAAAAATGCACCTCATTTAAATTTAAATAAAAATGACACTAAGTATCATTTGTCCGGCATTAATCTACAAAAATGGAGTGGATTTGTGCTAATCAGTTTAAGTGAAAATGAAATTCCACTAAAAGAGTATCTCAATGATATTCCGAACCAATTACAAAGATACCCACTCAAAGAATTAAGATCTAAAGTAAATATTGAATATAAGGTGCAATCTAATTGGAAAGTAATACTAGAAAATTATAATGAATGTTATCACTGTGCAAGCGTTCACCCCGAATTGTGCAAAATTGTTCCAGCTTTTCGTAACAAAGGTGGGTCTGACCTAGATTGGGAAAATGGTGTTTCACACAAAGAGGGCGCGAACACATTTACATTATCCGGCTCAACAAACAGGCAGCCTTTTCCTGGTCTCAATAAAAATGAGAGAGAACGACACTTTGGTCAAGCATTGTATCCGAATCTGCTTATCAGTCTGGCAATGGATCATGTTGCAATATTTATTATAAATCCAGTTGATGCAAATCAAACTAACATTGATTTCAGGATATTATTTCATCCTGATGCCATCAACGACAAACAATTTGACCCAAGTGACGCAAAGGAATTGTGGGATATAACTAACCTTCAGGACTGGGAAATATGTGAAAGAGTTCAAAGAGGAATGCAATCAAAAGCATTTAAACAAGGTTTTTACGCTAAGATGGAAGATGAAAACTTAGATGTTAAAAAATACGTCTCTGAAAAATTAAACATTAATGCCAGCTAATAAGGCTCGAGAAAGAATATGAAAAGACGTGAATTTAACAAAGCAATTGTAACAAGTGCTGTGGTTTCACCTTTCATCTCACAAGTTAAAGCGAATCCAATATGGACTTTTGAAGCTAATATAGCAGAATGCTGTAGCTGTGAAATTCCCTGCCCATGTAATTTTGGTCGTGCAACAAAAAATCGCTGTAATGGCAGTCGACTTATAGAAATATATAAAGGTCATATTGATAATATAGATTTAGTTGGAACACGGTTTGTGGTGACCTTTGAGATGGGGAAATGGTCTAGAATTTACGTTGACAACAAACTTGATGAAAAAAAATCTAACGCATTTGATTCAATACTTCCATTGGCATTTAGCGGCTTTTCTAAGCAAGCACAATCAATTGAAAAAACATCTCTATCTGTAACTAAAGAAAACAATATAATAAAATTTTCCACCTCTGAATCACAAGTCGAGATGCAGCCACTTTCCGGAATGGATGGAGGCCTGATTTCAGTTAAAGGGCTTCCCTATAACTCTTTCTATGATTACATTCAATACGAATCGATTATACATAATCATAATGGACCGAATCATGAATGGTCTCACCAAGGCACCAATGGCTTTACGTCTCGCATGATAACGAGCAGTAATTAGGACATATAATGCACAAAACATTAATAAAAATTTTATTATCTACTTTAATTTTAGCCGTAAATATAAGTGTTGCTCACCATTCTGCATCTGCTCTATTTGATATGACAAAAATGATTAGTATTGATGGTCAAGTAACAGAGGTTTGGTTTGAAAACCCGCATTCCAGAATTTACATTGAACATCAAACTGATGATAACAATACAGAATTATGGGAAATAGAAACAATGAGTCCAAACTGGTTTATCCGAAGAGGGTGGGATGAAGATACAATTAAAGAAGGTGGCATGATTAGAGCAGAAGGGCATCCTGCACGCGATGGTTCAAATAGAATCATACTTAGAATCCTCGACAGAGAAAACATTGAAATATACAGATGGATAAGGCCTGCGCCACCAATTATTAAAAATCTCTAAAAAACCACCCAAATGACATACAAATACAACAAAAATTACTTTAAAACTTTCACAATCTTTCTTTTATTCAGCTTTTGTCAAAACTTGTCAGCTCAAGTTGATTTGTCAGGTATATGGGTATCTAACGTGAGAGTTTCGGATAGAGACTCATTGTGGCCAAAAGATCTTCCTTTTACTGATAGAGGCCTCATAGCGCACAAAAAAGCTGGAACAATAGAAGATCCCGCCTTTCAATGCATTATTGGTTTTGGAAGAATCGTATCGGCAGGTTTTCCTACAGAAATAATCCAAACTGAAAAACAAGTGACAATTCTTTATGAATACAATCATCAAGTAAGAAGGCTCTACACTGACGGAAGAAATCACCCAAAGAAAGTTAGACAAACATTAATGGGGCACTCAATAGCATACTGGGATCAATCAACATTGATTGTCGATACAATTGGTGTAAAACCTCTATTTTTCCGACTGCACGGTGTCCCTTACAGCAAAAAAGCTCATTTCACAGAAAAGATAAGATTACTAGATAATAATAAAACTCTGGAAAATATTATTCTTATCGACGACCCAGAATTCTATACAAAACCATGGGAAGCCAAAATTTATCTATCTTTAAATAATGCGGCGAAAATTATGGAATACGATTGCACAATCAGAGATCACTTAAAACCTTAAAAGTCGGTATAATAAAATATTTTCGAAACCCATATCAAAAATATAATACATTAAGAAATATTTCAGCATAAGAAAATGATAGGAGTCTAAAAAATGAACATATTGAAAAATACAACATTGATAATTTCATCATTGTTAATCTGCTTTCCATTACTTTCTCAGGAATTCCAAGCGGGTCAGCCAGTCAGTGCCATTGATGAGTCCGGTAAACGTGTCTTCAAATCGAACAATGTTAAGGTTTATGGGAGTTTTTATTTTGCTGAAAGCTGCACATTTGACAGTGATAGAAACTTAATCCTTGCAATGAACTCAGGACAATTTCGTGATAATGGCCCAAATGACGCATACGTATCACTTTTGTACCCTGACGGAAGCGTGCATACACCTAAATGGATTGGTGCAACACGAGATGGTCTTGAATTGAATGACCCTCTTGGAAGCGCTATCTCTGATGGTAAACTTTACACAGTAGATATAGATTATTTAAGAGTATTTGATTTAAAAACTGGCAACCCTTTAAATTCAATTCAAGTTCCAGGCTCATCAGGAATGAATGGTATA
>CESR01034309.1_pt1 | contig 19904 bp, 19 predicted proteins | sample 356351 | NCBI WGS metagenome assembly CESR01 (sample SAMEA2622149, study PRJEB7988) | marine metagenome | isolation source: saline water (ENVO:00002010), including | reverse complement strand
TCGTCGTAGTTGCCGGGGAACAGGCGCAGCTCGCCGTAATCCAGGTCAGCCATGTGGGTGCACACGCTGTTGAGGAAGTGGCGGTCGTGGGAAATGATGATCATGGTGCTGGTGCGCGCCGTGAGGATGCTTTCCAGCCAGCGGATGGTGTTGATATCCAGGTGGTTGGTTGGCTCGTCGAGCAGCAGCACGTCCGGATCGGAGAACAGCGCCTGAGCCAGCAATACGCGCAGCTTCCAGCCGGGGGCGACTTCGCTCATCGGGCCAAAGTGTTGTTCCAGCGGAATACCCAGGCCGAGCAGCAGCTCGCCGGCGCGGGATTCGGCGGTGTAGCCGTCCATTTCCGCGAACTCACCTTCCAGTTCGCCGACTTTCATTCCGTCTTCTTCGCTCATCTCCGGCAGCGAGTAGATACGGTCACGCTCGGCCTTGACCTTCCACAGCTCCTCGTGGCCCATGATCACGGTGTCGATCACGCTGAACTCTTCATAGGCAAACTGGTTCTGGCGCAGCTTACCCAGACGCACGTTCTGCTCCAGCATGACCTGGCCACCGGACGGCTCCAGCTCGCCGCCGAGGATCTTCATGAAGGTGGATTTGCCGCAGCCGTTGGCACCGATCAGGCCGTAGCGGTTGCCGTTGCCGAATTTGACGGACACGTTTTCGAACAGCGGCTTGGGGCCAAACTGCATGGTGATGTTGGCGGTGGAGATCACGGACAATCCTGGTATTAACAGCGGAGAAGTGGGCGCGCATTGTAGCGGCTTGGCGCCGCCGGTGACAGGCACCGGCGACCGGAGGCGTTTGCCGGGCGGTTGCGAATGCAGTATGTTTGCGGGCGTTGATGGTTCTCATTATTGGCGTGAATTCGTGGTGTGGCCCGTGCAGGTATTTCAAGCGCGCATATTGGCGGTAGAGGACGACCCGGTACTCGGTGAGCATTTGCTGCAGTCGCTTGGCAACTGCGGGCACGACGTCGTGTTGGCGACGGACGGCCAGCAGGGGTTGGCGCAGGCCAGTCAGGGCGCGTTTGACCTTATTTTGCTGGATGTCATGCTGCCCGGTCTTGGCGGCATGGAGTTGCTCAGTCGATTGCGCCGCCTGTGCGTCACCCCGGTATTGATGATGTCGGCGCTGGGCGATGAGGAAAGCCGGGTCACCGGGTTTGATCGCGGCGCCGATGACTATCTGCCCAAACCCTTCAGCAGCCGTGAGCTGGAGGTACGCGTCAATGCGATCTTGCGCCGCATCAGCTATGAGCGCGAGCAAAGCACACCGCAATCGGGCGTGGGGGATGCCCAGCTGAGCTTCGACGAAAAGGCCTCCAGGCTGCGCTGCGGCAATACCTCTGTCAGCTTTACGCCCACCGAGTTTCGCCTGCTGGAAGTGCTCTACGCCCATCTCGGCGAGGTGCAGAGCAAGGCCTTTCTGTATCAGCAGGTGCTGCACCGCGGCTTTACCCGCCATGACCGGGTGCTGGATATGCATATCAGCAATCTGCGCCGCAAGTTGAGTCAGGCCGGGGTGGATATGCTGCGGCTGGAATCTGTCTGGGGACACGGCTACCTGCTCAGCCGGGACTCGCTCTGATGCTTGGCTACCGCTCGCTGTACTGGCGCATGGTGCTGCTGGTTGCCGGCTTCTGTCTGTGCATGATTGCGGTGACCAACTACATTGCCCAGCGGGTGGACAGCTATCTGGCATACTTGCCCGAGTCTACCTTGAGCGAGCTGCGCGGCTATGCGGCGGACGCCGCCGGCGCGCTGGATCAGGGCGTAGATGCTCTGAATGCCTGGCGAGACGAGCATGCAGAGCTGTCCCCGGAGATTCTGGTGGTGGTGGATGGCGCCCTGCATGCACTGCCCGGGCAGCCGCTGAGCGAGGAGCAGCTTGGCATGCTGAGCTTTTTGCGCAGCTATACGGCACCCATGAGCATGCGTGGCGGCGGCCGGCAGGTGATCTATGTGCCGATGGAGGGGAGCGAGTACTCGCTGGTTCTGCGCTTGCCCGAGGCGCTGACGCCCTGGACCCTGCGCCCGCTGCTCAACGCGCTGGTGCTCTATCTGATGCCGGCGCTGCTGTCGCTGCTGTTCTGCGCCTTGCTCTATATGTTGCTGATCTCGCCGCTCGAACGTCTGCGTCGTCAGGCCAACGCCATGCGTGCCAACCCGCTGGAGACCCTGCTGCCGGCTGATCTGGCGCGGCGGCGCGACGAGGTGGGGGAGCTGGGCCGCTCGCTGGACTATCTGACCCGTCGCCTGCGTGACTCCATCGGGCAACAGCGTCAGCTGCTGCGCGATGTATCCCATGAGTTGCGTACGCCGCTGAGCCGCCTGCGCGTGGCGGCTGAAAGCGATCTCAGCCAGCGTGAGCTGCGCGAGCGCCTGGAGCATGAGGTTGATCGCATGCAGGAGCTGCTCGACGGCACCCTGGAGGTTGCCTGGTTGGATAGCCAGCCGGGTCAGCTGCCGCTGGAGGCCGTCGATCTGAACGCGCTCTGGGAGGTGCTGCGTGAAGACGCGCTGTTCGAGTCTGGCTGGGCGCCTGAGCGTATTCAGGCCGAATTGCCATCCGGTTGCCGCGTCTACGGTCACCTCAACGGGCTGAGTCAGGCGCTGGAGAACGTGCTGCGCAATGCCATCCGGCACTCACCGGACAACGGCCTGGTGCAGTTGCGCGCGCAGCGAGAGGGCGCCAACTGGTTGCTGTGCCTCACTGATCAGGGGCCGGGCGTTGAGGAGGCCCAGCTGGAGCAGATTTTCCGACCGTTTTCCCGCCTTAACAGCGCGCGCCCGGGTGATGGCGGCTTTGGCCTTGGCCTGGCCATCGCCGAGCGCCAGATCCGCCTGCAGGGCGGCAAGATCTGGGCGCGTAATGGCCACCCCGGCCTGCAGCTCTGGTTCCGCGTGCCAGCTGTATAGAATGTAAATGCGCTTTACTCTCAAATAGCAATAATTACCATTTGTGGCGATTTTGCTGCATCAGTGTCGACCTGACGGGAGCGGGCGACGGCTGGTGCCTTCTGTCGTTATCTTGCCAGGGAGTCGAGAGTATGGGGATTTTCAAACGCCACCAGTTGGCTTGTGCGGTCGCGCTGGCGACCCTGGGTGTAGCAGCCACGGCCGTCGCCGATGAGTCGGGCGCTGCTGATGATGTCATGGCGCTGGATGAAATCACGGTGGTGACTGCAGCAGGCTACGAGCAGAACATCGCCGATGCGCCGGCCAGCATTTCGGTCATCACCCGCGAGCAGCTGGAGAAGCAATCCTATACCGACATCACCGATGCGGTGCGCAACATCCCCGGTGTCTATGTTACCGGCGGCGGCAACATGCAGGACATCAGCATTCGCGGCATGAGCAGCAATTACACCCTGTATCTGGTCGATGGTCGTCCGATCTCGGCCGGGCGCATGGTCAATACCAATGGCTCGGACGGCGGCAAGCAGATCGGCCTGCCACCGGTCTCCATGATCGAGCGCATTGAAGTTATTCGCGGCCCGATGTCCTCGTTGTACGGGTCGGAAGCGATGGGCGGGGTGATCAACATCATCACCCGCCGCGGCGGTGATGAGTGGGCTGGCAGTATCTCGACCGAGTACACCAGCGCAATGAATGACATCAGCAGCGACGCGCAGCAGGCCGACTTCTATCTGGGCGGCCCGCTGATCGACGGCCTGCTGGGCGCGCAGTTCACCGGCACCTACGTGGGTACCGACGAAAGCAGTTTCAGTGGCGGTGGCGACAGTGCGGCGAGCATGCCGGAGAGCACGCGCAAACAGGGCGGCGCCGAGTTCTACCTGACGCCCAACGAGCAGAACCGCTTCACCTTTGGTTACACCGCCTCGGAGCTCAAGTACACCCACACCCCGGGCGAGAGCATTGCGGCCACCGCGACCGCTTCGACTACGCGCTATGAGAAAGACGTGTATGTCATCGGCCACGATGGCAACTATGGCGATCTGATCGTTAACAGCTACCTGCAGCACGATATCTCCGACAAGCCGGGCACCGGCAGCACCAAGCAGGAAGAGGTCAGCCTGCTCAACAGCCAGGCGAGCTACTTCTGGGGCGATCATGTGATCACCTTTGGTGGTCAGTACAAGCAGGAAGAGTTTGTTGATGAAACCAACGGCATGCTGGTGTCCGGCGTGCCGGGTGCGGTGAAGAGCGTTGATCGCTGGATCGCCGCGCTCTTTGCCGAGGTGGACTGGGCGCTGACTGATCGCCTGTCGGTAACCACTGGCCTGCGTTACAACGACGACGAGCTGTTTGGCGGTGAACTGTCGCCGCGCCTGTATGGCGTCTACCGGCTGAATCCGGAATGGACCGTCAAGGGTGGTGTTTCCACCGGCTACCGCCAGCCAACCCTGTCGGATGCCACCGAAGGCTTCGGCCGTGGTACGGGCGGCGGCGGATCGCCCATCGCGCCGCTGCCGCGTGCGCTGATTATCGGTAACTCCGATCTGCAGCCCGAGACCAGCACTAACTACGAAATCGGTTATGTCTACGACAACGCCGCCCTGGGGCTGAACACCAGCGCCATGCTGTTCCACACCCAGTACAAGGACAAGATTGCCGAGGATCGCTTCTGTACCAGCCCGGATACCTCCGATCGCAACGACCCGTCCACCTGGACCTGTGACTTCAACGGTCAGACCTACTGGTTCCTGAGCACGCGTCAGAATATCTCCGAGGCGATGATGCAGGGTGTCGAGCTGACTCTGGACTACCGCTTCCAGCCCAACTGGAACCTGTCGACCAGTTATACCTTCACCAAGTCGGAACAGAAGTCGGGCGAGTTCAAGGGCGAGCCGCTGAACAAACAGCCGCGCCACATGTTCAACGCGCTGCTGGAGTGGGATATCAACCCGCGTTTCAACGCCTGGGCGCAGGGTAACTACCGGGGTGAGACCTCTGACTACATGGGCCGCACCAGCATGTCTGACGGCACGCCGGGCTACGGGTTTGTCGATCTGGGTGTTGGTTTCCGTCTGACCGACAGCGTCACCGTGAAAGGTGGCCTGTACAACGTCGCCAACAAGGAAATCACCAACGACAGCTACGGCGTGGTACTGGATGGCCGGCGTGCAAACGTCGGTTTGACCGTCGACTTCTGATCGCAGCAAGCGACTCGTCGGGACTCCGCGAGTCACAGACACAGAGCGCCTGTCGGTATCTACCGGCGGGCGCTTTGTAGGTTAGGGGGCCATTGAGAGAACAACATGTCTAAGGTATCAAGCGCCACAGCGCCGACCTGGTCGGCTACGTTGACGCGCATTTTGCTGGCAGTGGTTGGCGGTTACGCCCTGACGTATTGCGCCACGGCGGCGCTGGCGCGGCTGCTGCCGTTTGAACGTATCGACGCGGCCATCAGCGCGACCCTGCTGTCCTTTGCGCTCTACACCTGCTACGTGCTGTGGGTGTACGCCGTGCCGCTGCGTCGCGGCCTGCTGAGTCTGTTGGCGCTGGTGCCGCTGGCGCTGATCGGCTTTGGGCCAAACTGGTTTGGAGGGGCTGCCTGATGGCCAAGCAACCGTCGTTGACGCAGTCCATGTCGGAGTTGCACACCTGGGCCGGGCTGGTGCTGGGCTGGGTGCTGTTTGCCATCTTTCTGACCGGTACCCTGGCGGTGTTCGACAAGGAGCTGAACTGGTGGATGCAGCCGGAGCTGCGTGTCACCGGCCAGAGTCAGGCCGAGGCGGTGCAGGTGGCTGAAGACTGGCTGCGCGCCAACCACGCCGGCGCCAGCGCCTGGAATATTGGTCTGCCGAGCGAGCGGGGGCCGGGGTTAAGCGTTTCTGCCGGTGAGCAGCGGCGCGGTGAGCGCACCTATCTGGATGCGTCCACTGGCGAACTGGTCGAGCCACGTGACACCGCTGGCGGCAGTTTCTTCTTTCGCTTCCATTACACCCTGCACATGGGCCGAGACCTTGGCGTCTGGATAGTGGGGCTGGCGGCCATGGCCATGCTGGTGGCCATCATCAGTGGCATCATTATCCACAAGAAGATTTTCAAGGACTTTTTCACCTTCCGCCCCGGTAAGGGGCAGCGCAGCTGGCTGGACGGCCACAACGCCAGCGCCGTGCTGCTGTTGCCGTTTCATCTGATGATTACCTATACCGGCCTGGTGATTTTCTTTTTGATCTATATGCCGGCGGCTACCGATGCGCTCTACAACGGCGATCGCCAGGCGATGTTCCGCGATCTGCGCCCGGGTTCCGAGCAGCATCAACAGCCGCAAGGGCAGCAGGGACAGGGTCAGGCGGAGCGCGATGGGCGTAGCGGGCAGGGCGAACGTGTGGGCCCAGCAGCCCGTGGCGAGGCGCCTTCGCGAGGTCAGGCGCGCGCACCGCGCACGGTTGAGGCGCCGCCTGCACAGATGTTGCCGTTGGCCGGCTTTATCGCGCTGGGGGAAGCGCATTACGGTGCGGGCATGCTGTCGTCCATTTCTGTCAGCAACCCTGATCGCGCGAATGCTCAGGTCGAGGTTCGCCCGAGGCTGGGCAGCCGTATCGAGCTGACCAAGGGCGAGTCCATGGCTTTCAATGCCATTACCGGGGCAGCGTTGCGGGTGCCGGAGCCCAGTCGAGCGACCTTGCTGACCCAGCGGGTGATGGCCGGGCTGCATTTTGCCCAGTTTGGCGGGTATCCGATGCGCTGGCTGTACTTTATCTGTGGTCTTATCAGCTGCGCGATGATTGCCAGCGGGCTGGTGCTGTACACCGTCAAACGGCGGCGTCAGGCCAAGGTCAGCGCAACCTGGCTGCGCCAGGCCGATTGGCTGAATACCACGGTGGTGGCGGGCCTGATGGTCGCCTGCGTAGCCATGTTGTGGGCCAATCGCCTGCTACCGGTTGAGCTGGCTGAGCGCAGCGAGTGGGAGCAGCGGGTATTCTTCGGCAGCTGGTTGCTGACGCTGCTGCACGCCCGCGTGCGTGCGCCCTCGCGGGCCTGGATTGAGCAGTTGGCTGCGGGTGGCCTGTTGCTGCTGGCCCTGCCGTTGCTGGATTTTTTACTGGCAGCGCGGGCGGTGGACGTCCTGCGTTTGTCGGTGGATGTCACGGCTGCTGTTTGCGGCGCCTTGCTACTGTGGGTCGGCTGGCGTGTGGCGCATCAGCCGGCGGCGGTTGAGCGTGCCGCACCGCGCAAGACGCCTAAACTTGCCAAGTCCCGGCCAGAGCCGGCAGGAGCTCAGTCATGAGCGTGCTGCTGTTTTGTCTGGGCCTGATACTGGCTTACGCCGGCATGCTGGGGTTGTGCCTGGCCATGGACCGTCACTGGAAACAACTGGCCAGCGCTTTCAAGCCCGGTTGGCAGCGTCTCTGCCGCCCGCTGGGCTGGCTGCTACTGACGCTGTCGTTGCTGGTAGCCTGGCAGGTCTGGCCGCCGGCCATGGCGCCGGTCGGCTGGCTCGGCATGCTCTCGCTTGGCGGCATCAGTCTGTTGTTCCTGCTGCCCTATCTGCCGCGCCTGGCGCTTTGGTTGCCGCTGGTTGCTGCGTTAGTGTTGCTGGCTCTGGGTGTAATGGGATGAATGGTGTAGCTCTCGGCGTCAAGTAACATATAATGCGAATGCACTGCGATTACATTAACGTTTAGCTGGTCGGCGCGCGGTGCTGTAGTCGGCTGGTTTGCCGAGGCCGTCCATGCATTCAGTTCCATTCAAGCGCTCCGCGTTTTCTCTTGCCCTGTCGTCGCTGTTCTTTGCCGGGCTGGCGCAGGCGCAGCAAGTGGAGGAGGCTGCTGGCGAGGCGTTCGAGCTGCCATCTCTGACCGTCAGCACCAGCGCCGACGCCTCCGCAGAAGGGTTGCCGCAGGCCTACGCCGGTGGTCAGGTGGCCGCCGGCTCGCGTGTGGGTATTCTGGGTAACCAGGACTACATGGACACCCCCTTCACCACGACCAGCTACACCCAGACGCTGATTCAGGATCAGCAGGCGGCCAGTATCGGCGAGGTACTGCTGAACGACCCGGCAGTACGTGTGGCCCGTGGCTTTGGCAACTTCCAGCAGGTTTATATGGTGCGCGGCCTGCCGATCTACTCGGACGATATTGCCTACAACGGCCTGTACGGTCTGCTGCCACGTCAGTACATGGGCACCGAGTTTGTCGAGCGGGTTGAAGTGTTGCGCGGGGCCAACGCCTTTCTTAACGGTGCAGCGCCGGGCGGCAGTGGTCTGGGTGGGGCGATCAATATTGTGCCCAAGCGCGCGACCAACGAGCCGCTGAACGAAGTGACCGCCGGCGTTCGCTCGGGTGGTCAGTATTACACCGCGGGCGATTTTGCCCGTCGTTTCGCCGATGATCGCATTGGTATGCGACTGAATATGGCGCGTCGCGATGGTGACACCGCCGTTGACGGTGAGTCTGGCGAGCTCTCGTTGCTGGCGCTGGGCGCTGACTATCGCGGTGACCGTCTGCGTATCTCCGCCGATCTGGGTTATCAGAAGCATGAAGTGGACGCTGGCCAGCCGAACATCACTATCGGTGCCGGTGTGCCGGTCCCCTCTGCACCTGATGCTGACGAGAGTGTGGCGCAGAGCTGGACCTACTCCAACGCCGAGGACACCTTTGGCACCCTGCGTGCGGAATATGACTTCAACGATTACGTGACCGGCTGGATTGCTGGCGGTTTGCGCACCAGCGAGGAGGAGGGCAACTTTGCCAACCCCACGGTGATCAACACGGCGGGTGACACCACGGCTTACCGCTTCTATAACGTGCGCGAAGACGAAGTGGTCACCGGTGACATGGGGCTGCGCTTTACCTTTACGACTGGCCCCGTCAGCCATCAACTGACCACCTCGGCCTCGACTTATGAAATGAAGTCGGCCAATGCCTGGGGCGCATCGGACTTTTCCGGTGATGTACTGAGCAACATCTATCGTCCGGTTGATGCGATCCAGCCGCCGGCCACCCTTAATGGCGCCGGCTCGCTGAGCGATCCGGAAATTACCGAGCGCACCCGCACCAGCAGTTACGCGATTGCCGATACTCTCGGCTTCATGGATGACCGCCTGCTGGTCACACTGGGCGCGCGTCAGCAGAATATCGCCACCTACAGCTATGCCTATGCAGATGGTTCGCGTACCGCTTCCTACGATGATGACGCACTCACGCCGATTGCTGGTGTGGTTTATCGCGTCACCCCCGAGGTGTCGGCCTACGCCAATTACATCGAAGGGTTGGTTAAGGGTGATGTGGCGCCCAACACCTCTGGAGGCGCCCCGGTGCCCAACGGCGGTGAGGCGCTGGAGCCTTACGTTACCCGCCAGGCCGAGCTGGGTGTGAAGTACGACGGTGGGCGTCTGGGCGGTAGCCTGGGCGTGTTCCAGAGCCGCAAGCCGGTAGCCGGCGTGGACGCCAGCAACACCTATGGCGTGATCGGCAAGCAGCGCTATCGTGGGGTTGAGTTCAACGCCTTCGGCCAGGCGACCAACGACCTGACGGTGCTCGGCGGCATCAGCCTGCTGGATACCGAGCTGGATGGCAACGAGGGTATCGGCGCTCCCGAGGTGCAGGCCAACCTGGGGCTGGACTACCTGGTGCCGGGGGTTGATGGGCTGGCGCTGGATGGCCGGATCATCTACACCGGCGAGCAGTACATCGACGCGGCCAACACCCGTGATATCCCGTCCTGGACGCGCTTTGATCTGGGCGCGCGCTACAGCTTCCTGGTCAACGATGCGCAGGAAGTAACGTTGCGTGCACGGGTAGAGAACGTCGCCAACCGCGACTACTGGGCTTCGGCTGGCGGCTATCCGGGTGCAGGTTATCTGACCGTGGGTGCGCCGCGCACCGTGGTGGTGTCCTCGACCATCAGTTTCTGATGCTCACCAGTACCGCCGGGGCTGTGCTCAGCCCGGGCGGTGCATGCGAAACAGCGCGTTCGGCTCGATACGGAAGTAGTCTGCCGGGCCTCCGCCACGCAGAATGGGTTCGGCGGCGGCGGTCTGGTAGACGCCGTCAACCAGCAGGCGGCGGTCGATGTGCACGCCGACCACTTCCCCCAGTACCAACCAGGTGTTCACCGCGTCACCCGCTGCGCTCTGCAGCTGGATAATTTGGGTCTTGCGGCACTCGAAGGACACCGGACTTTCGGCCACGCGAGGCACGTCGATCAGGCGTGACGGCGCTGGCGTCAGTCCCGCCAGAGCAAATTCGTCAACCTCGGGGGCGACGGCGGCGCAGCTCTGGTTCATGGCTTCGGCCAGCGGCAGGGTCGCGAGGTTCCAGACAAACTCGCCGGTCTGCTCGATATTGCTCAGGCTATCCTTGTGGCCGATGCTGGCAAAGCCGATGATCGGTGGTATGTAATTGAATGCATTGAAAAAACTGTAGGGTGCCAGATTGAGGACGCCCTCTGCGCTGCGACTGGCAATCCAGCCGATCGGTCTGGGCCCGACGATGGCATTGAACGGGTCATGGGCCAGCCCGTGGCCCAGTGCGGGTTGGTAGTAGTAGCTGTCGTCCTGCATGTTGCCCCATCCCTATTGCGTGACTGGTGTCCGCCATTGCAGCGCGCCAGGGCGACGCGCGCAAGGGGCATTGGCTGGATCAGTAGCGCTCAAGCCAGTGGGCGTAGGGCGCGGGCATGACCCAGGAAGGGCGCTCGACCTTGAGTTCACGGGCCGCATGGTAGGCCCAGTGCGGGTTGGCCAGATGCGCCTTGCCGACCATCACCAGATCCAGCTGGCCGTCCTGCACGGCCTTTTCGGCAATATGGGGCTCGCCAAAGCCCCAGGCGGAGGATACCGGCACGCCGGCTTCATCGCGCACGCGCTTGGCAATCGGGCCCATAAAGGCAGGCGCCCACGGAACCTTCGCGGTCGGGGTGTTAAAGCCCATACTCACACTCATCATGTCCATGCCGCCGGCCTTGAACTGGCGGGTCAGGTCGATGGCGTCGCTCATGGTCTGCTCGTCATTGCCATCGAACTCGATCACGCCAAAGCGAATGGTCAGCGGCAGGTGTTCCGGCCAGACTTCACGCACGGCAGCCAGCGTCTCGCGCAGGAAGCGACCACGGTTGTCGGCATCGCCGCCGTAGGCATCGGTGCGCTGGTTGGCGTGGGGTGAGAAGAAGCTCTGAGCCAGATAGCCGTGGGCAAAGTGCAGTTCCAGCCATTCGAAGCCGACGGCCAGCGCGCGGCGCGCGGCAGCAACAAAGTCTGCCTTGACCCGCTCGATGTCCTGCAGGGTCATGGCTTCAGGCACTTTCGGCAGGTGTGCGCCAAAGGGGATGGCAGAGGGTGCGATAGTTTGCCAGCCGTTGGCAGCGTCGTTGGGGATGTGGTCGTCACCTTCCCACGGGCGGTTGGCACTGGCCTTGCGGCCGGCGTGGGCAATCTGAATGCCGGGTACCGCGCCGTGGGCCTTGATGCCGCGAACCACCGGGATGAACGCCTCGGCCTGCGCATCGGTCCACAGGCCGGCGCAGGCCGGTGTGATGCGGCCTTCCGGTGCCACTGCGGTGGCTTCGACAATCACCAGGCCGGCGCCGCCCCGGGCCTGGCCGGTGTAGTTGGCCACGTGCCACTCGTTGACCACGCCGTCAGTGGCAGAGTATTGGCACATCGGTGGTACCGCGATGCGGTTGCGCAGGGTAATGTCTTTGAGAGAGAAGGGTTGAAACAGCGCTGACATGGAAAGCCTCCGGCAGCTGACAGGGTTATTCAATTGTTCGATAATATTGGAACTATGGATCACAAGTAAACCCCTGTGTATTATCAGCGGCATGCGACCCTTCAAACATCCCCCCGCCAATGAGCTGCTGCTCGAACGTGTGCTCTATGCCCTGAGCGATCCGGTGCGCCTGGAAATCGTGCGTCGCCTGGCCGATGTAGGTGAGGCCAGTTGCGGTGATCTGGATGGCGGCAGGCCCAAGTCGAGCATGTCTCACCATTTTCGCGTGATGCGTGACGCCGGTCTGGTCTGTACCCAGAGCGTCGGCACCACGCATATGAACAGCCTGCGGCGCGCGGACCTTGACGCCCGTTTCCCCGGCCTGCTGGATGCTATCCTGAATCAACCGGGCTGATTGTCCGCCCCAACTCTACCGCTGCCTTACCGCGCGGTCTTTACCTGATTGGCGACTGCGACTATCGTTGCAACAGTGCTGGCAAGGAGCCAGCTTCAGGAGTTACGGATGACTGCCCGCCGCCCTCTTTCCCCTTTGGAAACCTTGTTACAGAGCCATTCTCAGGTGCCCTGGTGGCTGTACCTGCTGCTGGCGCTGATCAGTGGCTTACTGCTGCATTGGCTGTCCTTCCGGCTCTTGCAGGGCAGCACTGCGGTGGCTGGCGGGACCTTGCTGCACGGCTTTACCCTGGTTGGTCAGGTGTTGGTGCCGTTGGCGCTGCTGTGTGCGGCGGTGGCTGACCTGTTCAATCGCCTGTCGCGCCGTCGACGGGTCAGTCGGCTGCAGCAGGAAGCGTCTCCCGACCATCTGCTACAGCAGCTTAGCCGTCAGGACCTGCGTGCTTTGGTGCTCTGGGCCTTGCAGGCCGAAGGGCTGGTGCTGCAGCACGGCTGCGCGGCAGATGGCAGTGTCCTCCTGCAACGAGGTGAAGAGGGCTATCTGCTGGACCTGTCGCCCTGGCGTGCCGCGCAGCTGAAGCGTGCCGACCTGCTGGCGTTGCGCGAGCGGATGACCGAGCATGGGGTCGACGCTGGCTTGCTGGTCTGTCAGGGGCGCATTGATAGTGATGCTCGGCTGCTGGCGCGGCGTTCGGGGATTCGCCTGATTGACCGGCGCGTGCTGCGGCAGTGGTTACGCGCCTCGGTCAGTCAAACAGCGCCACAGCTTTGATTTGCACCCACACATCCAGCCCCGGCTGCAACTGCAACTGATCTGCCGAGTAGCGCGTGACGCGTGCCAGCAAGGCATTGTCGCCCAGCGCAAGGCGTACCAGGGTTTGTGCCGGGTGGCTGCCGGGCTCGATCGCTTCAATGCGTGCAGGTAGCTGATTGAGCACGCTGCTGCGTTGCGGTTTCTCCAGCGCCAGGCTGACATCGCGGGCCTGAACCGCGACCCGTACCTGTTGCCCGAGCGGTAGCGCCGCATGCGGTACGCGTAGCTTCAATACGCTGCCGGCCAGGGTCAACTCCAGCAACTGATAGCGATCGTCGCAGGCGCTGACCTGCCCGTGCAGCACGCTGCGGGCGTCGTCGCTGTGCGCCATGGGCAGGTCCAGACGTGGCAGCAATGTCTGCAGCGGGCCGCTGGCGCGCAGCGTTCCGTTCTCCAGTAGCACGAGGTGGTCTGCCAGTCTGGCGACTTCGTCCGGGGAGTGGCTGACGTAGAGCAGCGGAATGTCCAGTTCTGCATGCAGGCGCCCCAGATACGGCAGGATGTCGGCCTTGCGTTGCGGGTCCAGCGCGGTCAGCGGCTCATCCAGCAGCAGCAAGCGCGGGTTGGTCAGCAGTGCGCGGGCAATGCCAACGCGCTGGCGCTCCCCGCCGGACAGGCCGGTGGTGCTGCGCTGCAGCAAATGGCCAATCCCCAGTAGCTTAATGATCTGCGCTGCCTGCTTGTCGCTGGCAGGCTCTGCGCTGCGGCGTCTGCCGTAGTCGAGATTGCCATGCACGCTGAGGTGATCAAACAGGCTGGCCTCCTGAAAGACGTAACCCAGCGCGCGCTTGTGTGGCGGCAGCCAGAGGCCGTGCTGGCTGTCTTGCCAGCAGTTGCCGTTGATCTCGATAAGCGCCTGGTCGGCCTTCTCCAGGCCGGCAACACAACGCAGCAGCGTGGTCTTGCCCGAGCCTGATGGGCCGACAATGGCGCTGACACCGCGTGCCGGCAGCGTCAGGTCCAGGTCCAGAGTAAAGTCAGCCAGTTGTTGTTTGAGCTTCAGATGGATCACGTGCGCGCCCCCGGCATGACGCGCAAATGCCCCCGGCGATTAAGCAGCAGCAGAATCAGGAAGGAGCAGATCAGCACGCCGCCCGCCAGCCAGTGGGCGCTGGCGTAGTCCATCGCCTCAACGTGGTTGAAGATCTGCACCGAGACTACCCGCGTGTGCTCCGGGATATTGCCGCCAATCATCAGTACCACCCCAAACTCACCGAGTGTGTGGGCAAAACCCAGCACACTGGCGGTGATGATGCCTGGACGGGCCAATGGCAGGGCGACGGTGAAGAAGCGATCCAGCGGGCTGGCGCCAAGGGTGGCGGCCACTTCCAGCGGACGTTTGCCGATGGCCTCAAAGGCGTTCTGAATCGGTTGCACCACAAAGGGCATGGAGTAGCAGACCGAGCCAATCACCAGCCCGCTGAAACTGAACGCCAGGGTGCCGAGACCGAGCTGCTCGGTCAGCGCACCAATGGGCCCGTTCGGGCCGAGCGCGACCAGCAGATAGAAGCCCAGCACCGTTGGTGGCAGCACCAGCGGCAAGGCCACCAGCGCACTGATCGGGCCTTTCAAGCGGGAGCGGGTGTGCGCCAGCCACCAGGCCAGCGGTGTGCCGATGAGCAGCAGGACCAGCGTGGTCAGCGACGCCAGCTTGAGCGTCAGCCAGATGGCGGCGAGATCTGCGCTGTCCAGCGGCAGTGTCATGCTCAGTGACCGTAGCCGTAGCTGCTGATCACGGCGGCGGCGCGCTCACCCTGCAGGTACTCAAGCAGGGCCGCTGCCGCAGCGTTGTCGGCGCCTTTGTTGAGCAGCACCGCATCCTGATGGATCGGCTCATACAATGCTGCCGGCACCTGCCAGGCCGAGCCGCTGGTGATCTCGCCGTTGCGAGACACCTGAGACAGCGCGACGAAGCCGAGCTGGGCGTTGCCGCTGGCGACAAACTGGTAGGTCTGGCCGATACTCTGGCCTTCGACCAGCTTAGGATTAAGTGCGTCGGTCAGATTCAGTGCCTGCATGACCTGTGTAGCCGCCAGGCCGTAGGGCGCGGTTTTGGGGTTGGCGATGGCCAGATGTTCGAAGTCGCCGCTGCGCAGCAGCTGCTCGCCATCGCTGATCAGGCTGGCATCAGCGGACCAGAGCGCCAGCGCGCCAGTGGCGTAGGTAAAACGCGAGCCGGCTACCGCCAGGCCTTCGCTTTCGGCGCGCGCCGGGGTAGTGTCATCGGCAGCCAGAAAAACCTCAAAGGGCGCGCCGTGGCTGATCTGGGCGAACAGCTGACCGGTTGAGCCGAAGGATGCAATTACGCGGTGGCCGGTATCCTGCTCGAATGCCGTGGCGATGTCCTGCATGGGTGCAGTGAAGTTGGCGGCGACGGCGACCTGAACATCGTCGGCCAGTGCCGGCTGGCTGAGGCTGATGCAGCAGAGCGCGGCGGTGAGCAGGGTAAGACGCATGGAAACTCCTTGGCAGCAGGGTAACGGGCTGTCGTTATATTATTCGTTATATAGCGCTTGGCAATGGGTAGTGTGTAATGAAGCTTGAAGGACAGTTCTGGTTTTCCCATCAAGGTCGGCCACTGGCCGGGCAGGATCGTATCGAGTTGCTGGCCTGCATCGCCGACACCGGCTCGATCAGCAAGGCAGCCAAGGCCGCTGGCATGAGCTACAAGACCGCGTGGGATGCGGTCGATGCAATGAACAGCAGCAGCGAGCAGCCGCTGGTTGAGCGCGCCGCCGGCGGGCGTGGCGGCGGTGGCACTCGCCTCACTGCGGCGGGTGAGCAACTGGTGACCGCCTTTCGCCGCTATCAGCAGGAGCACGCAGCCTTTCTGGCCAAACTCAGCGAAGACGGCAGTCTGGACCCCTATCTGCAGGTGATGAACCGGCTGCGTCTGCGCACCAGCGCGCGCAATCAGTTGTATGCGCGGGTTGTCACACTGCAGCCGCAGGGCCTGAATGATAGGGTTGAGCTAGTGCTGGATGGTGGTCAGTCCTTGGCCGCGATCATCACCCGTAGCAGCAGCGAACGGCTTGGATTATGCGCAGGTGCGGAGGTATTTGCGCTGATCAAGGCGCCCTGGGTGAAGTTGGCGAGCGCTGCGGAGCAGCCCAATCGGCTGACTGGCACGGTGCTGGGGCGCGAGCAGGTGGGTGAGCAGCTGGCGCTGGAGGTTGAACTGGACGGCGGCGTGCTGCTGGTGGCGACGCTGGCCGACGATCTTGCAGTACCCGGGAAAGGTGAGCCAGTCACCCTGTGGATCGACCCAGAGCAGATCATTCTTTGCGCACTATAGTGCCAGTAGTCACTTCAACCCGGATCAAGGAGTTTGCTGATGGCACCGCCCGAGCAGGTTAAAAGCGGACTAGGCAAAGCAAGCAACGCTGCCAGTGGACATCACTTCCGTTTCTTGCGGCCGAACATGCATCTGGATTCGGTATTTGGCGACGGCTGGTTTGCCCTGCGCGCCGAAGCTTTTGCCCGTTTCTTTGGCACGCCGGTGTTTCTGATTGCACAGACATTGATTGTTGGCCTGTGGATCACGATCAACGTGACTGACCTCGTCAGCTTTGACCGCTACCCCTTCATTTTGCTGAATCTGGCGTTCAGTCTGCAGGCCGCCTATGCGGCGCCGTTGATCTTGCTGGCACAGACCCGCCAGGCCGACCGTGACAAGGCCTCGGCGCAGGCTGATGCGCTGCACCGTGAAGCGCTGGCGCAGGCCAGTGAGCAGCGCGCTGCCCATGCGGCAGAGCAGACCGAGCAGCTGTTGCAGCTGATGGAGCAGAACACCCGACTGACCGAAACTGTTCACCAGCTGAGTCAGCGCATTGAGACGCTGACCAGCGAAATCCATCGTGGGGTTTGTGAGCGCCCTTCTCAAGCCTGACGGCGGGGCAGGCGCAGCACCAGCAAGCCTAGCAGCAGCCCCCAGAAGGCGCTGCCGATGCCCCACAGGGCAAGACCCGAGGCAGTCACCAGGAAGGTCAGAAACGCAGCTTCGCGTTGTGATTCGTCGTGCAGTGCGGTGGCCAGAGCATTGCCGATGGTGCCCAGCAGCGCCAGCCCGGCAATCGCCATGACCAGTGCCTGCGGGAAGGCGGCAAACAAGCTGGCAACGGTGGCGCCGAACAGGCCGGTCAGCAGGTAGAAAAAGCCACCCCAGGCGCTGGCGCGAAAGCGCTGGCTCGGGTCCGGGTCTGCGTCCTTGCCGGCGCAGATGGCCGCACTGATGGCTGCCAGGTTGAAGGTATAACCGCCGAACGGTGCCAGCAGCAGGCCGGTGATGCCGGTGGTGGTCATCAGCGGTGAGGCCGGTAGTTGATAGCCATTGGCGCGCAATACTGCCATGCCCGGTACGTTCTGCGAGGCCATGGTAACAATGAACAGCGGAATGCCGACGCCGAGCAGCGCCTGAATCGACAGCGCGGGCGTGGTCCAGACCGGCTGCGCCAGCGACCAGTTGAGCTGCTCCAGATGCAGCTGCCCGGCCAGTGCCGCCACCAGCACGCCGACCAGCAGGGTGACCGGAATCACGTAGCGCGGGAACACCAGCTTACCGGCCAGATAGCAGGCCAGCATCAAACCGACCAGCAGGGTCTGTTCCTGCAGCGCACCGAACAGATTGAGCCCGAATGGCAGCAGCACCCCAGCCAGCATGGCACCCGCCAGCGAGGCCGGCACCAGGCGCATGATGCGATCAAACCAGCCCAGCAGGCCGCAGAGGGTAATCAGCGCAGCGTTGAACAGAAACACGCCAATCGCCTCATTCAGGCTGAAACCGGGCAGGCCGGTGGCCAGCAGCGCGCCACCGGGCGTACTCCAGGCGATCAGCACCGGCGCGCGAAAGCGCAGTGACAGGCCGATACTGGTGACCGCCATACCGATACCCAAGGCCCACAGCCAAGAGCTGATTTCCTGTGGTGACGCGCCGGCAGCCTCGGCAGCCTGGAAAATGATCACCGCCGAACTGGTGTAGCCCACCAGCACCGCGATAAAGCCGGCGGCGATGTGGGACGGGTTGAACCAGGCCTTGAGCATGTACTGTCCTCGATAGTTGCTCGTGCGTTATAGCGCACAATTTGGCGATGCTAGCACTGTGCGCTATAACGCACAAAAGGAAATTGCTATGCTTGGCCGCCCTTCGATGAGCGGACCTGTGATGCAGGAAATCAATCAGTATTTGGCGGCCACCCTGCGGCAGCTGCGCAGCGACCGTGGCTGGAGCCTTGATCGTGCTGCGACTGAGTGTGGCGTGAGCAAGGCGATGCTTGGCCAGATCGAGCGTGGCGAGTCCAGCCCCACGGTGGCGACGCTGTGGAAGATTGCCTCCGGCTTTGGCGCTTCGCTATCGAGCTTTCTCGAACCGCCAGCGGCTGAGCAGAGCGGTGTGACGCTGCGCAGCGCCGATGCCTTGCGCCAGCGTCCGGCGGCTGACGAGATGCTGATGGCGCCGCTGTTTCCGTATGAGCAGCGTTACGGGTTTGAGTTGTTCGAGTTCACCCTGCTGCCGGGCTATGAGCGCTTGTCAGAGCCGCACAGTGTCGGCGTGGTAGAGCATGTGGTGGTGGTGCGCGGAGAAATGGAGTTGCTGGTGCAGGGTGTTTGGCAGCCATTGAAAGAGGGTGAGGCGGTGCGTTTTGCCGCCGATCAACCGCACGGTTATCGCAACGCGGGCACGCAGCCCGCCGTCTTTCATGATCTGATCTACTACCCGCCGGGTAGCGCTCGTCAGTCGCGGTAGAACACTTGCACCAGGTGATAGCCAAACTGGCTTTTCACCGGACCGTGCACCACTTTCAGTGGCTTTTTGAAGATGATCTGGTCAATGGCGCGCACCATCTGACCGGGTCGCACCTCACCCAGATCACCACCGCGCTTCTTGGACGGGCAGGTTGAATACTTTTTGGCCAGCACGTCAAAGGCTTCGCCCGCGGCGATGCGTTTTTTCAGCGCTGCTGCTTCGGCTTCGGTTTTGACCAGAATGTGGCGGGCCATGGCGACTGGCATGGAGGGGCTCCTGGGGGCGGCAATTACTCGTTCAGCTCGCCGCGCTGGCTCTTGTTGGACAGGCGCAGGCCACGCAGGCTGCGCTTGACGCTCTTGAGGTGGTTGACCAGCTCCGGCCCACGGCGCATTGCCATGCCCATGGCCAGCACGTCGATCACCACCAGGTGAGCGATGCGTGAGGACAGCGGGGTATAGATATCGGTGTCCTCGGACACGTCGATCGGGATGTGCACCTGGCTGATGTCGGCCAGCGGGGTACGGCTCGGGCACAGGCTGATCAGCGTCGCGCCGGTTTCGACCACCAAGCTGGCTGAGTGCAGCAGGTCCTTGGTGCGGCCGGTTTGCGAGATGGCGACGGCGACATCCTCCGGCCCCAGAGTGACGGCCGACATGGCCTGCATGTGCGGGTCCGAGTAGGCGGCGGTGGACACCAGCAAGCGGAAGAACTTGTGCTGCGCATCGCTGGCTACCGCACCGGAGGCGCCAAAGCCGTAGAACTCGACACGGCGTGCGTGGGTCAGGGCGGCGATGGCCTGCTCAATGGCCACGGCATCCAGACGTTCACGCACGTCCATCAGGGTGGCCAGGGTGGTATCGAAGATCTTGTGCGACAGGGCGTCGACGCTGTCGTCCTCGTTGATCGAGAACTGCCCGAAGCTGGCGCCGGCAGCAAGGCTTTGCGCCAGCTTGAGCTTGAGATCCTGAAATCCGCTGCAGCCAATCGCGCGGCAGAAGCGTACGATGGTGGGCTCGCTGACACCGACCTGCTGCGACAGGTCAGCCATGGATGAATGCATCACCTGCGCCGCTTGTGCCAGCACGAAGTCGGCGACCTTGAGCTCGGACTTTCTGAGCAGGTCGCGGCTGGCGGCGATGTGCTGAAGCATGTTCACGGTGGCATGATGTCGGCGGCAGGTGAAGGCAGCGGCGCTGCCAGTTTCCATCCGGTGGTTGAGGCCGGCGGGCGTATAGCTTGTAGTTATACTACAAAAACGCCCATCGTGTGATGCAGGGGAGGGCAGAGCGTGGCTCAGGCGGGTA
>CESR01165045.1_pt1 | contig 19940 bp, 19 predicted proteins | sample 356351 | NCBI WGS metagenome assembly CESR01 (sample SAMEA2622149, study PRJEB7988) | marine metagenome | isolation source: saline water (ENVO:00002010), including | reverse complement strand
ATAATAAGATCTGGCATATTCCCTACGCGTGTAGTGATCACTGGAATCCCACAGGAAGCCGCCTCAAGAGCCGGATTCGGCGTACCTTCATGCCAACTTGTGTTGAGATAGTAATCGATTCCTTGATAAAAGAGCGGCATACTTTCATAGGGTACTTTTCTCTTGAATGAATTTGCCCAGCGATCAACACGCTCCGATTGAGCGATCAAAATATCAGGGGGTCGAATGGAGCTCAATCGGTTAGCTATCTTGGCAATAAGTGATGGTTTTTTAAAACCGTCCCGCGCCACTGATACAATCTTCATTTCAATTCCCATTTTCGCCGAATCGTCAAGCGCCGCCTCAATCAAAGGATAATTCTTGGCCGCTTTTTGCTTTCCAACCCAACCAATCCTAATATAAGCAGGATCGTAAGGGCGATCTCGATGTGGCGCAAAAAGGTTTTGATCAATCCCATTGGGGGCATATAGCAACCTCTCTACTTGAGGAGACAAAAGGTCATATAGTATTTTTGAATTAGCTGTCACCACTTTAAATCGACTCAACCATGAAACGGCAGTATCAAAGGCCTCGGTATGATTGCGTCCTTGGGCCACTGCAGCCTCTGGGTTAAGGCCGCCACCAATATTGTAGTGACTGGTAACAGATGTCATAAACCGGTCAAAATCTGCATCCTCAAAAGAGCAGTCACCCGCCTGCACCGAACCGGATGGAATGCGCCATGTTGCAAAATAGATATAATCATCCCGTAGCCGACCCCGGTTCCAAAGAATACGAAACCGGGCAGCACTCATGGGAAGAAAGGTAATATCGGGCAGATACCGTTTGAGGTAACCAAGCCGCCGCTCCTGAACCCATCCCAACGCATCGGTGACAAAAATAATCCTAGCTGTTGTAGAAATAAACTGTTCCTTACTGAATCTTTCGGCCAACATATACCGTCAGCCAATGTTCTCGCCAGCCCCCCAACTCATCTTTGGGCGGAATATCAAGACCACCCGCCATTTTACCGCCTGTGGCGTTTTTGCGGCGATTGGATATGTCATAACCCGCGATTTCGGTTTTAACCTGCCCCCCTCTTTCAAAAAGGTGGGCCAAACCGGTGTGGGTGTACCGATAACAATCCAACGGAACAGGGTGATAGCGCCATGCAAAGGGGGCCATATGAATAAGAAGCCCTCCCGGTTTTACCAAACGTACGCACTCTTCTGCGGCACGCCATGGTTCCAGAATATGCTCAAAGACATTATGTGAAAATACAATGTCATAACTCTCATCTGCCAAATGGGGACAATGACAAATATCGCCGATGACCAAGTCGGTCCCTACTTGCGTTTCATCTATTTCAAGAATCTGATACTTAAAACCGGATGCACTCCCACGAAACTCACCGCTCCTTCCACCTACATCAAGGAATGTTAGGTCGCCCACATTTTCAGAGTGATAACGAGTAATAAAGTCTAGCGCATCCTGACGGCGAAGAATATTTAAATGGGACGAGAACTCTCCCTTAGGCAATATCACCTTTGGCAGAACAGGCAGGGCGCCTGGATCGCACATGCGGCTTAGTTTACCAAAGGCTCTACTTAAGAATCGTGATTTCAGCACTTGCTTTATGCGCCCATCACCTAAGTATTCTTTTCATTCTACGTTTGCAGTAATTAAACAAGCGACTCATCAAACCTGGCTCCTTTGGAAGAACAACCATCGGCGCCAAATTATCATGATCATACCCTGCTTCAATTGCCGCCTCAACCAACTGAGGTTTAAGCGTACTGAGGTAATGTTTTGCCGTGGCGTTCCCCGCATCCCGATCAACAATCGGCTCAAGGTTCATTTTTGAAGCTGCCACTGTTAGCATCGATTGGTCATTGAGCATGAGTTCCGGCCCAAGCTCCCGAATACCTCCCGCCCAAAGACGCATAAGTTCTTCATACCATTCCCGCTTAACCAAAAATAGCCCTGAGTTCAGAATCCAGGGAGGTCTACTTTTAAAACCCATTTTATCGCGATAGTGCAGCAAGGTTAATGAACTCCATCTGGCCGGAGACACTTCACTTACAGCGAGGTCGTAGGCAGCCGGATCGAGAGGATTCAACTTATGAAACCAGAACTGATTACGATATTTTTCGAAAAGAGGCGCCGGATCGCTGGTAAAGAGAATATCGGCATCGCACACCACAATATTCCGATCTTTTGCCTGAGGATAATACTCTGCAAGAGAGAACGCCTTAAATGAAAAGCCACGAAACGAACCAAGGTCAACCTCGGCAGCGTGGCACTTCTGACCGGGAAGATGTTTCTCGATGAAAGTTTTTTCCTCCGCTGAGCCAACAATCACCTCGATTGGCTCATAGTCGAACTGCTGGAGCGACCGTATGGACCAGATCGTATAAATGGCGGAGTTTAGACCACTTGTGCAGTAAATAATGACTGGTCTTTGGTCAGCTACCACTCCTCTCTCCCTCTTTGATAACGCCCATATTTTTTTACAGTTATCGCCGAGATCATATGCTCCTTCCAAACGGGCCTGCAATCAAAACGATCATCACAAACTAAGCGCCCAATGCATCAAAAGCGTTGTCGAACCAGGCATAAACATCTTTTTCGGTAAAAAGCCCTTCGGCCATCAGTTGTTTCGTCAGTGGGTAGCTGGTCAGTTTTTCGCGATGCAATGATTGCCGGACAAAGACAGGCACCTCCATGGTCGCATCGTTTTTTGCAGCATAGGCTGAAAGGGCGCCCATTCTTTGATTGCCATCGGTGTAGAGAAATAGAGAACCCCGCTCTGGGTGAACAAGCTCGAATCCAAGGATAGGCTCCCTCTTTACATCGAAGCCCTTCTGTGCCACCGAATCGAGCAGCCCCTGATACTTTTTCCAGAGAATATCAAACCCTGAGATTCGTTTGGCGGTCTCATCCGGCGCGAGAGTGCGCCGCTTGACAGACCATGGCATCACCCAATAAACCGGTTTATTATCCAGGTTCTGTGGTAGACGGGCCGCCACTGGATTGTTCCAATCTGTTTGGGCAGTACGGAGCCGATAGTAGAGAGTATCGGTAACACCACAATCGGAGCCATTCTGATAATAACGATCTGCCAGATCACGTTCAGCGCTCTCATCAGCCCTCTTAAAATACTTATTTACCATCCGTGAGACCGGGTAAGTTTTCTCTGGATTGCATCGTGGTGATTCGGTCAAAAGGACATAGCCCCGATCATGGTCATACTTTGTTTCTTTGACTACCTTCAGGCCCGCCTTCTCCACAAGGCTATTGAGCGATGCGATACCTTTACCCCGCCCACCATCGGCCAACGGGTTACCCTGAAAAAGGATATAGCGAGAAATTGTTGAAACCCGTACAAGTGTATTTACCTGAAGATCGACTATCTCCTCTTGTGACAGATGGTTATACTCTTCGGTTTTCCCTATATGGTAAATAACCAGCAGCATTAGAGTCAGATCAAAATAGCCAAGCCCTTCATAGTCAAAATCTTCCATGGAGCTTTGATAAATCCGCACAGGGTATCGTCGATCATTCAGATGTGAAAATGTTTTCGCTGTGAAAAGAGCCTGCTCATAATAATGGTCGTCCTTCTCAAGACCCACCGCCTCACGGACTCCTTGTTGCGCCATTTCGTTTACGAAAAGGCCGGCGTTGCACCCTATTTCTAAAACACGTTTTCCCCCAAGGGAAAATGGAAGGTTTGGCTCGATGAAGGTCTTCCATTTTGCAATTCCACGATCGAGGGACTTTTTGGAAAATCGCGCGCCGGTTTTGTCGGTTGCAGGAGTGCGCAAGCCATGGCCAAAGTCGATCGGTTGATACCAGGGACGCAAACGATCTATCTCCGCTTTTATTTCACCACGACTGCTCATGTGCCGAATCAGATTCTTAAAAAACTTCATGGGGCAGTACTCTCTCCTTGAACCACACAAGCGGCCAGTTCATTCATATCATTAATAGCAGTGACCTTAAGGTCAACAAATGTTTCTTTACCATAACCAACAAAAGGAACAGACGTTTGGGCGGCAGCATTATAGTCCGTCATGGCATCACCCACAAAAACCATTTCGGCAGATGTTAACGATAGTGAAGAGCCGATAAAATTCAATATTGCCGGTTTCTCCTTAGGCGATCCAAAAACCCCTTCAAAATAGTGCTCGATATTTTTCTGTTGCACTATTTCTCTGAGTTCATTTTCCGGGGTGCCGGAACAGATGAAAAGAGGCATTGTTCCATGCAGCGCATCCAATGATTCTTTGGCACCTGGTATCCAAGGCGCTTCAATAACCCCCGCCAAAACAAGTGCGGCAAATTGGTCTGCACGGATGTTGATAAACTCTTCAGTGACAGTTTCACCAACATACTCTTCGTGAAAATGTCGGAGCTTATGATAACGGGACAACCCGCCATTTTCGAGATGGTATGCGACTGACCGGTCAGCAACTTCGCAACCGTATGGAGACATTAAATTTCGGAACGCTTCGGTCTTGATTCCCACGGAGTCAAACAGGACACCGTCAAAATCAAAGATAACCGCTTTATACATATTCTTTGGTAAAACCAAATACGGTACAGGGTGCGCCATCGGCTCCTTCTACAATTAAAGGAGCAACCACAACTTCACGAATCGATTCTACAAAGGCCGACAGTTTCATATCTTCTATAAGCACGATGGGATTATCCCCACCTAGAAAGCTGCGGTGGGCCAGTCGTCCCGTTTGACGATCACTCCAGGAGGAGATCGATATGGTGTCTATTCCCACAGCTCTTACTGCTCTATGATTTTCTTTAAGCCAATCGGCCAAATCAGGATGCAAACCAGGGTTTTCGGACCAGTAGCTCTCGCTATTACGTTTATCCTCGAATCCGGTCCGTATGAGAAGCAGATCACAGTTACGGCTCAATTTACCTCTCAACTGGTCAGGACCAAGTAGCTCCCCCACCATGGCCTGAACTTCAACTAGGTAAGGATGAGTAAAGCGCCAGAATGAGGCGTCATAGTCGTTAATGTTCTTTCCCGACTCAACGAAATGTCTAGGGGCATCGACATGCGTACCTAGATGGTTTGAAAGCGTCCACCTTTGGGTATTGGACGAATCTCCATGCTCGATGGCCGAAGCAGTCTCCACGCTCATGCCGGTAGTTCTGCCATAGGCAGGCGTTGCGGGTGATAGGGGGTGCGAGAGAAAGATCATAGCTATTTATTAAACCAGTCTAGCGGATCAGCAACTATATAGAGACCAAAATATTCGGTATACAGATTAAAGTAGTACGGCTTGGTAAATGCCAAATAAACCAGATACGCACAATAGAGTGAACCCAGCAAATAACGGGGACATTTTATTTTATCACCCCACTCAAGAATTACTATTGTGAGATATATGCCTAACCCCACAACCCCCACATTCACCTTATACCCAAAGGCGAGCGGCATTGAAAGATAACCACGAAACTTTATCAGTAGATTTACCGCCATACCACACCAAACCATCGCTAAAGAAAACAATTTCAGGATGTCGATCTCTTTGGGATCTCTAAATGATTTCACACTCGTGCGATAGGTTATATAAATAAGAATTGTGAAAAAAACTCCCGCAGCATACCTCCATAGAAAGAGATGGTTATGCAGTGCAAGTTCAGAAAAGGGGAAGTAGAAATTATGCTGCCCGGCAATAATGACATCGGGTCCCAACTCAAAGGAGTTGGAGGCAATAACTTGTGTGGGCAGGAAGTTTGCCACCGTCACATATATATAGGTAAATATATTCGATATAAAATCTTCAACCATGAGAATTGTATGATTATAGCGAAAGATCATTTCTTCTTCGTGGCCTAACCTGTGATGACTATGTACGTACAACGCTCGAGTCACAATATGGAGTGCCCACTCTGACGCTACAATAAACCAGGATATTGCGATGGAAGAGAGGCGTGGCCCTCGCTCCAATTTATAGAACGCCTGGTAGGCCCCTACGATGGATAATCCGATAAACAGAGCGGTTCCGTAATTCGCCCACCAAAAATCACCATGACCTAAAGCTATGATGCTGAGGGTAAGGAGAGCGTACCACCACCCCATATTTTTTGTTTCTCGCTGTAGTATTCGGTACAAAGCAATGAGAGATATGGCAATATAAGCATTGATGAGATAGAAGTAGGAAGGCCACCAGCCAGAAAAATATTCTGTGTGTGATGAAAACCCAATGAGCACCGCCAGCATAACCCCAGCGGTCTTTGAACGAAACAGTACTTTCCCCAAGCAAAAGAAAACAGCTATGCAGAGTGAGAATAGGTAGTAATAAGTCAGAATGACCCCATACTTTAATTCTAAATAAAACTCGAGTCCCAACGCCGTAGGGCTCCAGTCTTCACACCAACGATTATTCGGCAGCAATAGCTCGTACGCCTGCCCTTCATTCATAATACGCGCATAGCAATGCTCAACATTCCATTTGTTCTCATACCATTTCGCCGATTGAATAATCTCAAAGGGTTTAATTTCTTGTTCTTCTACCACTACTCGAAAGAAGAGGCACGACAAGATGATGGCCATCACTAATAGTGCGTCAATCACCAACGCGGAACGTCTCTTCTCCGCTGGTTTGCATTGCGCAACGTTGTTACTCTGATGCTCTCGGCTAATGACAGACTTGTTCAATTTAAATATCTTTAAGTGTCTCAAGCAGATGCCGAACGGAATCTACTTCCATCTTTACTCGCGCTTCTTTGGCGTATGAGCCAATATGCGGTGTCAATAGCACGCCGGAATGCTTCGCCAATGGGCCACTGTACGGCTCTTCCTCAAAGACATCCAAAGCGGCGCCTCCCACTTCATTTCGCTCAAGCGCCACTGCCAAAGCCTGCTCATCGACAATACCTCCCCGGGAAAGATTCACCAGGATTGCATCGTTTTGCATGGCGGCAATCTGCTTTTCGCCAAACAGGCATTCAGAGCCAGACATATGCACTGTCACAATATCGGCCCATTGAATCAATTCATCAAATTCCATCTGCTGCAGCGTGCTATCGGTAACATAAGGATCATAGAAAACGATAGTTGAACCAAACGGCTCTATCAGACGCGCCACGGCTTTACCAATGCGACCCATTCCCACAATACCTATCTTCTGAGCACCCAGAAGCCGACCCATTCGCTTTTTCCATACTCCGCGCCTGATATCCCGGTCTTGCTCAGCAATATGACGTAAAAGATCTAGAATGACCCCGATGGTCAGCTCTGCCACTGCCATGGTTGGGCCATCGGGAGTGTTGCAGACAGTTATACCCCGCGCGGCAGCCACATCCTGATCAACATTATCAACACCAACACCCACACGCGATATGACCTTTAGTTCCGTTGCACAGGCAAAGGCATCGGCATCAATCTGCTCCGTACCCGCAATGACACCACAAGCCCTAGGATAAAGCTGCAGCACCTCTTCTTTTTTCAGTTTCCTGCCGTAAGGATTCAGTTCGAATGTATAGCCGGCAGCTTCAAGAAGTTCCAGGGGAGTGCGATCGAACTCCCCGAAAGAGGATGTTGTTATAAGGATACGTTTTGTCATCTCAGTCATACCGAATGTTTATCGGTTCGTTTTCACCATGCTCTTCATAATGACGTTTTTCATCTATTTCCTTAATACAGTCGAGCAACCCTTGCCCAATATCGGTGTAGAGCGGCACAACCAACTTTTTGCCGACCCGTGGGCTAAAAGCATAGGGCGTCACCGAATAGTGCGGATCGCGTAAATCCCCTTTGTACTCTACTGTGACCTTGGAGGGCAATAACTCCTGGATCATATGTACCATGTCACGGATACGCATTTTTTCATGGCCGGTCAGCACAATATGCTGGTTTTCATATTCAGGCCTTAGAATTTCAACACTCTGTGCCGCTGCGTCAGCGACATGGATATATTCGCGCAACTCCTCACCATTGCCCGCATAGACAATTTTGCCATCTAAAAGAGCTCCCCGGAGCATATTGTATACCCCATTGCGTATATCGGCTCCTCGTCCATAGAGCGATCCGTAGCGCAATATCGTAAAGGAAAGATCGCATTTGTCTTCATAAACTTCGATGAATCGCTCTGCTGCCTGCTTGCTTGCCCTATAGAATGCTCCTGACTCACTATAAACATATACAGATGAAGCGAATATATATCGTTTCACACCAGCCAATTGGGCCGCCTCCAGGGTATGCACGCAGCCAAGAACATTAATTTCGCATGTTTTTACCGGATCAGCTAAAGCTTCTTTCAGATCGGCAATAGCAGCGTAATTATAGACATACTGAGCGCCCTTAACTGCGTCTAGCACTTGCTCCCTATGTGTAATGTCGCCCTCATAATATTCCATACATTTAGATTGAAATGGTGGTTCGCTCGTATCAAAGATCTTTACGTTCAAACCCTTTTCAACAAGCGCCTTGCATACATATGACCCCAAAAAGCCGGAGCCTCCAAAAACAACCGCCACATCACCTTTTTTCATCAAACTTGCTTCCTCCTGACTCGTGATTGATAGTTTTAATTTTCTTTAGAATTAAATTAATTTAAAGTGTGATTTTGGGTTATCCTTAAGCCATTCTTCTCGAAACAGGGACATGTAAATCTTGTCTACTTCTTCTCCCTTAACTATACACTGTTGTTGCTGTACACCCTCAAGTCGCATACCAATAGAGTTCATTACTTTCTGCATTGCAATATTAACCGAAAGGGTGCTGGCAGTCACTTTGCGCAATCCTTCATGGCGCAGAAGGTAATCACACACCGCCAACCATTCCTCCCTTCCATATCCTTTACCCCAGGCATTTTTCTCGCCAATCATAATGCCAATATCGGCGCACTTATGGTGGGGATTAACATACGCTGTCATGTTACCTATATGTGAAATTTCGCTTTCCTCACCTTTCACATGTGTCGCCCAAAAATAATTAGGACTATTTGCAAACGATTTCATGAATTCCTTGCAGGACAAGATAGTGTGTTTTGTAAACCCGTGTTCACTGTATTGCAACAGAGCACCATCATTGAGCCAACCAACATATCTCTCTGTAAGATGTGTGTCTGTAAAGGGAATAAGAAACAGTCGCTTGGTCTCAATTCGCTTAGTCTTTGACATACACATTTCCAATACCATCTCCGTCCTTGCTGATGGGCCTATAATTATCATCAAGACGGATTGGATACGCATTCTGGGCAGATGCATGAGTGAGATATTTTTCTATAAAACCATGATCAGTGGCGCTTAAACATCCTGAGTAGTTTTTTGTGAACTCGGGAAACTGTCCCATCCGCTCCCAGTCTCCGTGGGGCTTGAGTGTGTCGAGATAAAGCCCTGATCCACAGCCGACATCAAGAATATGGCCGGTGCGCCCTATTAGTTTAACCACCTCATCTACACTTTGTTTTTCGTATAGATGGAACAACGTCCGCAGTAAAAGACCTCGTGGTTTCGAATAATTGTTGTATTCCGGTGGGTAGTAGTCCGGCAGATCCTTGATAGTAGGCCTCGGCTCTTGCCATGCCAAGCCGCATACACAGCAACGGACCACATCCGCTTTAAAAGGAACTCCGTATTCGTAATCCATGCCATTATTAACCAGCATGGTTATCTCATTGGCATCGCATAATGGGCAAGGGCGACTCATTTTATCGACCTAGCGATGACTATATTGTAAGGCCGAGCACCGGTCAACGCCAGCGCCCTATGGAATAGCGAGTCGCCCGAAATGTAACCACAGGCCATATGTGCCGCATAGATGATTTCACCTCCGGCACTTTCAAACAAACGACGCGCCCTCTTCAGATTATAGCGCCAGGCATTGGTTTCGACTTTGCGATTCCAAATCGACACGCCGAACATAGGCAGGTTTGTGTTATTGATTTCAATAATTACCGCGTAACGCCTGGCAAGCGAGAGCATCTGTTCTACCGCAGTTATGGGAAATGGGTCTGCAAGGTGGTGAAGCGTGTGAGAGGTCATCACAACATCGAAACTCTGGTAATCAAAGGAATTATTTTCGAAGCTCCCGGGCTGTACATCAGCGAAGATTCTTTGCTCGACGAGTGGGTCGCAAGGATCGATACCGGCGAGATGTTGAAAACCCAGAAGTCTCAAATATTCCAGAAAATAGCCGCGTCCGCATCCCATATCTAGAAGACTATCGTTGGGGCTGAGCTTAGCTTGCATCACCAGCGTGTCATAAATCTCCTCTAAAAACTTGTGGAGAGGAGTACTGTCCATCTCAATGGAGGCGTATTCGCTTGCCAGATATGCGCTCTCCTCGGAACTGACGTTAGACGATCTGGTTACGCTCACGCTGTTAACCATCCGTAAAGCGAGCTTAACATAATAGTCATTTCACGCAGTAGAGGAAGCATTGCTTAATCATTTCCAGGCTCATTTGCACCTCTTACACAATCTTTTCATTTTATCTTATTCCTGTTTGAATTAATGAAGTTATAGAACATGACATCTTCCCGTAATGTTGGTGTGGTCACGTATACCTATTTTTACAAATAATAGTCGACTAAACAGGACTTATGCAACAGACTCTTTGGCATTAGTTTATCTATTAATTATTATCTGCTTGAAAAGATGATACATGAATTCACGATTTTGTGTTTTTTTCAGATATGCCAATAATTTGACTCCTTTAATAGGATCGAGATAAACCTGAAGATGAGCCGACCTTTGGCTTTCTTTCAAAAATGCTGAAGTTAGACCATGCGGAGTGAAACTAACAGTCGATAGGGATGCGCTATCGGTGTTGTAATTGACGATACCGTATTGTGGAGCGGTATCGAAGAACTCGGAGCCAGGAAATGGAGTCATCAATGAAAAGGTAATAAAAGGGAATGTGATCTTCCGAGCTAGAGCTATCGTCTCAGCTACGGTTTCAGTGGTCTCACCTGGATTACCGATAATGAAGCTGGCCCTACCCATTAAACCAAGGTTATAGCACCATTCAGAAACCTTGAGTACTTGCTCCACCTTAATGCCCTTTTTTATCGTATCCAGAATGCGTTGGCTCCCGGATTCAACACCAATCATGATCGACCAGCATCCGGCGCGCTGCATTAAGGCAAGCAGCTCTTTCGTGGCAATGTTAACTTCGAAGTTGCATGACCATATTAGTTTTGGGTATTTCCTCAAAATCAAATCGCATATCGCTTCGACTCTTTTTATCTTCAGGTTGAAAGTATCGTCGACAAAATATATTTCACGGATTCCTTTATGGTTGACAAGGTAATCGAGTTCGTTATCGAGCCATTCAATGCTGTGTGATCTAATCTTACTGCCCTGAATAGTCTTCAAATACGTCGGAGAGGAGCAGAAGACGCACTGAAACGGGCACCCTCGGGCTGTCTGAACGATGGTGAAAGGAACTCTCCTATAGGAGAATGCTTTTTGCCGATATTCCGCAAAATCCCCTAATTCCCGCGAGGGACTGACCAAATCGTCCATTGCGATGAACTCGGAAATTGAGTTTTCAACTACTCCTGCAGGGGATCTCCAAGCAAGGCCAGTAACTGATCCCAGGTCCCCACCTGATTCAATGGTATCGATCAAGCGTCGTGTTGTAAACTCGCCTTCACCAAGACAGACGAAATCAAAGGCCGACTCATTTTCTAGGGCTTGACCCTTTTGGCCAATGGCATGCGGACCACCAAGAATGAGCTTAACGCCAGGAGCCAGCTTACGGATAGCCTGGGCCAGCTTCTTCGCTTCAGTATACCCAAGTGTGGTCGAGTAAATCCCAACAAGGCCGCAACCGCCATCGGCAACCGCGCGAGCAGTGGCAGCCACAGACATCCGTTCCTTATTGGCGTCGATAACGCTAACATCACCACCGAACTTATTGACGTAGCCACTGATGCAGCAAAGTCCGTATGGAGGAAGAACAGCCCCAAAACGTTCGTATTTGGCGCCGTAGAACTTAGCAAGAGGGATGTACGGATTGATAAGGAGAACTCGCATCGTTTTTTACGCGCCTTCCATTTCATCCTGTTTGCTGGCGACCAAGACGTTGCAATGTCCATTCACTCCCAAGAATTCGGCAATGGCCTCGCCGATCAAAATAACAGGCCAAGCAACCGCAAATACCACGCGGAAAGCCCTGTACATAGGGCCACTACTTTTTGCAAGGACGTCGGACTGACCCTCGTAGCCTTTACCAAAGATGAGAAAACCTACCTTCGTAAGCTGCATGAAAAGTTCTGCAAAAACGTAAAGACACGATTTTTGGATCTTCACCGTCAATCCAACGCTTTCTATCATACTGGCCAGTTCTTCAGCGGCAAAGCCAACACGCTCGTGTTTTTGTCCCCCATGATTATGACCTAATTGTTTACCTGCCGAATAAGACAATATCCCTTCAAGCGCTGGAGTGGTAACGACAATACTCCCATCTGGTTTTAGAGCTCGCGCCACTGCCGCTATAGCGGTATCCGGCTCGTGGACGTGCTCTATCACTTCACCAATGAATATGACATCGAAAGCGGCCTCAGGAAGTGTGTCATGTTCGATATCGAGAACTATGGTTGGAACACCGAGATTTTCTTTTACAAAGCGAAGCGCCTGTCGATCAATGTCAAGTGCTGTGACTTTTGCACCCCTTTCCAAAAACCGCTCAGTAAAATAGCCGAGGCCAGCTCCGATATCAAGAACCGTTTTTCCGGCCAAATCTGAGAATGGGGCCATATCTTTTATAGCCTCCCACCGGATACGGGTGTTGACGTTAACACTCATCGGATTAATCATTAGTTTTCCTTCGCTTCAAGCCGTGTTGTTTCGGTAATGAAGCCATCTGGTCCTGGTTCGTTTGATATTACCCTCCATGGTTCCAAGTTCGTTTTTTGATACGAGTCGCTGGTCACAACATGAGTATTTACGCAGTCTGAGGCCAGCCAGAGTTGTATAAAATAATCTCCTGCAGGGGGACGAACCATATCTTCAACTTTGAATCCCCACTCAGAGCGTGTGATGGTCCTTCGAAAAGGAGCATCCAACGAATCCTTGTTATAGATAAGCGCCGCTTGCATTAAACGGCGCACGGCATGACTGAACCATGAGAACCGTCCAAACAATAATGCCAAAAATCTTAGCCCGATCATTGCGATCATCGAAAGGCGTTTGGATGAATATCGCATGAGGTGTCCCTCGACTTTTACCACGTCATCGCCAACAGAACCAGTTGATATTCCTGGCTTGTTTTGAAAAACTATAGTGCCATCACCAATTTCTCCGACAAAACCAGTGTCGGAGAGAATTTGAGCGCCCTGGGAAAACGCTTTAAAGCCTCCCCCCTTGTTTATATTGCCATAGAGAATCACTGGACCGCTTCTAGCTGTATAGAATCCTGATTCAGGGTATGCTGTAAAGCCATCTTTGGGTGGCCCTTCAGGGAGGGGCGGAATATCAAAAGACTTGCACTGAGCAACCGTAGTGTAGCTAGAAAGCATATGCCCGAATACGCCATCGTCTTCGAGGTGATTTTCGGCGCCAGTAGTGATTCCATTGAGATAGCCAGCAAAGATCGCCGCTGCATCACGGTTTTCACCGCCGATTATTGCCGCCCCACCAGGATAGAAATTGTATGTGTTCCGAGAACAGTACTCCCCGCCCAACGAACCATCTGGATGGACAAACTCTACGAGAAAGGAGCATTGCCGTTGGAGCGCCTCTTTGGTCTCGGAAGTCGGAAGACGACGATGGCGCCGAGCTAAAAATTCAAGTGTCACAGATTGATAACCTAAATCACAACCTTCGTACTCTATAAACCATCCTTCAGAAGACTGCTCATTTATTAGGCGTGTTACTAAAGTATCCGAAACGTCCATCCAGCTATGATCACCGGTCAATTCAGCCAAATCACCCAAAGCGCAAGCGGCAATGGCTAAGTGGTTTGAAAGACGTCCAGCTTCCTTACTGGCAGCAAGAAAGCGACCAGTGACTTGCAGGGCGTGCATCGTTTCATCCGGTAAAATTCCGGTGATCAGTGCTGCGTCTATCAGGGCAGTGGCGCTATAGGCGGTGGCTCCTAGAGCCCGTTCGTAGGGAAAATAATCGTCGAGGGCGCCTTCCTTGTGGATAGTTCTGGCGAAATAGGTCATGGCTCCACGGATCATATCGGCCGCCCGCTCTCCACCGTAGCGACCTCCTACCTTTGTGTCCCGGGCGTGAATCCATGCGAGGGGCCGTATAAGCTCTTGTTGCATTCCGCTGGGAAAGTCGGTCATTTTGTATTGCCAGTAGCGCCTATCGAAGCACCCATAGCTAGATGAGACTGGATTCTTGTCGAGTAGGCATAACGCCCGTGGAATGCCCTCTTCAATACGATGCACCATCAATGCCTGGGCTTCTTCAAAAACTACCGCCACATGATTTTTTCCCATTTAGTCATTTCATCAAATCAGATTTCATTAAACATTATGTTGTATTGCAGAATGTAACGGCTTGCAATACCCTTGAATAAAATCAAGTAAGCTAGTCTCAATGGAGATACTGATGGAATGTTTTCCACCAAGCAGCCAGCACAGTGAGAGTCATGGCGCGTTTCACAGCCAACACTCCACCATTGGCAAGTTCTTGGCGTACCTGCATAACGCCCTCCCACCTAATAGGTTTTAGCCCTTCAATGGCTTCTCTTGTGACATAGGTGTCCATCATGTTGGTGAGAGTGTTGAGATAGGAGGCTGAAGACAATAACGAAAACGCCTGCTTTTTGCGAGTCATTTTGCCGTACGTTTGTAGAAGTGGCTTCACTTCTCGACTCGTCTGAAGCTTCATTGGTAGTGAGGCTGCGAACTCGAGCATATTGCGTGACACATAAGGAACTCGACCTTCGAGCGAAAACCCCATGCAAAAGCGATCTTGCTTTAGTAAATTTACTGTCATTGTCAATTGCTCAATTTCAGATCGTATTAATGCCCTCCACATAAATGATTCCGATTCGAATATAGTTCGGATAGGAGCAGTATCAGGGATCCCATCCTTGATAAGACTGCGCAGCCTTTCAGTTTCGAATAGCGATATCATTTCCAAGAAACTATCAACCGGCCTGTCCTTCTTTTTCATCATACGGACTAAACGTGCCTTTTCCTGATCTCCGAACTTGCCCGGATAGGGCGCAAGTTTATCTAACGCCCAAACAGGGGCCAACTGAACGCCCAACCGCATAAAGAATGATTTAAATCCACCTCCTATGATTTTCTGGAAAGCTCGTTGATGATCGTAACCAAAGAATGCTTCATCAGCCCCCTCGCCTGATAGAACAACCTTCACTCGATCAGACGCCATTTGTGCCAACAAATAATTGGCGCAGATAATCAAATCACCGAACGGCTCTTCGAGCATGAAAAGCGCTTGTTCAAGATTCTCATAATGGCTCTCGGCAAACCGGACGATCTGGCCCTTGGCTCGTCCTTGCCTGCGCTGCTCTAATGCATTCAAGGTATCATCGTCATTATCAGAGAAGCTGATGGTGAACGACTCAATATCATTGGATTTCTTTAAAAACCCCTCAAGTAGAGCTGATGAATCAATTCCAGCGCTTAAAAACATACCAACGGGCACATCAGCTGCGATTTGTTGAGTAATCTCTTTTTCAAAAACATCTCCAAAGCTTTGATGATAATCATCAACTTGGAGATCAGTGAAATTCAAACGCCAATATTGATACGATTGTTTTTTGCCGGAATCTAGGTCTATGCGCATGATGGTAGCGGGTGGAAAACGGTGAATGTCGGAAAAAAGAGTGCGCCTATTGTTAATATTATACCTGTAATAAAGATAATCAATCATGGCCTGAGTATCGATTTTTGTTCGTCCCAATTCGAGAAGAGGTTTTATTTCAGAGGCAAAAGCAAAAAGTCCATCGGCTGTTTCGCGTATATAAAGTGGCGTAATACCTATATGATCTCTCGCCAGAGTCAATGATCTTTCTGAGTCGCGATAAAAAGCAAAGGTGAACTGCCCCTGCAAACGATTTACGACATCACTTCCCCACTGTTGTAAACAGCGAAAGAGAACCTCTGTATCAGAGTGCGTTTCAAATTGAAAAAACCCCTTTAGTTCATCTCTCAGTTCTCTATAATTGAAAATCTCACCATTAAATACGAGGACATCAGTCCCGTCGGTGAACGGTTGGTTAGCCTTATCTGATAGATCTAGTATTTTGAGACGAACGTGCCCCAAAGCAATATTCTGCCCGAGCCAGACCCCTTCAGCATCAGGGCCGCGGCTTTTCATTGTTGCGAGCATTGATCGTAGAACAGATCGTGGGTCTGAGTTCACCCCGGGATAAATTAGGCCAGCTACACCACACATATCACTTTACCGAACTCTCTTCTTTTTCCTCTTTACTATCATTAAAAGCTGGTCTGCTGTCCATACGTCTTAAACGATAGAGGATTTCCTCGGACAAGACACGATTTGATGCAATAAGTGAAGAAAGAACACCCGTCATGTAAAAAAGGACTGTGAACATAAGCAGAACACCGGCTAAAACGATCGAGGGCCAGAAATGGCTCCCCACTCCTCCAAAAAAGAGTATGAGTAGTAAATAGCGGGCCAGTAGTAAACTGGCGGCAAAAAATGTGGCAACTGCAAGCACTGTAAAGAAAAAGGAGGAACGGTAAAGCAAGAATATCTGAATAATTGTTTTACCCGAGCTGAAGATATATTGCGCAATATTGCTAAAAAGTCTCGATGGACGTGTAACAAAATTCACCTCAATCGGCACTGATGTAATTTTAAGGTTATGTAGACCAGCTTGAATAAGAGTTTCCATGCAATATGAGAATTCTGAAAATATATTTGTTTGCAGTAACGCTTGTTTGCTATAGGCACGAAAACCGCTGGCAGCATCTGGAACATTTGTTTTGGACACACTCCTTAACACCCAGCTACCAATTTTATGAAACATTTTTTTAATTGGTGAAAACTGTGGGTTGTTGTCTATTGGTCTTGCGCCAACAACAACATCTGCTGAGCATAAGATTATCGGAGCCACTAGGTCAGGCACAAATTTCCCTTTGTATTGATTGTCTGCGTCTGTGTTAACTAGAATGTCTGCATCATTAAGTAGAGCGTTATCAATCCCCGCTTTAAACGCGGCGGCCAATCCCCGGTTCTGCTTGAAGGAAACAATATGGTGCACCCCATGCTCCCGCGCCACCTGCACCGTCCGATCAGTCGAGCCATCGTCAATGACTTGAATCTCGATTATATCCACTCCATCGATTTCCGTCGGCAAGTCAGCCAGGGTAGAAGGAAGGGTTGCCTCCTCGTTGTAACATGGTATCTGAATGATTACTTTCATAATAAATTATTTTGGGGACCGTTCACTGTGAGAAACAGCAAAAACGTCAGCAACGGCATCAACAGTCTTCGGATGGCTATTGCCGAACAATTTGCGCCGAATCACTTTCTTTATCTTCCAAATGTATAAACGCAGGTAACCGAGGGCGACGTAATCCCGGGTAAGAACCGACGTTACCACATCGATGACCATGTTTAGGGTCTCAATCGGTAAAAACCTTAGTTTTTTGAATCTAACGTTAGTAAGTAAAAACTGATTGATGACAGTTGGCATAATTGGGATAAGTCTGAAATAGAATCGCCACATGTTTAGAGCAAGGACCTTTGATTTATCAAGGACCAACCCAGCGGTGACGAAGTTGGGGTCCTGCCCATTATTGAGCCTATCGATTTTATCCGCATCGAGCATGCCATATTACCTACCAACCTCAACTAGCGGAGTGTTCGGAAAAAACGATATGATAAAAGAGGTAATCCTGATACATTTTTTTAAGTTCATGAAAAACCTAGCGGCGGCTATGTACTCCGCCTCACTTTGTAAAGGAGCCCCCATAATATAGTCAATGGTGTATCGTAAACTGGCATTATCCATAGCCTTGCATGCGCTAAGGATGCTATCGTTATCCTCTCTGCGGTTAAAAATCTTTTCACGCACTTCTTCTGAAATACTTTCAACTCCTAACTGGACTGTATAGCAGCCACTCTTTTTTAGCACAACCGCTGTTTCATAATCCATTTTGGTTGGATGGGTGGCGATCTTATCGGGTAGACTTATCTGTTGCGGCCACTTATCAGCGAATTCCATGACCCACTTTTTCTCCGAGTTGTGGCCCAGCCAATCGAGCCCATATTTCTTATTGATATATGCAAACATACCATCTATTTAATTGGTTCAGCCAAGATATTTATCTGACTGATAGCCCAATTACTATTTTTTTATTTAAGTTATTTTCTAAAGGTTGCTACTACAAAACTCATCAAAGATCACAAGACAATTTTTCATTTGATCACTAGAGCCAATAGTAAATCTAAGCATTTCGCAAAGTGGCGCTATCCTACCTCCAGATTTAATAAGTATTCCCTTTAATTTATAGTAATCTACCGCATTTTTAATAAGCCTTCCGGGAAATTTCACCAAGATAAAATTTGTCGCCGACGGCGGAGTAATAAAGCCCCGCGCTTTAAGCTGATCCTGAAACCATTTCCTAGTGGTTCGAACTTCCGAAGCATACCGCTCCACATCATTCCACCGTTTCATAACTTCGATCCCGGCTACTACGGCCAGCGTGTTAATTTCATACATAGGCCTCCATTGAGCGACCAATGAAATCATATCAGGATTGCCTAATAAGTACCCACCCCGCACACCTGCAAGCCCCATTGCTTTTGAAAATGATCTTCCCACAAGTAGATTCGAGTATATTTTTGTCAAGGGAAGGGCAGTTTCTTTATGGAATGGGAAATATGCCTCGTCAATAAGAGTGACCACGCCCAATTCTTCGGTGACCTTAAGTATGCTATGTAGCTGATCTATGGATAATTCTGTCCCAGTAGGGCTGTTAGGGTTTGCGATATATACAAGGCGCGTAGCGTTATTTACTGATTCACATATCTGAGAACAATCAAGCGATAACGTATCGTCATAGCGAACAGGCGTTGGTTTAGCTCCCACAAGACGTGCATATACTTCAACCATGGCGAAAGTCGGTGCAGGAAAAACTACCTCTGTATTTTCTTCAACAAATGAATGAAAGCACATTGCGATACCGGCATCCAAGCCAGCTGTTAGCAGAATGGATTCTTCCTCCACACCCGTTTTTCTGGCGATAATGGATTGAATTTCGTCCATCTCGGGATAGACAGTCAAAGAAGTCGAGTTCAGGTGCTCCATGATTCCTTCATTCAACTCGCTCTCCAAAGTAACGGTCCGTTCATTTTTGTCAAGACGCATATATTTATCACGACCACCGCTTGGATTTTTCTCCCTTTGTATGTTCAGAAGAGATGGATTCATACGTATCACCATGGCTTTTTAATTTCTCACCTCTAGTTTTTCTCGGTGATGATCCAAGTTCTTGTGGACCATACATTTTCTATTCCACTTCATGAGACTTTCTGAGCAATTGCTACCATATGTGATGATAGTTTATTTTCCATTATAAATTTCTGAAGTGCCTCGTCCATATCTACGTCTTTTTTATCAAATACATTTTTGAGAAATTTCGTCGTAGCGTTCAATTCACATCGCTTGTCTGCTATCGCCTCTTTTAATATTTCCACATCAAGCTCACCTGGAGTGCTTACGTCAATCAAAGAAAATAATGAGTCTTTAAGCAGCAATGAAATAGACGATGGCCGAAAATATTGCATATGCTCTGGCGGACCAACGGAGCGACTCTTAGTATTCAGTAGATCATACTCAATACTTGCGCTATTGGGGGTTACAATAAATAGTATGCCATTATCAGTCAGTTTCGAATGAAGCGATTTGAGTAGATCACCAGGATCGAAAACATGTTCAATCACATCATTCATTGATACAGCATCAAAATAGCAATCTGGAAGATCTTCAATTGTCCCTGAATATACTTCAATATCACTGG
>CESR01116912.1_pt1 | contig 20099 bp, 20 predicted proteins | sample 356351 | NCBI WGS metagenome assembly CESR01 (sample SAMEA2622149, study PRJEB7988) | marine metagenome | isolation source: saline water (ENVO:00002010), including | reverse complement strand
ATTCTACAAGAAGGACGACTCCCAGAATAATTAGTGTAGAAATATAAAGTTTCTTTATAGAAGACTTTCTGTAAAACCAACTCTGCTTCATAGGCCCTCACCTATTAATAACTTAACAAGTTGTAATGGTACTTCTGGAAAGAAAAACAATATAACTGTCATTAACGCTGTAATAGAAACTGCCAAAACAATCGGAAATGGCGCTTCATTATATGTGCAAACATTTTTGGTATTAGAATTTCTAAAAAAAGCAACATATACAATGGGTAAAAAATAAGCGGTATTTAATAGTGTGCTGATTACAATGACTGTGACTGCAAACCATGATTGAATATCAAGTGCTCCCTGTAAAATAAACCATTTACTCAAAAAACCAGCCGTTGGTGGTATTCCAATCATTGATAAACTGCCAATCGCAAATGCTGCCATTGTCCATGGCATGCATCTTCCAATACCATCTAATTGACTCACTTCTGTTTTCTTTGTTGCTGTATAAATAGCGCCTGCGGCAAAGAATAACGTAATTTTTCCGAAAGCATGGGCAAGGATATGTAGTACTGCCCCCATAATACTAATAGGCACTAATAAAGCAGTCGCTAATATAACATAAGACAATTGACTGATTGTTGAGTACGCTAATCTTCGTTTTAGATTATCAGAACGTAACGCAATTACAGAGGCGATAAGAATTGTCGCGCCAGCTAGATAGAGCAATACATTAACATCAATAATGTCAGACAAGAATGTCGGACTGAATATATAAATAATAATCTTAACCACACTAAAAACACCCGCTTTAACAACGGCAACCGCATGTAATAGTGCGCTTACTGGGGTTGGTGCGACCATTGCTGAAGGCAACCACCGATGAACAGGCATAACCGCTGCTTTACCTATGCCATAGGTAAACATAAGTAATAAACTGATGATAACAATGGGCTGATAATCGCCATTAAAAACCCCGCCACGAGTAAATTCTATCGTTCCGGTTAAATAATGAGTCCAGATAATGGCAGGTAAGAATAAACATATTGAGGTTGCCAGTAAAATACCAAGATAAATACGCCCAGCTCGTTTTACCTCATCAGTCCCTTTATGCGTCACTAGTGGATAGGTTGATAGCGTTAGAAACTCATAAAAAATAAATAAAGTAAATAGATTCGCCGAAAAAGCAATGCCAATAGTACTTGCTATTGCCAAAGCGAAATAAATATAAAAACGTGTTTGGTGTTTGTATTTATTACTACGCATATAACCAATTGAATAAATAGAATTGATGAGCCATAAAAATGAAGCAATACAAGCAAACAACATGCCGAGCGGCTCAACCTTAAAATGTATTGCTAGACTAGAAGTGATATTAAATAAGTATAATTCAGGGTGTACGCCATTTAAAACAGCGGGCAAAAGTGAATAGACAATATATATTAAAGCGACTGATGTTATTAATGTACATGTTTCTCTAAGATTAATATTTTTTTGCGTTAATGCTATAAATATAACGCCAATAATTGGCAATAATAATGCGGATATGATGAGTAGCTGACTATTCATTACTATTTATTAATTAATTCATGTGCAATCTGAAAAGCCATATCAACATTAAGTGAAGTCTCTATTCCTAAATAAATGTTGATAAAACAAAAAATAAATAACGATAAAAATAATAGGTGAGGCATCTTCTTATTATTAAATGAGGCAGTATTCGTGGCTTCAGGCTTAAAATAAGCCGTCTCAATGACGCGGCCTATATAGATTATTGCCAGCACTGATGAAAAAACAATAATAACAATAAGACCCCAATAACCTGCCTCAAGAGAGGCTTTGATTAAATACCATTTACTAATAAATCCTGAAGTTAATGGCACACCAATAATGCTTAATCCAGAAATTAAAAATAAAACAAAGGTAAATGGTGATGTTTTAGCCATACCTGCTAAACGTTCTATTGAATCCGTGCCATAAGAATAAATAATTGCTGTCACAGCCAGGAATAGGCCAACTTTTATAAATGCGTGATTAAAAATATGTATCAAACTAGCAGCAAGACCAAGTTCGGTTATCAATGCAATACCCAAAATCATATAACCAATTTGCGCAATACTGGAATAGGCTAATAAACGCTTTAAACTATCCTGTTTAATCGCCCGATATGACCCGTAAAGTATTGCGCCGCATGCAGCAATCATTAACAAATTATCAAATGATTCATGAAAAAAACTAAACTCATAACCATATAGTGAATAAATAAACCTTATCAACACGTAGATAAAAACTTTAGTTGTAGTTCCCGCTAGAAATGTAGAGACAATTGATGGTGAATAAGTATAGGCATCGGGTAGCCATAGGTGCATAGGAAAAATTGCTGCTTTTATAGCAATTCCAATAACAAAGAACACAAATGCAGTCGTAATTGTTGCTGTGTTTTCTGCATTTACTAACTGTTGTGATAAATCAGCTATATTTAATGTGCCAGTAACAACATAAAGTAATCCGACAGAAATTAATATAAAACTAGCACCTACAGTGCCGTAAACTAAATACCTAAAAGCAGCGTATAGGCAACGCTTGTCTTTTCCAAGACTAATAATGGCATAAGATGATAGTGATGCAATTTCAATAAAAACAAAAAGATTAAAAGCATCTCCGGTGATAATTACCCCTAACAAACCAGTAAGATTTAATAAGAACGCGGTATAAAATAAATAAATGCGATCTGAAGATATTTCATTCTCAACGCTCTCTCTTGCACCAAGTGAGACTAAAACTGCAATACCATTTACGATTAATAGCATATAAGTGGTTAATTTATCGATATAGTATTCAATACCCCAGGGCGCAACCCACCCTCCCATTGCATAGGTAATCGCATTTTCGGCTAATACTTGGTTAAATAATGCGCATGAAATACCAAACGATGCCAAACTAACAAACACCATTAACAACCAAGCAAAAGTACGATTATGAAAAAGAATACAAAGTGGTGCGGCAGCTAACGGCAACACAACCTGTAAAGCAGGTAGCTGCGAACTAATCACTTGATCTCCTGCTGTATTTTATCGTCTTCAATCGTACCAAATGCGGTATGAATACGAATAATAATAGCAAGTCCTAATGCCGTTGTTGAAATTCCCACGACAATCGCTGTGAGTATCAATACATGAGGTAATGGGCTTGAATATAATGTGCTCGATTCAGTTAATATTGGTGCTGTTCCATCTATAACCTTACCCATGGAGATAAACATAATAAAAATTGAGGTTTGGAATATATTAATACCGATTATCTTTTTTATGAGATTATTATTCGCAATAATGATGTAAAATCCTATCATCATTAAAATAACCACTACCCAATAATTAAACGAGCTTAGAATATCCATTTTTATCTGTAAATAACCTCGCTTTTATCAATATAAATTGTTGATTTTTATTATTTGAATACCTAAAAATTCGATGAATTACCAGGTTCATTATATAGAAAAAAAATGGGTTCGTCGGCAATAGTTAGCTTTCTTTAGTATAATAACAAAATGCTCACAAAACTTAGTAATAGTAAATTTTTGATTCCGGCAATGGTCGCGCTCATCATTTTAGCCGCAGGAACAGGATTCTATATCTCCCTAAAACAATCACAAAATCAGTTAGTACAAAATAATGAACTCAGGGGCTTGTTTTGGCCTAATCCAAAACAGATAAAAAATTTTAGCGCTAAAGATCATAATGGTAACGCATTTGAGTTGAGTAACATAAGTGGAAAATGGTCGTTTATCTTTTTCGGCTACACAAACTGTCCGGATATTTGCCCTATTACGATGTCTGTTATGGCTAATGTCTACCAACACCTCGCAAACTATTATGAAAATATTCAGATTATATTTGTCACCGTTGACCCGGAACGTGACACCACTGAAAAACTGTCAAGTTATATCTCTTTTTTTGATCAAGATTTTGTTGGATTAAGTGGTGAACCTACTATTGAAAATAGTTTAACAAGACAAATTGGTATTCCTTATTATTATAATATGAAAAAGGAAAATAATAATTACTTAGTGGACCACTCTGCATCAATTTTTGTAATTGATCCAAAAACACGTCTTATAGCAAAACTATCTCCGCCTCATCAGCCAGAAAAAATAATCGAACAATTTAAAAATATAAAAAGGTTTATTGATGAAAAAGATTAATGGTTTAATTTTTATTTTCATTATATTTCTGAATGCAAGTATTGTCTTAGCAGAAGATATTTCGGGAATCGACATTAGTCATCTATGGATAAGTGAAGCACCGCCAACCGTATCTGTTTTAGTTGCGTATGTGACATTGAAAAATAATACAACAAAAACAGCATCTTTAGTTTCAGTGTCGAGTCCTTTATTTTCTTCCATTGAAATTCATCGAAGTATAGTTAAAGATGAGGTGGCCAGTATGGAGAGACACTTATCGCTAACAATACCAGCTAAATCAACAATTAAATTATTACCTGGAGATTATCATTTGATGCTGTTTAACCCTAAAACACCACTAGAAATCGGTGATAAGCCAACACTAACGTTTACATTTTCAAACGGCGTTAAAATCCTAGTAAAAGCCCAGGTTAAAAAACGAAAATATCGTAAACATTAATAACGCCATTAAAAACAAACATAATATTGTCAATATTTAATCACATGCTAAACCATTTAAAGATTATATTACTGTATTGTCTTCCTCAGCATAGCTTATCAAGACTTATCCATCGCCTGACCAGAATTGAATTCAAACCTTTTAAAAGTTTCCTAATCAATCTATTTATCCGTATCTATGCTGTCGATATGAGTTTGGCTCTAAATGCAAAGCCTGCTGACTACAAATCCTTTAATGCTTTTTTTACAAGAAAACTCAAAAAAAATGTCAGAAATTGGGTAATTGATAGTTCTTTTATCCTCTCTCCTGTTGATGGTGCGGTTAGTCAAATAGGTAATATCGATGACGGCCAATTACTGCAAGCTAAAAATAAAAAATACAGTATAGAGCAGCTTCTGGGAGGAGATATAACTCTCTCGTGTAATTTTTTAAATGGCTCTTTTGCAACACTCTACCTAGCCCCGCGTGACTATCATCGAATTCATATGCCAGTCTCTGGTCGATTAATAAAAACCATTTATGTCCCTGGTGATTTATTTCCGGTCAATACGGCGAGTGTTGAAAATGTAAACCAATTATTTGCGAGAAATGAACGCTTCATTAGTATTTTTGAAACGAAATTAGGTTTGATGGCGCAAATAATGGTTGGTGCTATTTTTGTTGGTAGTATGGAAACAGTTTGGTTGGGTGAAATCACACCCACAAAAAAACGTGAATTAACAATTAAAGAATATAATGATCAATCTATAAAACTAAATCAGGCAGATGAGTTTGGTCACTTCAATATGGGATCAACTGTTATTCTCTTATTTCAGAAAGATAAATTATTATGGATGCCTGATATCAAAAAGAATAACCCAATAGAAGTAGGACAGTTATTGGGTAATACAAAAATACAATAAAATATCTTTTATATTAAATCTTTGTTAACCAGAAAACGCGGTAAGACAGATTCGCATCAATGAATTAGGTGCGAGACCAATGAGCAATATTAATAATCCATTAATTGTCAACACCGCTCGCATTTGTTGTGATGCCTTTATCGCGCTCATCGTATCTGGTTGATCAAAGTACATAAGCTTAATAATACGAAGATAATAATAAACCCCAATAATCGAAAAGAAAACAGCAACTACGGCTAACTCAATAAAACCTGATGCCACAAGCTCCTTTAAGACAAACCATTTTGACCAAAAACCTAGAAACGGCGGGACGCCGGCCATAGAGAACATCAAACAAAGCATAATAAAAGCAAACCAACTATTACGTATTGATAAACCTTTAAAATCATCAAGTTTTTCTGCCTCTAAGTCGTAACGTCCCAACAAAATTATCATCCCAAAGGTACCCATACTCATTAGTGCATAACTAATAATATAGAACATAGAGCCGGCAAAACCTGAAGCCGTCCCCGCGATGAGTCCAAGAAATAAATAACCAACATGAGCAATAGTAGAATAGGCCAGCATGCGTTTAATATTGGTTTGCGCGATCGCAATAATGTTGCCAATCGCCATCGATAAAACTGCCAACACACTCAAAATAGCTTGCCAATCATCCACAAGTGGAAATAATCCGTCGACCAATATTCGTACTGCCATAGCAAAGCCTGCCAACTTTGGTGCGCTACTAATAAATAATGTTACTGAAGTCGGTGCGCCCTGATAAACATCAGGAACCCACATATGAAAAGGCGCAGCGCCTAATTTAAAAGCAATACCAACAATCAGAAAAACCATGCCGTAGACAAGATACATTCTATCGACCACACCACTATTAATGGCTTCTGTGATCTCAGTGAGTTGGAGTGATCCGGTGACACCATAAATCATAGAAATACCATATAACAACATACCTGAGGCCAACGCACCTAACACAAAATATTTTATTGCAGCCTCTGTCGCAAATGTTGATTCACGTTGCATCGCGACCATCGCGTATAGTGAGAGTGAAAGCAATTCAAGACCAAGATAAATAGAAAGTAGATGATAGGCAGAAGTCATAATCATCATGCCTAACACAGCAAATAATCCCAGAACAAAATATTCGCCTTTTAATAATTCATTTTCTTTTAAATACTCATAAGAATAGAAAAAAACAATAATGGTAATTGCGCAGATGAAGCCTTTTAGCAGAACACTCATAGTGTCGGTAATAAAACCGCCGTTGAATGCAATATATGAGTAATCCGGACTGTAATAAAACAGCGCGCAAAGGGTAAGCAATAAACTTAACTGTGTTACCCAATAAGTTATTTTATGTAAAGGGTCTTTACTAAAGGCATCAACGAGCAATACCAAGCATGCCATTGTAAGTAATGTTATTTCTGGTATTACAATAATTAAATCTGTTCTCATAGTTTATCTTCTACAATAATTTCGTTTGTGAAATATGTTCAATGAGTTGCTGTACAGAAACATGCATCACATCAAATACTGGCGCCGGCCAAACACCAAATAACAATACAACGCTCGCCAATAGAAAAAGAATAAAACCTTCTCTTGCGTCAATATCTTTTAAATCAGACACTTCTTCTCTTATTGCTTCGCCAAAGATGACGCGTTTATACATCCACAAGGTATAGGCAGCCCCCAGTATTAATGTCAATGCGGCAGTAAATGCGATCCAAAAACTTACTTTAAAACTACTGAGTATCACCAGAAATTCACCAACAAATCCTGATGTTCCTGGTAATCCGGAATTTGCCATGGCAAATAACATCATGAAAGCAGCAAAACACGGCATACTATTTACGACCCCGCCATAATCTTTAATCATACGACTATGTAAACGCTCGTACATCACACCGACGCATAAAAACATCGCTGCTGAAATAAAGCCATGGGATATCATTTGCATCATTGCGCCTTCCATACCCATCACTGCACCAGCACTTGAATTTGTCGCCGCAAAAATACCAAAGGGGATAAAAAAACCTAAGGTGACAAAACCCATATGTGAAATCGACGAATAGGCAATTAGCTTTTTCATATCTTCCTGGACAAGTGCCACAAAACCAATATAAACAATCGCAATCAGCGAAAGCACAATCATCGTATTCCCAAAGAACAGGCTCGCATCAGGCGCAATCGGTAAACTAAACCGGAGAAAGCCATAACCACCCATTTTCAACATGATGGCAGCCAGTATCACTGAACCACCGGTCGGTGCTTCAACGTGAGCGTCGGGCAACCAGGTATGAACCGGCCACATTGGAATTTTGACTGCAAATGCCAGAAAAAAAGCAATAAAAATTAGTTTTTGTGCTGTTAGTTCTAAGGGTACCTCATGTAAGGCCTGGATATTAAAACTACCGGTAACAGAATATAAATAAAGAAGTGCAACTAACATAAATACTGAACCGAGAAACGTGTATAGAAAAAATTTGATTGTGGCATAAACGCGATTTGGTCCGCCCCAGATACCAATAATTAAAAACATTGGAATGAGCATGGACTCCCAGAATACATAAAATAAAATACTATCTAATGCAACAAAGACACCATTCATTAATCCTGTCAGCACCAGAAAGGCACACATATAATAGGAAATATTTTCATCAATCACTTCCCATGCCGCTAATACAACAAGTACCGTGGTAAAGGTTGTCAGCATAATTAATGGCAAGGCAATGCCATCAACACCAAGATGATATTTAATACCGAAAGCTTCAATCCAATAAAACTCTTCAATAAACTGCATTCCTGAAAAACTATTATCAAATTGATAATAAAGTACGGCTGATAATAAAAACGTTATGGTGGTAATAAAAAGTGAAAAATGCTTAACTATTCGTTCCTGTTGATCACTAATAATTAAGGTCCAGATACCGCCCAGAATCGGCACCCAAATCAACATACTTAAAATAGGTAAGTTATCTAAAAACATTTAGTCAATACCCTGCTCTATGCACAAAAATAACGAGCAGTAAAAGTAGTCCGATAATAATGGCGAAAGCATAGTGATAAAGGTAACCCGACTGTATGTGACGAATCATATTTGAAAAGATACGGATGCTTCTCGCAGAACCATTTACGAGTACGCCATCAATCATCTTAATATCACCAAACTCGGAAAGGAAATGTCCTATCTTTCTAACACCACCTGCAAAAACAATTTGGTTAAAATCATCAAATCCATATTTATTAACAAGTACTTTATAAATAAACCCAATTCGATTCACTAATTTACCGGGGAGACAGGGGTACTTGATATAACATAACCAGGCAACAAATATTCCTGAAAAAGCTAAATAGACAGGCGGATATAAAAATGCATGGGTAATAAAATGGATGATGCCTTGATACTCTGCAGCAATTTTTGATAACACATTGTGCTCACCAGAGACATAAATAGCACTGCCAAAGTAATCCCCTACCAATAACGGCTCGATTAAAAAAAGTCCAAGTAATAACGAGGGTACGGCAAGCACCAATAATGGGGCAGTAACCACAGCAGGTGCCTCATGTAGTTTTTTCCAGACCTCTTTTTTCATATTTTCTTTTCCAAAAAAGGTCATAAAAAAGAGACGGAAAGTGTACAAGGCGGTAATAAAAACGCCCGATAAAACCGCATAATAGGCAAAACCGGAAGCGGGTAAGGATGAATGATGGACCGCCTCAATAATCAGGTCTTTGGAAAAAAAACCGGATGTGCCCGGAAAACCAATCAGCGCAAGTGAACCAATAAAACAAGTCAGACAGGTAATCGGCATATATTTAAATAGTCCGCCCATCTTTCTCATATCCTGTTCGTGATGCATCACAATAATAACAGCGCCTGCTGCTAAAAATAAAAGTGCTTTGAAAAAAGCATGAGTGAAAAGATGAAACATTGCCGCAGCATAGGCAGATGCGCCTAATGCGACGGTCATATAACCTAACTGCGATAACGTGGAATAGGCAACAACGCGTTTAATATCATTTTGAACAAGCCCAAGAAATCCCATAGATAAGGCAGTGACCGCGCCAATCACTAAGATTAAATTTAATGTTGTTACAGATAGCTCAAATAGAGGTGACATTCTGGAGACCATAAAGATGCCCGCGGTGACCATCGTTGCTGCATGAATCAATGCAGAGATAGGGGTAGGTCCTTCCATCGAATCAGGTAACCAAACATGTAGGGGAACTTGCGCTGATTTACCCATCGCGCCAATAAATAAACTAAGACAAATTACGGTCATCACTGACCAGGATTCACCACTTAAAATTGTGATAGTAGTATCTTTGTGTTGTTCTACATTATTAAAAACTTCAACGTAATCTAATGTATTGAAATACATTAAGATTGCAGCGATACCCAGTAAAAAACCAAAATCCCCTACCCTGTTAACCAGGAATGCTTTTAGATTTGCAAAAATAGCGCTCTCTTTTTTAAACCAGAATCCAATTAATAAGTAAGAGACTAAACCCACTGCTTCCCATCCAAAGAATAATTGTAAAAAATTATTCGCCATCACCAACATCAACATAGCAAACGTAAATAAGGAAATGTAACTAAAGAAACGTTGGTAACCTGGGTCATCATGCATATAACCAATGGTGTAGATGTGAATCATCCACGAGACAAAACTAACCACCACCATCATTGTGACCGAAAGCGGGTCAATTAAAAACCCAATCTGAAAATCAATACCTCCGCTGCTTAGCCAGGTGTAAACAGCCTGATTATAATCTGGCGCACCATCAATAATATGGTGTTTATAAACCAATATAGAAAGTATACTTGATATCCCCACACCAATAATCGTGACCCAGTGAGCGCCAGCTCTACCAATAGCGCTTCCTAAAAATCCTGCAAGTAATGCCCCGACCAGTGGTGCTAAAACGATGGTGAGATAAATTGTTTCGATATGATTTATCATGCCCTACCCTTTCATGCTATCGAGTTCACCCACATTAATCGTATCCCGGTTACGAAACATGACAACTAAGATAGCAAGTCCAATTGCAGATTCGGCCGCAGCTACTGTGAGAATGAAAAAGACAAAAACCTGTCCATGTATATCGCCAAGAAAATGAGAAAACGCAATAAAGTTAATATTGACTGAAAGCAGCATTAATTCGATACACATCAATAGAATCAGTACATTTTTCCGATTAAGAAAAATACCGGCAACACTAATACAGAATAATAATGTTGCGAGTAATAATACTTCAGGCAAAGTAATCATAAACTAACCTTTCTTCTCTTCAGATTTCATCTTAACAACGCGCAATCTATCTTCCTTTTTAGCCAGCACTTGTTCGTTAGGATGTGTGGATTTTGTGATTTTTGATTTACTCATACTCAGTGAAATTGCGGCAATGATAGCAACTAATAAAATTGCGCCGGCAATTTCAAATTGATAAAGATAATCCGTATAAATTGCGAGTCCCAGTAACTTTGTATTACTCTGAGTTGCAGAGATGCTGATTTGTTTATAAGTGTCGGAGGCAAAATAATCCGAGCCCACAACCATTCCCATAGCAATCACCATTAAAAGTGCAATAATAATGCCCAACGGAAAATAGCGCGCAAACCCCTCCCGTAATGTTGCGAGATTAATATCCAACATCATCACAACAAACAAAAACAATACCATCACCGCCCCAACATAAACCAATACTAATGCTATCGCTAAAAATTCTGCATTTAGTAATAACCAGACAGCAGCGGATGAGAAAAATGAGAGCACAAGAAATAGCGCAGCATGAATTGGGTTTTTAATTACCACAACCATAGTTGCTGATAACAGCAACATCGCACCAAAAATGTAAAATATTATTTGCGTCATTTTAAATTATTTATCATCATCTAAATTTAGCGTCTTCATGACGGTCCGCTGCAATATCTTTCTCAAATTTATCACCAATCTCTAACAGCTGTGATTTGGTAAGCAATAAATCGCCACGTTTCTCACCGTGATATTCAAATATTCTTGTCTCAACGATGGAATCAACCGGGCAGGATTCTTCACAAAAACCACAGAAAATGCACTTTGTCAGGTCAATGTCGTACTGGGTTGTTCGCCGACTACCATCTTCGCGTGCTTCAGACGCGATGGTAATTGCATTCGCCGGGCAAACGGCTTCACATAATTTGCAGGCGATACAGCGTTCCTCGCCATTGGGATAACGTCTCAATGCATGTAGTCCACGAAAACGATGTGATTGCGGTGTTTTTTCTTCCGGGTATTGCACGGTAATTTTACGCTTAAATAAATGGCTGCCCGTTAGATACAACCCTCTCATCAATTCCAAAAGAAACAAACTATTTAAATAATGCTTAATTTTATTCACGTGCTAGTCATCCTGATATTAACTAAACCAAGGTGGTATATTTGTCACTACCAAAGCAGAAACAATAACCAACCAAACAATTGTAATCGGAATAAATACTTTCCAGCCAAGACGCATAATTTGATCGTAGCGATAACGTGGAAATGTTGCCCTGAACCATAAAAATAAAAACATAAAAATAGAAGTCTTCGCTAATAACCAAAACATTCCCGGTACCCAACTAAAAAAATCTTCAAGATAAATAATCCCCTGAAATGGAGATAGCCAGCCTCCAAAAAATAATAGTGCGGACAGTACTGCGATTAAAATCATATTTGCGTATTCAGCCATAAAAAAAACTGAAAATGCCATACCGCTATATTCAACATGAAAACCGGCAACAATTTCTGACTCACCCTCAGCCACATCAAATGGCGCACGATTTGTCTCCGCCACACCAGAAATAAAATAAATAACAAACAAAGGGAGTAGCGGTAACCAAAACCAATGAACAACACTGCCGGCTTGTGCGTTAACAATTTCACCTAAATTTAAACTGCCCGCTGCAATTAGCACCCCCACTAACGCAAACCCCATTGCAATTTCATAGGCGACAATTTGTGCAGCAGAACGCATGGCACCGAGAAAGGCATACTTAGAATTCGATGCCCAACCGGCAATAATCACACCATAAACCGCAAGTGATGTAAGCGCTAATACATACAATAGCCCTGCATTAATATCAGCCAGGACCTTGGTATCATCAAACGGAATCACCGCCCAGGCAGCCAGTGCCGGTGCTAGTGATAAAATCGGGGCAATAACAAATAATGTGCGATTTGCATTTAATGGAATCACAATTTCTTTCACAATTAATTTAACGGCATCGGCAATCGGTTGTCCCAAACCCCAAAGGCGAAAACCAAAGAGACCCACGCGGTTCGGACCAATACGCCCTTGAATAAAACCAATCACTTTTCGTTCGGCGTAAGTAAAATAAGCCACAGTAATTAAAACCGGTATAATAATCGCAAAAATTTTAATTGTGGTTTGTAAAAAAATCATGGCTTCAATTTGATAATCAACCGGAATGACGAATAACGTCAAAGGTAATAAAATATATTGGCTGATTAAATGATATAAGGTCTCTAACATAATCTCATTGCTTCCCAATCTTAATTGAACCAAATGCAGCACCCAGTTCTATCTGGCTTGGGTGTGCAGATTGAATTAAGACACAATTATCCGGAACTCTCTCATCAACCATCACTTTCATTGTGACCTGTTGTTTATCCTGTTCTACGGTCGCATCATCAGCGTTGGATAATTTATTCTTTTTCGCTAATGTGGAATTAATATGTATTGCGCCATCAGCAACATCATTGGTCTTTTGTAGTGATGTTGCGTGTCTTGTTAATGAATCAATCATATTCATTGGTGTTTCAGTAATACGCTGCAAACCTTGCTTTTTTGTCCCGGCGGTCACTGTGAGTTGCCATTGGTTAGTATTATCGCCCTCAATTTTACCTATTGCCTTGATGGACTCATCATAAACCTCAGCTGAACTCTCATAATCAAAACCATCAACATCAAAACTATTTCCCAAGACACGAAGTACCTTCCAGGCGGGTCTTGCTTCGCCTTGTGGTGGGACAGCACCATTAAAACACTGAACAGTGCCTTCATTATTAATATAGGTACCGGAGGTTTCAGTAAAAGTTGCAATAGGTAATAACACATCAGCGTAATTATTAAGCGCCTCACTTTGAAATGCAGTCAGGGCAACCACAAGCTCGGCATCCTGCATCGCCTGCTGTGCAAGACGCGTATCCCAACAATCTAACTCCGGCTCGACCGCTAACAGTAAATAGGCCTTGAGTTTCTGAGCTAACATCTCGTGACTACTCAAACCGATATTTGAATTTTTGCTACCGCTGGTTAGTCGATGTGGTAGAGCGCCTGATAACCATGCTCCTGAACTATTCACTGAATCGGATAAATAACCTAATTTCGAATGCGTTAATTTAGTAATCTCTCCTGAAAGTGTCCGTAATAAAGAAAGTTGAGGATGGGTTGTGGTAAAATTACCGAGCAATACAATCGCGTCATCATTATTAAAAAGTGTATCAGCGATTGTCTGATGAGTTTTATTTATCGTTACATCTTTAAGTAGTTTAGTTATTGCGGTATCTACTTTTTCACCACTTAATTTAATGACTGCCTTTAAAATCGCACTAAGCTCACTCGTTATACTATTAGGGGGTGAGATTATTTTACAATCAAGTGGAAAATTAAATTCATAATCAATTGGGTTTAACACCATCACTGATGCGCCATTCAGTGCCGCCTTACGTAGACGATGATTAATAATCGGTTGGTCTTTACGAAGATTGCTACCAATTAATAAAGCGGCTTGGTTTTCTTCAAAATCAACAATCGACTGACCTAACCAGGGAAAACGAGGGGTAACAAGCTGGTCTGAAAAATCAATCTGCTTTAATCGACTATCAATATTATTCGAACCTAATGCGCGGGTTAATTTTTGCGCTAAATATAATTCTTCCAGTGTTGCGGTTGGTGAGATAAGGGTGCCGAGTTGTGCGGGTCCTGCCTGATTTAAAATATTACCTAACTTTTCTTTGATAACATTTAATGCTTCCTGCCAATCAACCTGTTGCCACACACCATCCTCTTTTATCATCGGGAAATGCAAACGCGCGTCGCTATTAATTGCCTCGTAGCTAAATCGGTCGCGATCAGAAATCCAGGTCTCATTAATAGCTTCATTCTCAGCAGGGACAACACGCATAACCTTATCCCCTTTAATATGTAAATGAATATTTGACCCGACCGAGTCATGAGGTGCAATCGTGTCACGTTGGACCAGCTCCCAGGTTCTTGCTGAATAACGAAATGGTTTTGAGGTGAGTGCACCCACCGGACAAAGATCAATCACATTACCTGACATCTCCGAGACCACGCTTTTTTTAATATAAGTTCCAATCTCCATGTTCTCCCCACGTCCGGTTGCACCCAGTTCACGGATACCGGCAATCTCTTCACCAAAACGTACGCAACGAGTGCAATGAATACAACGTGTCAGATCGGTTTGAATAAGTGAGCCAATATTTTTATCCATTACCACACGCTTTCTTTCCTGGTAACGTGACACATCGCTACCATAACCCATTGCTAAATCCTGTAGCTCACATTCACCACCCTGGTCACATATCGGACAATCAAGTGGGTGGTTGATTAATAAAAATTCCATCACTGATTTTTGTGCAGCAATTGCTAATTTCGAACGTGTTTTCACTTTCATCCCATCCATCACCGGTGTTGAGCATGCTGGTAATGGTTTTGGCGCTTTTTCAACTTCAACCAAACACATTCTGCAATTGGCCGCGACGGTTAGTTTTTTGTGATAACAAAAACGAGGGATATAGATATCGTTTTTATCAGTCACTTCAATCAACATCTGGCCTTTGTCGGCGCTGATTTTGCGGCCATCAATTTCAATTTTAATTTGATCGTCTGACATCATGTTTAAATTTATTTCGTTTTAACTCTTAATAAGACTTTGTTTATTTTCAATATAATATTGGAACTCATTACGAAAATGCTTAATAAAACTCCGAACCGGCCAGGCAGCGGCATCACCAAAGGCGCAGATGGTCCGACCTTCAATTTTACTGGCGACATCATCTAACTTTTCCAAGTCACCCTGCACCCCACGACCTGCGATAATCCGTTGTATCATTCGATGCAACCAACCCGTTCCTTCGCGACACGGGGTGCACTGGCCACAAGATTCCATATGATAAAAACGTGACAATCGCTCCAGTGCCTTGACCATGCAAGTCGTTTCATCCATCACAATCACCGCCCCTGAGCCTAACATCGAACCTGCTTTAGCAATCGAATCGTAATCCATTCGTGTTGCCAGCATCACCTCACCCGGTAGTACCGGCATTGAACACCCACCCGGAATCACTGCTTTTAATTGATGACCCTTTCGAACACCGCCTGCCAGTGCCAACAGTTTTGAAAATGGGGTACCGAGCGGTATTTCAAAATTACCAGGTTGGTTCACATGACCGCTGACTGAAAAACATTTTGTGCCGCCACTGTTGGGAACCCCTTGGTTTGCAAACCAGGCTCCGCCTTCCCGAAGTATGCTTGGTGCCGAGGCAAAACTTTCGGTGTTATTAATTGTTGTCGGTCTGCCGTATAAACCAAAATTTGCCGGAAATGGGGGTTTAAATCGGGGTTGTCCTTTTTTGCCTTCTAAAGACTCTAAAAGCGCGGTCTCTTCACCACAAATATAGGCACCGGCACCGAGCGAGGCATAGATATCAATATTAATCGTACTGCCCAGAATTTTTTTACCCAACAACCCTTCGTCGTAGGCATCAGCTAGTGCATTTTCAAAACGTGTATAGGGTTCATCTAAAAATTCACCACGTAAATAGTTATAACCGACGCTCGCACCAGTGGCATAACAGGCAATTGCAATCCCCTCAATTACCGCGTGTGGATTAAAACGTAAAATATCTCTGTCTTTGCAGGTACCCGGTTCGCTCTCATCTGAATTACACACAATATATTTTTGACCGGGTGCCTTTCTGGGCGCAAAGCTCCACTTTAAACCGGTCGGAAAACCAGCGCCGCCCCGACCACGAAGACCGGATGATTTTAATTCATTAACAATTTGTTCGGGGTCTGTTTTTTTATTAATAATATTTTTCCACGCCTGATAACCCCCCACCTTTAAATAATTTTTAAAGGTCCAGGGCTCCCTGTACTTTAATGTGGCATAACAAACGTTATTCATTTCCATATTATTTAATCCAGGCTATCCAAAATTTCATCCACCTTATCGGTGGTTAAATTCTCATAGTAAATATGATCAATCATCATCATCGGACCACCACAACAGGCAGCTAAGCATTCCTCTTCACACTTTAAAAATATTTTTTTATCTTTTGTTGATTCCCCTGTTTTAATATCGAGTTTCTTTTCAATGTGATTAACAATTTTATCTGCTCCCATTAACATGCAGGAAATATTGGTGCAGACCGAGATACTGTGTCGACCAACCGGTTTGGTTTCAAACATGGAATAAAATGAAGCGACTTCATAGACTGCAATTTTTTCCATCTCTAAATAATCAGCCACCGCATCCATCAGTTCCGTTGTCAGATAACCCTTGTTTTCATGCTGAACTTCGCGCAGTGCCGCAAGGACCGCGGATTGTTTTTGATCGGCGGGGTATTTTTTCAACCAGCTATCGATTTCTTTGCAGGTCTTTTTTGAAAGTGTGGTTTCTGTCATCGCGTTACCTGTCAATCTCACCGAAGACAATATCCTGGGTACCAATAACGGCAACCACATCCGCTAACATATGGCCTTTGACCATCTCAGCCATGGAGGCGAGATGGGCAAAACCAGGGGCACGAATTTTAACCCGATAGGGTTTATTTGCCCCATCGGAGATCAAATAAATACCAAACTCACCCTTGGGGTGTTCCACCGGTACATAGACCTCCCCTTCGGGGACACAATATCCCTCGGTAAATAATTTAAAGTGATGAATGAGTGATTCCATATCACCTTTCATCTCCTCGCGGGCCGGCGGGGTTAATTTATGGTCATCTAAAATGACCTCGCCTGGGTTTTGTTGTAACCAGTCAACGCATTGTCTAATAATATGATTTGATTGGCGCATCTCTTCGATTCGAACCAGATAACGGTCATAACAATCCCCTTCGGTGCCCACCGGAATATCAAAATTTAACTTATCGTAAACCTCATAGGGTTGTTTTTTTCTCAAATCCCATTCCACGCCGGAACCGCGCAACATCGGTCCGGTAAATCCTAATTGCAGGGCGCGCTCTTTTGAAACCACACCGATACCCACGGTACGCTGTTTCCAAATCCGATTATCAGTGAGCAGGGTTTCGTAATCATCAACACAACCCGGGAAGCGTTCAGTAAATGATGAAATAAAATCAAGTAGCGACCCCTCGCGATTATTATTTAATCGCTTCGCCTCTTCTTTATTATGCCACTTGGAGGCTTTATAGTTTGCCATCGATTCGGGCAGATCACGATACACCCCGCCTGGTCGAAAATAAGTCGCATGCATTCTTGTCCCGGAGACGGCTTCATAACAATCCATTAAATCTTCACGTTCACGAAAGCAATAAAGAAAAACAGTCATTGCACCAATATCCAAACCATGTGCACCGAGCCACATCAAGTGATTGAGGATGCGGGTAATTTCAGCGAACATCACACGAATGTATTGCGCACGCAATGGTGGGGTCACGCCTAATAATTTTTCAATCGCCATCACATAGGCATGTTCGTTACACATCATCGAGACGTAATCGAGCCGGTCCATATAACCAATACTTTGATTAAAGGGTTTGCTCTCTGCTAATTTTTCCGTACCGCGATGTAATAGCCCAATATGCGGGTCGGCGCGTTCAATCACCTCACCATCCATCTCCAATATTAAGCGTAGCACCCCATGCGCGGCCGGATGTTGCGGGCCAAAATTCATCGTCATATTACGAATCTCAGGCATCGGAGGGTTCCTCATCCGGGATGTAGCGATGATCATCGCGAATCACCCGCGGGACTAACACGCGATTGGTAATGGTGACTGGTTGATAGACCACGCGTTCCTGGTCCGGGTCATAGCGCACCTCTACATTGCCTTCTAATGGAAAGTCCTTTCGAAACGGATGACCGATAAAACCATAATCGGTCAACAGGCGTCTTAAATCCGGATGACCTTCAAATAAAATACCAAACATGTCGTAGGCCTCGCGCTCATACCAATTTGCCGAACTCCAAACCTCAGTCACCGATGCTAAAGTTGGGTTCTCCTCGGGCAGATAACAACGCAGTCGTAGCCGATGATTATGTTTGATTGATAATAAGTGATACACCACTGCAAAACGTTCTTCATTGTTAATACTAACGGAGGTTTTATTACGACCCCGACTAAAACCGGTGGCGGTGGTCTCCTCTGTTGCCCAATCAACTTGTCCGTAAGTGGAATAATCGACACCACAAAGGTCAACTAATTGTGAAAAAGAAAAATCATCTTCATCGCGTAGTGCTTCACAGGTGGATAATAAATGGGACGGGCTCACCACCAGTGTGATCTGGTCGCGATCAGTTTCACAACCGCTTATTGTGTCTTTAAAATGGGCGGTAAGTTTTTCTGCAAGACTCGTGGTATCTGTCATTCAGTAAACAACCAGTATTATTATTTTTCCAAGTATTTTTTTTAATATTACCGTGCAATGGTATTGGTACGGTGTATTTTTTTCTGTAATTGTATAATGCCAAACAATAATGCCTCGGCGGTCGGCGGACAGCCGGGGACATAAATATCAACCGGGACAATACGGTCGCAGCCCCGAACCACGGCATAGGAGTAATGATAGTAACCGCCGCCGTTGGCACATGACCCCATGGAGATTACCCAACGTGGTTCTGCCATTTGGTCGTAGACTCTGCGAAGCGCCGGCGCCATTTTATTGACCAGGGTACCGGCCACAATCATCACATCAGATTGTCTCGGACTGGGTCGAAACACAATCCCAAAACGATCCAAATCATAGCGTGATGCCCCGGCGTGCATCATTTCAACGGCACAACAGGCCAGGCCAAACGTCATTGGCCACATCGAACCGGTCCTGGCCCAGTTAACTAAATTATCAACACTGGTGGTGACAATACCGGGTTCATGAATTTTTTCTGCGGTTGCTGCCACTAGTGAGTTACTCCCAATCGAGTGCGCCTTTTTTCCATTCATAGATAAAGCCCACTACCAATACCCCCAGAAATATCATCATTGCCCAGAAGCCAACCATACCAATCTCTTCGAGTACCACCGCCCAGGGAAAGAGAAAGGCAATCTCAAGGTCAAAGATAATAAATAGAATCGCTACCAGATAATAACGAACATCAAACTTCATTCGGGCATCTTCAAAGGCATCAAAGCCACACTCATAGGGGGATTGCTTTGCTTTGTCGGGTCGGGCATGGCCCATCACTTTCCCTAAGATGAGTCCAATTGCCACCAGAAAGGTCCCCATCAGTAACACCATGGCGCCAAAAACGAGAATGGGGAAGTAGTTTGTAAGCATTAAACGATGGCTTTTACTGGTACGTTATACATATATATATAGTA
>CESR01018009.1_pt1 | contig 20333 bp, 17 predicted proteins | sample 356351 | NCBI WGS metagenome assembly CESR01 (sample SAMEA2622149, study PRJEB7988) | marine metagenome | isolation source: saline water (ENVO:00002010), including | reverse complement strand
CTGAATGGTTTCTTGGATATTTAAAAAGAAATCATGCCTGGCAATCAAAGTTCAATCATAATCAGTTCAGAATTACCAGAATAATACGCTCACTCAGATTGCTTGTATCGGATAAAGAAGCAGATAAATTTTATAAAAATGTGCTTGATTTGCTTGATCAAGATCATATTGTCAATGAAAAATCACTCGTTTTCTGGGCTGGAGCTTAAGCAAGCATTAATGGCTGATTAGATCATTGATTTTTTTTATGTGTTCAGGTGAAGTCCCACAACAACCGCCAACAATGGTTGCACCGTTATCAATCCAATTCTTAACAATTACAGAATAATCGATCGCATTAATAAGTTGCTGATTCTCCACTTGCAAGTTTTCAGCATTATCAACTTCGTCGTCACCATCAATTATTTGATTTACATTGACTGAATTCGCATATCCACCAAATGGTTTATCAATTTCATTTGATAATAATTTAATAGCCTCAGTTGTGATATTGGCGCTACTGCAATTAATGACATAAGCACTAATATTAAAATGTTTTACCTTGTTTATTGCATCAATAAGATTTTCACCACTAGGAAGGATATTTTTTCTTATTCCTTGTAAGGTATAACCAAGCCACACTTCAATATCTGTTTTAGCACATGCACTGAGTGCACCAGAAGCCTCCATCGAAGAAGACATTGTTTCAATAATAATTAAATCAACTCTATCCTTTACAATATCAACTATTTCCATATATTTTTTTTCTATCGATGTTATATCTCCAACTAAATCGGGACGATAGCTTGTATCAAGAGGAGGTAAGGAAGCAGCAATTTTAATATTTTTGCCACTCTCTTTTTTTGCTTCTTTAGCAATATCAATTGACAGAGATGTCAATTCTTCAAGTCTGTGGCCTAAATTTTCTCGTTCAAGTAAATTTTGAGTAACCGCGTAGTTATTTGTGGTGATTATCTCTGCACCAGCAGAAATATAATCTTTATGTATCTCTTTAACAATATGAGGATTATCCATTAACGCTTGAGCCGACCAAATAGAACTGTGATGAGATGGAACCTCGTAGCCTCTTGCTCGTATTTGTGTTCCCATAGCACCATCAATTAATGTAATTTTGTCATTCATAATTTCTCTCCATCCAAAAAAAACCCACCAGTAACAGCCTGATAGGTCTCGACCTATTTAGCTGTATTTATTAAACGCCCGCAATCGGGTACAAATCGGCGTTACCTGCATCTTAATCTTGTTAAAATAAAATTGAAAGTTATTAATAGTAGCAATTTAGCTTCAAATTATAATCCGCAAGTTGGACATTGACCTTTTTTCTTTATTTTAATTGATGTCCATTCACTTGATATCCCATCATAAAGACTGAGTTTTGTGTTATTTATTTTTATACCAGTGATAATTTTTATTGCTTCAATTGCCATCATTGAACCAATCATTCCTGGGATGGGACTTAAAACTCCACTGCCTGAACAATCTTCAAGTGATTCATCTAATTGGCTATAGAGGCACTCATAGCAAGGCGAATCTTCATAGTTATCCCCAAATACAGCGATCTGTCCCTCAAAACGAATTGCAGATCCCGAGACAAGATAGCGGTTGTGTTTAACGGCGTATTGGTTTATTTCAAAACGTGAATTAAAGTTATCAGTACAATCCAAGATAACCGCTTGATCGATTCCTTTTATATTTAATAATTCATACTGATTAATTCTTTTTTCTATTGCTTGGATTTTGACTTTTGGGTTGATTCTCAACAAATGCCCTTTTCCGCAATCAACTTTTGATTTACCGATGTCATCAGGTCCATATAAGATTTGTCGGCCAAGATTGGTTCTATCGACAGAATCAAAATCACAGATGATAAGTTTTCCAATACCTGAACTGGCAAGATAACTTGCAGCAACACAGCCAATCCCACCCATTCCGATTATTACAACCGTTGAATCAGCAATAAGTTGTTGGCCTGATATTCCTATTTGCGGCAAGGAGATATTTCGTGATTCTCTCCTTGGTGTATTGCTATGTTCAGCCATTCAATCAATACATTGAATTTCTTTAATTATTATGGGTTCATCTGGAACATCTTGATGACCATGACTCATTCCTGTTGATGAAGTTGCGATTTTGTCTACAACATCCATACCTTCTGTAACTTCAGCAAAAACAGCATAACCAAAATCTCGATCTCCGTTATTTAGGAAATCGTTATCCACTAGATTAATAAAGAATTGCGATGTTGCGCTATCAATCTCTGAAGTTCTGGCCATTGCAAGTGTACCTCGAAGATTTTTTTTACCATTCTGTGCTTCATTTTTGATTGGGTCATTGGTTGACTTAGCCTGCATATCTTCAGTCATACCACCACCCTGTATCATGAAATTAGGAATAACACGATGAAAGATAGTGTCATTGTAGAATTCTTCTTTAATGTATTGTTTAAAGTTCTCACAAGATGTTGGAGCTTCATCTTCGAATAGGTTGACTCCAATATTCCCGTGAGTTGTAATTATTTTGATCATATTTTTCTTTTTCTTTTGATTGTTATTATTAAGTGTTATTTTGAATCTTTCTATGAGGCTACTTTGCCACAGTTACCCTAGGAAATCTTCTTAGATCTTGCGCGCAGATTATATCTTTCCATTTTGCTGCTGTTAAAATTTCAGCAACCTCTTTTTCTTGTGTATTACCATGTTCTAATATTAGAACACCATTATGCGATAAATATTCTTTTGCGTTAGTGCTGATATGACGTATAGCTTCAAGTCCATCACTCCCAGAAATAAGTGCTGATTGAGGCTCAAACGCAAGTTCTTTTAGAGATGGATCCTTTTCTTTTATATACGGAGGATTGCATACAATTAAATCAAATTTCCTTTTTTTAATCCTTTTAAACCAATTGCTTTTTATGAATTGAATATTCTCAACGTTATGTTGATGGGCGTTTTTTATGGCTTGATCTAAGGTTTTTTGAGAGATATCGGTTGCCATTATAGAGGTTTTTGGTCTTTCAAGCGCCAAGGAAATAGCAATTGCACCGCAACCGGTTCCCAATTCAAGGATTCTCGTAGAAGGATTACCTTGGGTAAATTTTAACGCTTCCTCTACAAGTAATTCACTCTCGGGTCTTGGTATTAAAGTATCGGTAGTAACAAGAAATTCTCTTGACCAAAATTCTTTTTTCCCTGTGATATAAGCCATAGGCTCTTTCTGCTTACGTCGTTTGCCTAATTTTATCAGTATCTTTTCTTCTTGGGAGCTAAGTTGTTTATTTTTATGTGCGTGGAGATAGGCACGAGATATTTTTAAGGCTTCCATTATTAATATTTCACTATCAAGTTTTGGTGAAGAGCTGATTGTTTTAATTGTATTTGTTAACTCTTGTAATGCTTTTTCAATATCCATAATGATTTTATTTGATAACTGTTTTATGCTTCATCTTTCAGATTTGATTTTAACCTTATTGGAAATAATAAAAACATGAAAGTCTTCTCAAATATATTAGATATGGTTGGGCAAACGCCAATGTTGGAGTTAACCAATTTTGATACAGGAAAATGTCGCCTTTTTCTTAAACTTGAGTTAATGAATCCAGCCGGTTCCATCAAAGATAGAATTGGTATTTCAATGATAGAGGAAGCTGAAAAGAGGGGCGATCTGAAACCTGGTGATACCATAGTTGAAGCAACTGCTGGAAACACAGGGTTGGGATTGGCTCTTGCGGCTGCTCAGAAAGGTTATCCATTGATCTTAGTATTACCTGACAAGATGAGCCAAGAGAAGATATTTAATCTTCGCGCAATGGGTGCGGAGGTCGTGTTGACTCGTTCAGATGTCGCAAAAGGCCATCCAGAATATTATCAAGACTTAGGGGAAACGATAGCAAAAGAAAAGGATGCTTATTTTATAAACCAATTTGGCAATCCTGATAATCCTTTGGCGCATGAACATGGAACCGCGCCAGAGATCTTAAGTCAAATGGACGGTGATCTGGATGCGGTAGTTATTGGAGTCGGATCTAGTGGGACCGTAACTGGAATTAGTAAATATTTAGCAGAAAATGCACCAGATGTGGATATTATCTTAGCTGATCCTGTAGGCTCAATTTTAGCTGATTACATTAATGAAGGAGAGTTGCGCGAGAAAAATGCCAGTTGGTTGGTTGAAGGTATTGGCGAAGATTTCTTGCCTTCTATTTCAGATTTCACTCGGGTCAAAGAAGCCTACGCAATCTCTGATCAAGAATCTTTTTCTGCGGCGCGTGAGTTACTAAAAAAAGAAGGATTATTAGCAGGATCATCGAGTGGAACTTTGTTGGCTGCTGCATTGAAATATTGTCAAAAACAAACAGAAAGCAAAAAGGTGGTCAGCTTTGCTTGTGATACCGGTAATAAGTATTTGTCGAAATGTTTTAATGACTTTTGGTTAGAAGATCAAGGTTTTATAAAACGAGAACATCACGGTGATCTAAGAGATCTAATAGGTAGATTGCATGATGAGAGAGCGACTGTGGTTGTGGGCACTGATGATGTATTAACAACTGCGCACAATCGTTTGAGAAATGCTGGATTTTCCCAATTGCCAGTTATTGATAACAATAAATTAGTGGGAATATTGACCGAAGACACAATTATACGATTTGCTTTTGGTAAACCTGAAATGATGAATCGATCTGTCAGTGATGCAATGGAGACATCATTTATTAAATTAGAAAAGGATACCAGTATTGATAATTTGGTCTCATTATTGCATGTCCAGCCTTATGCAGCTGTATTGGATGACGAAGAATTCCTTGGATTAATAACACGTTCCGATGTCCTGAATTATTTACGCAAGAAAATAAAGTAATCAGTCATTTAAGTTTGCAAGCTGATCGGCTTGAAATTCATCTATCAAAGGTTGTATAACTTGATCGATATCACCTTCCATTATCTCAGTTAGTTTGTATAAGGTTAGATTTATCCGGTGATCTGTGATTCTTCCCTGTGGAAAATTATATGTACGTATTCTTTCTGATCGATCTCCACTACCTACCTGAAGTTTTCTTTCTTGTGCTTGTTCATTTATTTGGTTGGATAATTCCTTATCTAGTAGTTTTGCTTGTAATAAAGACATTGCTCTTGCACGATTTTTATGTTGCGATCTTTCATCTTGGCATTCGACTACAACTCCGCTTGGAAGGTGAGTTAATCTAACGGCCGAATCAGTTTTATTAACATGCTGTCCTCCAGCACCTGATGCGCGGAAAGTATCAATTCGAAGGTCGTTGTTATTAATATCAATTTCCTCAACTTCTTTGACTTCGGGTAAGACTGCAACTGTACAAGCTGAGGTATGAACACGACCTTGTGATTCAGTTAGAGGAATTCTTTGGACACGATGTGCTCCAGACTCGAATTTTAGTCGAGAAAAGATATTTTTACCTGAAACACGGCAAATTATTTCTTTATATCCACCGTGCTCACCTTCTCTCATGTTGATAATTTCAATCGACCATCTTTTTGACTCTGCATACTTTGAGTACATTCGGAATAGATCTCCAGAAAAAATAGCGGCCTCATCGCCACCCGTTCCTGCTCTAATTTCAAGGAACGTGTTACTTGAGTCATGCGGATCAATGGGGATTAAAGTTTTCTTTATATCATTTGTGAGTTCAGATTCTTTCTTTTCGATAGCAGCCAGTTCATCTTCGCCCATTTTCTTTATAGCTGGATCTAAATCTTCTGTCATTTCTTCAGCTGCAATCTTATCTTTAGCTAATCTTTTGTATTGATTGAAAAGGTTAATCGTAGGCTCAATTTGAGAGTATTCCTGAGAAAGTTTTCGAAATTTATCTTGATTTGAGATTACAGCAGGATCAGCAAGCAGAGCTGCAATTTCTTCTAATCTTTCGCTGGTTGCTTCAAGCTTATTGAGTATCGAATCTTTCATGTTCTTACCTTTCATCTAAATCAAATAATTTAGAAATATTTTTGATAAATTCTTCATCAGAATTTTCACCAGCTTCTTTGATTTTCTTGCTTGGCCGATGCAGTATCTTTTTAATTAAGCTTACAGTGCTTTGCTCAATAATATCATCCACGCTAACACCCTTTTTCATTTGTTTTTCACTTTGTATTAGGACTTCCTTTCTAAGAGATTCAGCGTATTCTCTTAATTTTATAATAGTTGTTTCTGCTTTTTCCCCTTTAATTTTGTTTAAGAAGTTAGTTGTTTCCTCTATTAAAATCTCATTTGCTTGGATTGCCGCTATCTTTCTATTATTTGTTCCTTCAAGTACCACTTTTTCTAAGTCATCTATTGTATAAAGATAAATATCTTCAATTTCCTGTATACTTGGATCTAGATCTCTGGGTACAGCCATATCAACTGCAAATATAGGTTTTCTTTTTCTCTTTAACGAAGCTTCTGTAATCTGATTTTTTCTTAAAATAAAATTTTCACTAGAAGTTGAACTGAAAATCATGTCTGTAATTTCAAGCACTCCTTTCAAATTAGATAATTCAATTGCATACCCATTATATTTTTTTGCCAGTTCCTGGGCCTTATCAAAACTTCTATTTGCTATAAATAATTTATCGATATTCTTATTAGAAAGATGTTTGGCAACTAATTCTATTGATGTCCCAGCTCCGATCAAAAGGGCGGTTTGATTCTCTAATTTTGAAAAAAATTGGTTTGCAAGAGTTACCGCAGCGTAGGAAACTGAGACTGGACCCTTGCCAATCTTTGTATTTGTACGAATTTTTTTGGCTACATAAAACACATGATTAAAAAGCTGTGTAAAATATTTTTTTATTGTTCCTTGTGTTTGAGCAAATCGAAAAGCTTCTTTTAGTTGTCCAAGGATCTGCGGCTCACCAAGAATCATTGAATCTAATCCACAGGCAACTCTGCTTAAGTGAAGCAGAGCGCTATCTTTTTCTAATGTAAATAAGAGCTCTTCAGTATGTTCGTCAATTTGTTTAAATTCTGTTAACCAAGTTATTGCATGATTAAGGCCGATTCTATTAGTAGATAAGTAAAATTCAGTTCGATTGCAAGTTGACAGGATAACTGCCTCTTTTACTGTATCTATTGCAGTTAATTCTTGCAGTGCATATTTAATCTGATCATCCGTAAATATTAGTTGCTCCCTATAATGGAGTGATGCGGTATGATGATTTAGACCAAGGATTTTTAAAGTCATTATAATTTATTCATATAGTGGTTTTCACGTATGATAAATCAACTGTAAATATAGTGCTTAGCTTGCAAGTATTTTTATGTAACATAGAGTATATAAATTAAAACATGGTCAGAGTTAAAAAAATAATAAAATCAATGACTTTTAATAGATTTAATGTCGGTCTATTTAGTTTGATGTTATCCATAGGATTGATAGCAAGTGAATTAAATGATGAGACACAAGCGCATCTGAGAGAAGTTGAAATAGCGCTTGAGAATTTAGATTACAAGATGGTTATCCAGAAATATATTGACGCAACAAAAGCTAGTAATGATTTGGAGATTATAAAACAAGCTGCTTGGTTATCTGAGAAATATAAGTTCAATAAAGAAGCATTGTCATTGGGGCATCATTGGGTTGAATTAGATAAGAAGAATAATGCCGCTTTATTATTCTTAATTAATAGGCAAATTGACTCCGATCTAATTTTGGCAGCAAAAAGAAATCTAAAAGATTTACTTCTTATGCATGAAGGATCTTCAGATGAGGTGCTATTGGGAGTTTTACCGCTCTTATCTGATCGAAATAAAGATGGACTACAGAAGCTTATTTATTATTTTACCAAGATATATAATAAATCAAGTTACGTTAGGTATGCGTACTCATCAGTATTGCTTAAGAATAGTGATATTACTCAAGCAATCAAGGAAGTTAGAATCGCAATGGATTTGAATCCTGGCTGGGAAAAACCTAAACTACTTTTTGCGCGCACCCTTCTATTGTCAGGACAGAATCAGGAAGCCATCGAGTACATCGCTAGAATTATTGGAGATCAATTGAATCCAAGCTCTGAAGCACGCTTAGAGCTTGCATTAGCATACATGTCATCTGAGCGACTTGAGGATGCGTTAGGTCAAGTGAGTCAGATTTTATTGGAAACTCGCTCTAATGAAGCACTGAGGTTAATGGCAATAATTAATTTTCGTTTAGGTCATTATGATTCAGCTTGGTTTGATTTGAATGAGTTGCATGCGAAAGACTTATACCGAATGGATGCGATGTTTTATATGGCTAGGATCTCTGAAGTTAGGTCTAATTTCAACGAAGCTCTTTCTTATTACTCGAGTGTAACCTCTGGAGTGAATGCCGTTTATTCTCAAAAAAGAATTGTTACGCTGTTAGTATCAATGAATAAAATAGATGAAGCTAAGAATCATTTAAGAGAATTTGGACAAAAATACCCTAAATATATGAATGAAATGTTGCTTGCTGAGGCAAATCTAAATCAAGAATTGGGAGAAAATCAGCAAGCCTTATATTTGTTTGATAAATTAATTTCTTATTATCCGGAAAATCAGTTCTATTACCTAAGGCAAGCCGGTTTATTGTTAGATTTAGAGAGAATCTCTGAGGCATTGTCATTGTATTCAAGCTCAGCTAAAAGATTCCCTAAGAATGCAACTGTTTTAAATGCTTATGGTTATACCCTGACTAACTACTCCAAAGATTATAAGAAGGCATCAAGACTAATTAAAAGAGCCATTAAATTAGAACCGAATAATCCAGCAATAATGGATAGTTTTGGTTGGGTTCTTTATAGATTGGGGAAATATGAAAATGCATTGGATGCTTTGCTTAGAGCTTATGAGTTGTTTAAAGATCCGGAAATTGCGGCTCATATTATTGAGGTTCTCTGGAGAGTTGATCGCAATGATGAGGCGAAAGAATTTCTAACTGAAGCTGAGTCGTTATTTTCAGATAGTGTATACATAGAAAATATTCGTGATAATTTATTAAACTAATCAAAGTATTCAAGGTCGATTGATGAAGAAAGCTGTCCTCTATTTTTTGTGTGTAACTCTTTCTTTTGGTTGCACGAGTAATAAGAAAATCATTCAAACTAAAGTACCAAGTGACTCTTATGATCAGTTGGGAATTTTCTCCTGGCTTGCGGATGGAAGATTCGCATTAAATCATAAAGAAGAATCATTCAACGCTAAATTTAAATGGATACAAAGAGACCAATTGTATGAATTAACAGTGACTGGTCCTTTAGGTATGAATCCACTTATTATCAAAGGTAATGATTATGGGATTCAAGCAATCGATGGAAACAATACAGAGCAATTGGATTCTTTTGAGATAATCACACAAGAACTACCAATTCAATTTCTTAAATACTGGATTATGGGCTATCCAAGTCCAGAATCTGTTTCTGAGAATGTAATTGTGAGTCCGAGTTATACTGAATTTACTCAGTTTGATTGGAATATTAAAATAAATGAATATCAACAAAAGAATACTATTAATATCCCAAAAAGGATTTATATTAACAATTCTAAAACAAATGTGAGAATCATCATAGATAAATGGCAATTACTGAATTGAATATATTAATGATGGTTTGACACATGTGAAAACGAACTTCACAATTAACTACTTTTATAACGAGAGAGATATTGCAGATGGGGTGTAGCCAAGTGGTAAGGCAACGGGTTTTGATCCCGTCATTCGCAGGTTCGATCCCTGCCACCCCAGCCATTTTAAGTAAATTCGTTTATAATGTTGAAAAAATATATATGAATAACAACAAAAGATACTAAGGAGCATAGCTTTGGACTCTGCATCAATGGCGATAATATCAGGAAATGCCCATCCTAAATTAGCGCAGGATATTGCAAAAGTTCTGCATTTACCTTTAACAAAAGCCCAAGTTGACCGTTTTAGTGATGGCGAATTCAATGTTGAGATTCTAGAAAACATTCGTGGCCGTGAAGCATTTTTAATTCAATCCACAAGCCCTCCATCAGCTGAAAATTTGATGGAATTATTAGTCATGGCAGATGCATGTCGAAGAGCTTCGGCCGTTCAGATAACTGCAGTTATTCCATATTTTGGGTTTGCGCGTCAAGATCGAAGACCAAGATCATCAAGAGTACCTATCACGGCAAAATTGGTAGCTAAGTTAATAGCATCGGCAGGTATTGATAGAGTTTTGACGGTAGATTTGCATGCAGAGCAAATTCAAGGTTTTTTTGATATAGCTGTGGATAATGTCTATGCCTCTCCAATCTTACTTGGCGATGCTTGGAAGAAGAAACACGCAAACATGGTCGTTGTTTCACCTGATGTTGGAGGCGTTGTTAGAGGACGTGCATTAGCGAAAAGATTGGATAACGCGGATTTAGTAATTATTGATAAACGTCGTTCCAAAGCAAATAAATCAGAGGTCATGAATATAATTGGTGATGTGGAAGAAAAAAATTGCATTATGATTGATGACATGGTGGATACTGCGGGAACCTTGTGTCATGCAGCTGATAAGCTGAAAGACTCTGGAGCGTCGTCAGTGCATGCATATATAACTCACCCAGTTCTTTCTGGGCCAGCTGTACAGAGAATTTCAGATTCAGCGATTGATGAAATTGTAGTAACCGATACCATACCTTTAAATGAAGAAGCAAAGGCTTGTGGTAAAATAAGACAGTTATCGATAGCTGAATTATTAGCAGAAACTATGCGCCGGATAAGCGAGGAAGAATCTGTAAGTTCATTGTTTCTTGAATAAGAAATCCTGTTTTTTTTGAGTAATACCAATATAGAGTGTTTCCTCGACGGCGTCTTTAAGCTATTATGCCCCACTCAGTTTAATTTGGTCGCGAATTAAACTGATAGAATTTTTATATTAATCATATATTTATGGAGATTAAAAATGAGTAATGAGTTTAATCTTATTGCGGAAATGCGTGAAGACGAGGGGAAAGGAGCGAGCCGCCGCCTACGTCGACAAGGAAAAGTTCCCGCAATCATATACGGAGCTGGGCGCGAACCCAGGTCTTTGATGTTTGACCACAATAAAGTACTCAGAGAATTAGAAAATGAGTCTTTTTATTCCAGTATTTTAAATATCAAAGTTGGTAATAAAAGTCGCGCAGCCATTGTGAAGGATATTCAAAGGCATCCTTCAAAAAAACGAATCTTGCACATAGACCTTCAACGTATTGTGGAGGACGAAAAGATTCGCATGCAAATACCCATTCACTTTTTGGGTGAAGAGGATGCAGTAGGCGTTAAGTTGGAAGGAGGCATGGTTTCGCGTTTGATGACGGAACTGGAGGTTGAATGTTTTCCTAAAGATTTACCTGAGTTTTTTGAAGTTGATATTTCTGGGCTTGAGATGGATCAAATGTTACACGTATCGGATATTAAGTTACCCGAAGGTGTGGAGATATCGGACGCCATCAAAGAGCAAGATCAAGTAATAGTTTCAATTCATGAAGTTAAAGAGATAATTGAAGAAGAAATTATCGATGAAGAGGTTGAAGGCGAAGGCGAAACTGGAGCTGAAGGCGAAGACCAATCTAAACCTGAAGGTCAATCTGATAAAGATACCTCCAAAGACGACAACCCTGACCAAGAAAAGAGTGAGTAAACATTTCTCATAACAAGCTATTCTCCTTGTGAATTTGGTTATTTACGCATGAACAAAAATCTTTCAGTTATCGCAGGTATTGGAAATCCAGGCGAGCGTTATAAGCGAACATTGCATAATGTTGGTTTTTGGTTTGTGGATGAGATTGTTGCTGCAAATAATTTACAATTTTCTTATGAGAAGAAATTTGATGCAGAGGTCTGCCAAGTCAACATATCAGAAAATGATATTTGGCTGATAAAGCCACAAAACTATATGAATATGAGTGGTGGCCCGATCAGAACATTCCTTAATTATTATCAAATTCCGACCAGTAGCATGTTAGTTGTACACGATGAAATTGATTTGCCATCAAATATGGTTAAGTTGAAAGTTGATGGTGGTCATGGTGGGCACAACGGTCTGAGAGACATAATTCAACATTGTGGTAACGGTTTTATGCGAATTCGTCTTGGTGTAGGGCACCCTGGAGACAAGCATGAAGTTATAAATTATGTTTTGAGAAATGCCTCAAATGAACTCAGAAAAGCAATAATTAAGAACATTCAGGACTCAATAGCAATACTCCCAGTCATTATTGAAGATAATATAGAGAAAGCGATGAAGATTTTACATACCTCAAGAGATGATTGAGAGTAAAAGTTAATGACAATAAAATGTGGCATAGTCGGTCTACCAAACGTTGGGAAATCAACTCTTTTCAATGCTTTAACTGCAGCCGAAATTCCAGCTGAGAATTATCCATTTTGTACTATTGAACCCAATATTGGCATTGTTCAGGTGCCTGATCAACGCTTGCATTTATTATCAGAGATAGTAAACCCAGAAAAGATCTTACCAACAACAATGGAGTTTGTTGATATTGCTGGCTTGGTAAGTGGAGCCTCCAAGGGAGAAGGTCTTGGCAATCAATTTCTAGCTAATATTAGAGAAACGAATGCTATTGCACATGTAGTGAGATGCTTTGAAGATAAAGATGTCGTGCATGTTACAGGTAAAGTAGATCCGATCGATGATGTAATGACAATAAATATTGAATTGTCGCTAGCTGATATGGAAACAATTGAAAAACAATTATATAAAGCGGAGCGCAATGCAAAGACTAATGAGAAATCAGCAATTTTAAAGAGAGAGACTTTAAAGAAAGTGAAAGCACATCTTGACGAAGGTGCCCCAGTAAGAACTCTTTCACTGGATCAAAATGAACATAAATTTGTAAAAGAGCTTCAATTACTATCGGCTAAACCTGTTATGTATATCGCCAATACAGACGAGCAATCTATTTCAGATAATGAATATATTAATACGCTTAAAGAGATAGCAAAAGAAGATGGATCTGAAGTAGTTGAAGTGTGTGCGTCACTTGAAGCAGAAATTGCCCAATTAGATGAACAGGATAAAGAAGATTTTTTATCTGATTTGGGTTTCTCTGAACCCGGTTTAAATAGAGTCATTAGGTGTGGTTATGCTTTATTGGAGTTGCAAACCTTTTTTACAGCTGGACCAAAAGAAGTGCGTGCATGGACAACGAAGATTAATGCTGTAGCGCCAAGAGCTGCAGCGGAAATCCATACAGATTTTGAAAGAGGCTTTATTCGTGCTGAGGTAATTGCTTACGAGGATTTTATTGCTAAAAGAGGTGAGCAAGGAGCTAAAGAGGCGGGTTTATTAAGATTGGAAGGAAAGGATTATATTGTTCAGGAAGGAGATGTGATGCATTTTAGATTTAATGTGTGATGCATTAATTTTTCTCTAATTAAGCCTTTCTTGACAGAAGATTAGCTTCAACGGACAATTCTCTTTGAAATTCATCAATAAGGATTAATGGTGATGTAGCTCAGGCGGTTAGAGCGACGCACTCATAACGCGTAGGTCGGTGGTTCAAGTCCACCCATCACCACCAATTAATTGTTTTTATAAGAGATCTCTAATTTTATATAACATTACACCGAGAGATAATAAGGGCTTTTGGAATAGATGGGTTCCTGGTACGGCGAATGGTCGAATATTGTTAAATAAATCAAATCGTTCCATTGTTCCGGAAATTGCCTCTGTCATTAGTTTTCCAGCTAAGTGAGTCATATTAACCCCATGCCCTGAATAGCCTTGACTATAGAAAATATTAGAGGTTAATTTCCCAAGTTGAGGAACATGGTTAATTGTTACGGCAATTTTACCGGTCCACGCATAATCAATTTTTACATTATTTAAGTATGGGTAAATGCGTAACATTTTCTTGCGAAGCTCACCTTTTATATGAGTTTTATCACTTCCATGATAATTAAGTCTGGTGCCAAATAATAATCGCTTATCACCAGTTAAGCGGAAATATTCGAGTATGTAATTGGGATCACAAATAGCCAGATCTTGAGGATTGATTTTTTGGATAATGTTATCTGATAGTGGTTCTGTGGCAATTACAAAACTATTCACAGGGATGATAAAATTTTGCATTTTCTTATCAAATTGATGATATGCGTTACCAGCTAACAACAAAGCATTTGCAGTAACACTGCCTTGTGCAGTATGAATTTTAGGGTTGCTTGTTTTGTCTATTTTGATTACTGGAGATTGCTCATAGATTAACGCACCTAATGATTCTGCTGCTTTTGCTTCGCCAATACATAGATTTAGGGGATGGACATGACCATTTCCTTTATTTAAAAGGCTTCCGCAATATACATCGGTACCAATTATTTCTTGTGTTTGTTCTTTGGATAATAAATCTGTTTTATAGGGATAATTTTTCCTTAACAATTCATCGGAGTGTTTTTTTAGAGAGTTGATGTGCCGTTTTTTTATGGCGACATCCAGATAACCCCATTTAAGATCGCAATCTATAGTGTATTTTTTTACTCGATCGCGAATAATTTGGTTTCCTTCCCAACGCATATCCCAAATCATATTCGCAGTGTGATGGTCGTATTTTTCTAGCATGACATCTTCACCAGAGAATCCACCAATAATTTGCCCGCCATTTCGCCCGGTCGCTCCCCAGCCAATCTTATTTGCTTCAATAATAGTTACCTTGTATCCGCGTTCGGCAAGCTCCAAACCTGCCGATACTCCACTAAATCCGCCGCCTACAATACAAACATCAGATGTTATATCGCCTTGCAGTGGAGGGAAGTTGGTAGGTGATTTAATGCTTGCCGCATAATAGGAATTAGTATGATCCAATGGACTCATTATCTATTTCCATCGAAGACATGATTTAATAGTTCTCTAACAATGGCTCTCATCTCTCTAGCATCATGCTGATCATTTTTTTTGTATCCAGTCCATACGGCTACTAAATCTCGTGTTGGGTTAATCAAAAGGCCTTGTCCTGCCCAGCCACCCTTGAAAAAATCATCATTTTCATACACCGCATCCCATTGATATACATTGTGTTTTAGGTCGGTAGGGGCACGAAAAGCCGATGAAGAGACTGTTTTTGAATAAAGATTTTGCATCAGTTTGGGGTTGCCTTCATTGAGAATCAGATCAATATGGCTGTCAGAAATAATCTTCTTATTGCTTACAGTTTGGTAGCTTGGCGTAAATAACAATCCAAATCTGATCATATCTCTCATTTTAGCGAGAAAACCACCATGCGTAATGGCAATACCGTATCTGGGAGCAATATAAGAAGCATCCGATTCTGCTCCAATGTGATACCAGACCTCTTTGCTTAAAGCGTCTTGGAAAGGCATGTTTGTTATTTCTTCAACCAACCAACTCAAAACAAAAGTATTTAAACCAGAGTAAGAAAATATTTCACCCTGTTTGGTATTTCTCTTTATTTTTGTTTTTATTGTAAAATCATAGGGGCTGTCTTCTGCGGCATCAGTTCTAAATCCATCACCAATGGACATTGAATAAAGATAGTAACAGGACTCGAATGTTTCATAATTGTCAGAGCAATCAAGGCCGGATGCCATATCTAGAATATTTCTAATTTTAATGCCCGCATAACTGGAGTCACTTAATTCTTTTATATAAAAGTCTATCGGTTGGCTGACATCCACTTGGCCACGTTCTTCCAATATACGTAATACCGTTGCTGGCAGTATTTTTGAGACTGACCAGTATATCGGTTTTTCATGTTGTTGCATTCTGGGGTATTGCTCAAAAACAATCTTTCCTTTGTGCGCGATTACCACACCCATAACAGTAGATTTATCGTTATGAATGAAAGTTTCAAAGGTCATACGTCCATAAGGTGTATCGATTTCAGTATTGTTGATTTCAGTCATTAAATCTTTTTCAAGAGGGCTGACCGATCCATTTCTATAGACATTAACCGTAGGGAAGATTTGATGAAGATTTTTATTATTCCAGGCCATGTCTTCACCGCTTCTTGTCCACCAAATATCATTTTTTGGTAGTTTTTTTAATTGTTCTTGTATTTTTGTAACGGAAGATGAAGATGTGAATTCTTTAGGAGTGTCTCCTATCACTGTTGTGCTTTGTGATACTTGGTCGCAAGAGATGGTTAATAGTGATAAAGAAATTATTAGCAGTTTATATTTTTTGTTGATCATATTGATGAGCCTAATTACATAGTTTTTTCTTTCTTATCAAGATATATTTGACTGTAAAATTACTAAATAAATTATAGTATCAGGTTTGTTATTGCAAAAGTCTTTATCGCAATATGGAGATTCGAAAAAAAGAATAAAAAGATGGCCACCTCCAAGCACAAAAATAAATTTAAAATTGTATTTACGCCTTCAGGAAAAAGAGGATTTTTCGAAGAAGGTGTAAAAGTGTTGGATGCAGCCAGGAACCTAGGAGTCGACATCGATTCCGTATGTGGCGGAAGAGCAATTTGTGGGCGCTGCCAAATTTCAGTTTCAGAAGGTGAATTTGCTAAACATAATATACGCTCAAGTCAGGATTCTGTATCTCAAGCTTCTGAAGCGGAAATTAAATATAACGAAAGAAAAGGACTCAATTCTGAGCGGAGATTAAGCTGCCAATCCAAGATCCAATCTGATGTTGTGATAGATGTTCCGGCTTCTTCACAAGTTCATCAACAAGTGATTAGAAAGGATAATGAAGCACATGATATCGATATTAATCCAGTGGTTAAAGCATATTACGTGAGCATTGACCAAAAAGTTAATGATAAGTCTCTCAACAAGAAATACAAAGCACATAATATCGATGTTGGTATATCAGTTGAAACTTTTACTGTGAATGTCGAAGAACCGGATATGCACAAAGGCACAGGCGATCTATCTAGATTGATGCTGGCACTTAAAGACCAATGGAAACTGGATGGATTAAGTTGCTCTTTAGAAGTCCTGCAAACACTGCAAGCAACGTTACGTGAAGGCAGATGGAAAGTGACTGTTGCCATTCGAAATAATCAAGAAATTATATCAATACATCCTGGCTTTAAAGATAATTTTTATGGAATTGCGGTTGATGTGGGCTCAACAACCATAGCCGCCCATTTATGCGAGTTGACCTCAGGTAAAGTTATAGGAAGTTCCGGGTTAATGAATCCGCAAATTCGGTTTGGTGAAGATTTAATGAGTCGAGTTTCTTATATCATGATGAACGATGGTGGCGAGAACGATTTAACCAGAGTTGTGAGGGAGTCAATCAATGAGATTATCTTAACAATTACCGAGGAAAAGAATATCAATGCAACAGATATTGTCGAAATGACTTTGGTTGGTAATCCGATTATGCATCATTTAGTACTTGGAATTAATCCAATTGAATTGGGGGCAGCTCCTTTTGCTTTAGCGACTGATTTCAGCACACATGTAAAGGCAAATAAACTTAATATTAATATTAATCCGGGCGGTTATATTTATGTATTACCATGTGTGGCAGGGCATGTGGGGGCGGATGCCGCAGCGGTAATTCAGGCTGAAGAACCATACAACAAAGATGAAATATCATTGATTGTTGATGTTGGAACAAATGCTGAAATTATCTTAGGAAACAAGCAAAGATTGTTGGCAGCATCCAGTCCAACAGGACCGGCATTTGAAGGTGCTCAGATTAGCTCTGGCCAACGTGCAGCCCCTGGTGCGATTGAGCGAGCCAGAATTGATTCTGAAACGCTTGAGCCTAAATTTAAAATTATAGGTTGTGATTATTGGTCAAATGAAGAGGAATTTGAGGAACATGTTCCAGCTGGGGGAATTACTGGAATTTGTGGATCTGGAATAATTGAGATTGTTGCAGAGATGTATTTAAGTGGTGTGATTAATCAGGATGGTAAGATAGAAGAGAATACTGCTGAGCGCTCCAAACGAATCGTCAAGGATGGCAGAACCCATTCATATATATTGCACCAAGGCGAACAAGATATAAAAATTACTCAAAATGATGTAAGAGCTATCCAGTTAGCAAAAGCTGCTTTATATGCAGGTGTTAAGCTACTTATGAAGCATTTTGATACAAAAAAGGTGGATCGTATCCGTCTCGCAGGAGCATTTGGCTCTCATATAGACGTGAAATATGCAATGGTGTTAGGTCTGATCCCAGATTGTGATTTAAGTGAAGTATCTTCTGCAGGCAATGCAGCCGGTACTGGAGCGAAAATCAGCTTGCTTGATAAAGAAAGTAGAAAGAATTTGGAGACACAGGTGCGTAAGATAGAGAAAATTGAAACCGCAGTAGAGCCTTCTTTCCAAGAAGAATTTGTGGCTGCAATGGCAATTCCTCATCAATCAGATGATTTTGTCAATCTCGCCAGAGTAATTAAATTGCCAATTCAATCAAAGCAGTCAAGTGGCACTAAAAAAAGAAAAAGAAGAGTAAAAAGAGTAAAATAACGCTTTTGTGATAGGTAGATTATTTGGTGTGGTTAAAATTTAAGCATTATAGATACGTACAGAGGTATTAATATGGAAATTAGATTAGATGAACAGGTTGCAATAGTTACAGGTGCTGGAAGAGGGCTTGGAAGATCTCATGCACTTGCTCTTGCAGACAAAGGAGCAAAAGTCATTGTAAATGATTTGGCTGGTGACGGTGAAGTATCAAAAAATGCTGAGTCAGTTGCTAATGAGATTAAAGGTAATGGAGGAGAAGCTATTGCTAATGGTTCGAATGTTGCAGATTTTGATCAAGTACAATCAATGGTGGCTGAAGCGATGGAGACCTGGGGCCGTGTAGATATACTGGTTAATAACGCCGGTATATTACGAGATAAAACATTCATGAAGATGTCTCTTGAGGACATGCGATTAGTTATAGACGTGCATTTAATGGGATCAATGCATTGCACAAAAGCTGTGTGGGAAATAATGCGTGAACAAAATTATGGCAGAATTGTATTAACTTCTTCCAGTTCCGGTCTTTTTGGTAACTTCGGTCAGACTAATTATGGAGCGGCCAAAATGGCTATGTTAGGCATCATGAATACCCTGCATTTAGAAGGCATGAAGTACAATATCAAAGTGAATTGTTTGGCGCCGGCTGCAGGCACAGCGATGACAGAAGGTTTGTTTCCTGAACCTGTGTTTAAATTATTGTCACCAGAGTCTGTCAGTCCAGGAGTTGTTTTTTTGTGCAGTCAAGAAGCACCAAGTAGAAAGGTACTGGCCGCAGGTGGCGGGAGTTTTGCTGTATTTAAAGGTTTTGAGACTGAAGGGGTTAATTTATTGCCAAATGTGTCAGCTGAAGATGTAGCAAAGAACTGGCAAGCCATATGTGATAATGAAGGAATGGAGGAGCCTCAAAGCGGTTCCAAGCAAACCGAAAAGTTTGCAATTCAAGGTGCAAAGAAATTAGGTATAGATTTAAGTTAAAATTAAAAAAAGTAATTGAATACAATAACGAGGAAAAATTATGCGTGAGGCGGTGATTGTTTCAACTGCACGAACACCAATTGGGCGTGCCTATCGAGGTGTCTTTAATAACACTGACGCACCAACAATGGGTGGACATGTTATTAAGCATGCTGTTTCAAGAGCAGGGGTAAATTCGAGTGAAGTTGAAGATGTCATTATGGGATGTGGCATGGGTCAGGGCACACAAAGCCCAAATATTGCTCGACTCTGCGCTTTATCGGGTGATCTTCCGGTTACTACTGCAGGAATGACCGTGGACAGACAGTGTTCGTCAGGAATGATGGCGATAGCCACTGCGTCTAAGTCCATTATGGCGGGTGAGCATGATGTCATGGTAGCAGGTGGCATTGAATCAATCAGCTTGGTTCAGAATGAGCATGCAAATATGCATAGAACAGTGGATAAAAATCTTGTGGCCAAACACGAACATATATATATGCTGATGTTGGATACTGCAGAAGTGGTAGCCAATCGTTACGAAATTAGCAGAGAAGATCAAGATACCTATGCTTTACAAAGTCAGCAAAGAACCGCGATAGCACAAGAGACTGGGAAGTATGACGATGAAATTGTTCCCCTTAAATCAAATATGGGTGTTATGGATCGCGAAACAGGAAAGGTAAGCTTTAAGGATGTAAAACTCGAGAAAGATGAAGGTAATCGCCCTACGACAAATCTTGAAGGATTATCGACTTTAAAAACCGTTAGAGAGAACGGATCAATTACAGCCGGTAATGCAAGCCAGCTGTCCGATGGTGCTTCTGCTTCTGTGGTTATGGATGCAGATATTGCAAAAAAACATCAAATTGAACCGTTGGGTTATTATCGTGCAACGGCTGTTGTTGGTTGCAGTCCAGATGAAATGGGAATTGGCCCGGTTTTTGCCGTACCAGAATTATTAAAGAAAACCGGATTAAAAATGGATGAC
>CESR01069289.1_pt1 | contig 20524 bp, 16 predicted proteins | sample 356351 | NCBI WGS metagenome assembly CESR01 (sample SAMEA2622149, study PRJEB7988) | marine metagenome | isolation source: saline water (ENVO:00002010), including | reverse complement strand
TCAGGACTATTTAATACTTGTTCTGTTTCTTTCCAAACTCGATCCCTTATTAAGTTGTCAACTTCATTATTTGCCGCCATTTCTGACATTAGCTTCATTGTTTCTGGAGCAACTTCAAAACCATATTGATGAAATCTTGCCGCAAATTTTGCAGTTCTTAATACTCTTACTGGATCTTCTTTGTAGGCGTTTGATACATGCCTTAAACTCTTTTTTTGTATATCATGCAAACCATTATATGGATCAATAATTTTATTATTTTTATCTATTGCCATGGCATTAATGGTCAAATCTCTTCGCTTAAGATCTTCTTTTAAAGTTACATTCTTTGAGGTTTTGAATGTAAAACCATGATACCCAGGCCCAGTTTTTTTTTCGATTCTAGCTAAAGCATATTCTTCCTTTGTTTTTGGGTGCAAGAAAACCGGAAAGTCCTTGCCCACAGATTTAAATCCAGCTTTAAGTAATTCTTCAGGAGATGAGCCTACAACACACCAATCTTTTTCTGTTATTGGTAGGCCTAGTTGCTTGTCTCGAACAGCTCCTCCTACCAAAAATATTTCCATTGTTGTATTTATTGAATTCTTAAGATTAATGTTCGATCGTCTCTCTCGAACATAAGATATAGGATGCTATTTTTTTTGGCTATCCTTTCTAACTGTTGAATATTCTCTACCTTTAATCTGTTTACCGCGATAATTATATCACCTTTCTTTAAGCCTCTTTGTGCAGCAGGAGATCCTGGTTCTATTTCGGCAACCTCAATGCCAGGTCGATCTTTTCTGGACGAGAAGTGAGCGCCAACTAAGCCAGGATGTATATCTGATCCTATTTGATTATTAATTTTTTGCTGTCCAAGCGTGGCATTGGTTAGAAGTATATTTGACTCTCTTATAAATTCGATTATGACATTGTCTCCTGAGCCTTTAAGTCCAATTGCATTAGACAGTTCTCTGGCATCTGATATTTCTTCATCATCGACTTTTGTGATTATATCATCTACTTTAAGACCTGCTTCTTCTGCAGCGGATCCAGGTTCTATTGCTGTGATTAATGCTCCGCTATCAGCCTCGATACCTAGAATCTCAGCACTTTCTTTATCTATCGTGTGTATTGATACACCCAATAAACCTCTTCTTACTTCTCCAAATTCAAGTATTTGGCTCATAATTGATTGAGCAATTTCAGATGGTACTGCAAACCCAATGCCAACATTACCGCCAGATTGACTGATAATAGCAGAGTTTATTCCGACCAATTCACCTTGCATATTTACCAGAGCTCCACCTGAATTTCCCGGGTTGATTGAAGCATCCGTTTGGATAAAGTCCTCGTAGCCACTACTGCTTATTCCAGTTCTTCCGAGGGCGCTCACTATTCCAGATGTTACAGTGTTTCCCAACCCAAAAGGGTTTCCAATGGCAATAACAAAATCACCGACCTCAACATTGTCTGAGTTGCCAATATTGATATCCACAAGATCACCTACATCAACTTTCAAAACAGCAATATCGGTTGCAGGATCAGATCCTATTATTTCAGCATCAAGTGTGGTTTCGTTAATTAATGATATTTGTATCTTTTCAGCACCTGAAACAACATGATGGTTTGTCAGTATATAACCATTCTTAGCATCCACGATAACCCCAGATCCAGCACTTTGTACTTCACGTTCATTGTTTGGGATATTTGGAGCGCCAAAAAAACGCCTAAACATTTCATCATCATAAGGAGAACGAGATCGAACTGTTTGACTGACCCTGATGTTAACAACTGCAGGTGCAACTTTCTTTACCAGTGGAGCAAGGCTCGTTATAAGTTCACCTTGATCATTTTTTGGTATTGCAGAAAAACTCAATGAAGCAAGGAAGCATAAAATTATAGCGCAGTAAGTCCTGTAATTATTTTTTATCATTATGATCTTCCCGGAATCTTGTAAGCTCAATATATCTTAATTTTAGTAAAAAAATAATAAATCTTTTAACTTTAGTAGCGCAAAAGATTTAACCAATTAAACAGTATGAGCTTTTAATCAATTTTCAAGTCTATTTTCATAGAATTCTTTATTAATTAACAACCTTTGTTGAAAAAATAGGATTTTTATTAACACAATATCTTGGTATATGAGGGGTACTTGTAAAATTATTTTTAAAAAAAATTTTACTATAAAATTTAATAACTTATTAATTATAAAATATATATGTTATTGTTTTAATTAGAAAAATATATTTTATAAAATTGTTAAAATAGTCAAAAACAGTATTGCGCTTAGAGGCAAGTTGAGTTAAGTTACACACAACATCTTGTGTTTTATATTTAAGTCAATTTTGACACATTTTTTTTGATTAATTGTAAATTTTAGTGAAATTTTAAGGGATATTTGTTTGAAAATGGGCTCTGCAGTAAAAAACAAACACGAGCAAAATATTTCCTCTGTAAAGCTGCAACCGACATCACTGGATATTTGGCAAACAAAATATCAACTCACAGCAAAAGATGGCTCCAAAGTAGATAGCAATATTGATGAAACTTATATTCGGTTAGCTCATGCGTTAGCTGATGTGGAAGCAAAACCAAATAGAAAGAAATATTTTGAAGAATTTTTATGGGCATTAAGATGTGGTGCCATACCTGCCGGCAGAATAGTTTCTAATGCAGGTGCAGGCGAACACAAACCAGCAACTTCAACAATTAATTGTACTGTTTCTGGAACAGTCTCGGATTCAATGGATAATATTCTGGATAAAGTGCATGAGGCCGGACTTACCTTAAAAGCTGGTTGTGGTATTGGCTACGAATTTTCCACACTTCGTCCAAAAGGGGCATACGTTTCAGGGGCAGGAGCATATACATCTGGTCCATTATCCTTTATGGATATATATGACAAAATGTGTTTTACCGTCTCGTCCGCCGGTGGAAGAAGAGGTGCACAAATGGGAACCTTTGATATCAGTCATCCGGATATAGTTGAATTCATTCGTGCCAAACGTGAAGACGGAAGATTAAGACAATTTAATTTGTCATTGTTGATAACAGAAGAATTTATGGAGGCCGTAAAAAACAATGATGAATGGAGTCTGGCTTTTCCAATCACTCAAAAGGAAATAGATGAGGATGGCCTTGATATCAATAATGAATCATTGTTTGTTTGGCGTGAATGGCCTGAAATGAGAAACTATCTTACCAGTGAAGATGGCTTAGTCGCTTGCAAAGTATATAAGAAGATGCCCGCACATAGAGTCTGGGATATCATCATGACCTCAACATACGATTATGCAGAACCGGGATTTGTTCTGATTGATAAAGTCAATGAAATGAATAATAACTGGTTTGATGAAAATATAAGAGCTACAAATCCCTGTGGTGAGCAACCACTGCCCCCATATGGTTCATGCCTTCTTGGCTCAGTTAATTTAACAAAATTTGTTGTGAACCCTTTTACAAAGGATGCAAAATTTGATTGGGAAGAATTCCGGAAAGTAGTCAAACTATTCACAAGGATGCTTGATAATGTGGTAGAGATTAATGGGTTACCGCTTTCTCAACAAAGAGATGAGATTCTGCGAAAACGCCGACATGGTATGGGTTTCCTAGGCCTTGGCTCAGCTATTACCATGCTTTGCATGAAATATGGAAACAAAGAGTCTGTCAATTTTACTACAGAGGTCTCCAAGCAATTAGCAATGTCTGGCTGGCAGGCATCTCTGGAATTATCTGAAGAGAAAGGTCCCGCTCCAATAATGAGCGAAGATTTTGAGGTCACACAAGAAATGCTATCTAAGCGACCTGGTATGGCTACCGATGGATATAAAATAGGTGATAAGGTTAAAGGAAGTATTTTGCACAGTCGTTACAGTAATTACATGAAACGAATTGCAGAAGAAGATCCAAAACTAGTAGAAAGGTTAGCAGAAGTTGGGGGCCGCTTTACTCATCATAGCTCCATTGCGCCAACAGGAACGATTGCACTTTCATTGGCAAATAATGCAAGTAATGGAATAGAACCATCATTCGCACATCATTATTTCCGTAATGTGATTCGTGAAGGTAAAAAAACAAAAGAAAAAGTTGATGTTTTTTCATTTGAGTTATTGGCATATAGAGAATTTGTTAATAAAGATGCAATGCCATCTTTAAGCTCTGAAGATAATAAAAATACATTACCAGATTATTTTGTTACGGCTGATAGTATTACCCCTAAGGAACATGTTGATATTCAAGCAGCGGCCCAGTATTGGATTGACTCCTCTATATCAAAAACCGCAAATGTACCAACGAACTTTCCTTATGAAGAGTTTAAGGATATTTATTTGTATGCTTATGAACAAGGCTTAAAAGGGTGCACAACATTTCGTTTTAACCCAGAAGCGTTTCAAGGGGTTCTTGTAAAAGAAGAAGATTTACAAAATACTTCCTATACTTTCACACTCGAAGACGGTAGCGATATAGAACTTAAAGGCGATGAAATGGTCGAATACGATGGCGAAGAACATTCTGCGGCCAACTTGTTTGATGCATTGAAAGAAGGGTATTACGGTAAGTTCTAATTTAAACTGCTTACTTATATTTTCAACTGCGCAATGGAAATAAAATAATATTTAGATGAAGAAAATAAATAAAAAAATAGTTGGTTATTCAGTAAGTCAGTCATCTGAAGATTTGATTGACCAAAAAAAACAACAGAACTCAAAAGTTGAAGAAGAAGAACGCGCTGAAGTAATTCGCATGCATGAGAAGCTTGAGCGCCCAGAAATGTTGGTTGGTTCTACTTACAAAGTTAAGACCCCAATATCTGATCATGCAATGTATGTCACGATCAATGATATTATTTTGAATCAAAATACAGAGCATGAAAAAAGAAGACCTTTTGAGATCTTTATAAACTCCAAGAATTTAGATCACTATCAATGGATAGTGGCGCTTACCCGAATTATTTCAGCGGTATTTAGGAAGGGCGGCGATGTAACTTTCTTAGTTGATGAATTGAAGGCAGTATTTGATCCAAGAGGTGGTTATTGGCAAGCAGGCGGAAAGTATATGCCATCAATTATTGCAGAACTCGGCTATATAGTTGAAAAACATCTTATTTCAATTGGATTACTTACTTCAGTCGAGCTTGATGAACATCAAAAAGAATTACTTAAGCAAAAGCGTGAAGAATATGAAGATTCAAAGAAACAGCAAGATGCATTCTCACAAACAGAGTATCCAGAAGGCGCTCAATTATGCGCTAAATGCAATGACACCGCTGTTATTATGATGGATGGTTGCATGACCTGCTTAGCTTGCGGTGATTCGAAATGCGGATAACTCAAATTTAGTTTAAATTTCATTTTCACTATTCAATAATATGAAAATGTTGGCATACATGGTAATTGGCCGATAATAGTAATAATTTTTTCTCCTCAAGCTCCAGAACAGTGTTATCGGGTTATTTATAACCTGTCTTGTAGTAAGATAATATGATGCTAAATATACCTGATTTTTCTAGAATTAAGATTTTTGTAATGGGTGACGTAATGTTAGATCGTTATTTATTCGGATCAACTGATCGTGTGTCCCCAGAAGCACCGGTTCCGATCGTCAGTATCAGTAAAACAGAAGAACGCCCAGGCGGCGCAGCAAACGTGGCAGTTAACTTAAGTAGATTAGGTGTAAGAACGAGTATATTTGGCGTTGTGGGTGATGATGAAGACGCAAACATTCTGGAAAATATCCTAATTAAAGAGAATATTGAATGCGCTCTAAAGAGAGTTGAGGATTTAAATACAACAATTAAGACAAGAGTTCAGAGCCATGGTCAGCAAATACTTCGTTTTGATAAAGACTCTTTTATAAAGAAAGAAGACTTCCCAGATCAGAATTTTGAAAGCATTCTCTCGGAAACGGATGCGATAATTATTTCGGATTATGCGAAAGGTGTAACTTCTGACATTGCTTCAGTAATTAAAATTTGCCGTGATAAGGGTATTTTTATATTAGTTGATCCAAAAGGTTTAGATTATGAGAAATATAGAGGGGCAGACATCTTAACTCCAAATCAAATCGAATTCGAGGCGATCGCTGGTAGTTGCGACTCTGATGAGAAATTAATAGAGAAAGCTCTTGGCCTAATTGAGAATCTAGCTCTTAGAGCGATATTGATCACGAGAAGCCATAAAGGCATGTTATTGGTTACAAGTCAGGGTAAATCCAGCTTTTTGGATGCAAATGCTCGTGATGTATTTGATGTTACGGGTGCGGGAGATACTGTGATTGCAGTCTTTGCAGCAGCAGCAGCTGCTGGTGCCGAGCTTCTTGATGCAGCAAAATTAGCTAATATTGCCGCCGGTATTGTGGTTGGAAAAATTGGCGTTGCTTCAATTGATATCAATCAACTGAGCAATGAAATGTTGAAAGATCGATGATATATTCTTTTGATGAATTAAGTGAAATCATTAAAGTTAGTAAGCTTAATTCAGAGAAAATTGTTATGACTAATGGTTGCTTTGATATTTTGCATGCAGGCCATATTACTTATCTAGAAGAAGCTAAATTACTTGGAGATAGACTTTTAGTTGCCGTTAATGATGATGTTTCTGTGAGTAGATTAAAAGGCCCAAAACGTCCAATCAACTCTTTGGATGATCGTTTAAAGGTTTTGAATGGATTGGTGTCTGTTGATTGGGTTATTTCCTTTTCAGAAGATACACCTGTTCGTTTGATTAAGGATCTTAAACCTGATGTATTGGTGAAAGGTGGCGACTATCAATTATCTGAAATTATTGGCGGGCAGGAGGTATTAGCTAATGGTGGAAAGATCAAGGCATTAAGTTATAAGGAAGGTTTTTCCACTAGTGCAATTATAGAGAAACTAAAGATATAACTTCTGATTTAGTTAGGTCATCTTCTTTCGAGAAAAAATTTTATGTTTAAGAATTTGGTACGATTTATTTATACAATTTTAACTTATTCTTTATTGCCCTTTTATATTTTTTTCTGGATTGTAAAGGGCGTAATGAATAATTCCTATTGGGATCGTATTAATCAAAGATTTGGATTTGGGTACCCGATTTTAGATGAAGGTACTATATGGATACATGCAGTTTCTGTTGGCGAGGTGCAGGCTTCTGTACCTTTGGTAGAGGCTTTAAAAGTTCGTTATCCAGATAAAGAAATATTAATTACTACGGTGACGCCAACAGGCTCTCAGCAAATCAGAAATACATTTAAAGATAGTGTCTATCATTGTTACATACCTTTCGAGACGTCATTTTCTATCAAGGCTTTTTTTGATGCTGTAAGACCTTCGATTGCATTAATTTTGGAAACTGAGATTTGGCCTAATCTTTATAACGAATGTGGTAAAAGAAAAATTCCATTGGTTCTTGTTAGTGCGCGTATCTCAGTTAAGTCACTGAGGAGTTATAAGCGTTTATTACCGCTATTTCGTGAAACTTTATCGCATGGTATTTTGATTGCTGCACAAAGTAGTGTTGACGCCAAGCGTTTCATTTCTTTGGGTGCCGATAAAGATAAAACGTGGGTAATGGGAAATATAAAATTTGATTTTAACTTACCTGCAGATATGGATGTTCAGGGCATTAATTTCAGATCTAAAAAATTTGGCAACAGGCCTGTATGGATAGCTGCTAGCACTCATGAGGGGGAAGAGCTTGAAATTTTAAAGGCGCACAGGAGAATCTTAAAGACAATAAGAAATATGTTACTTATTATAGTGCCTAGACACCCTGAGAGGTTTGCTAAGGTAGAGCAACTACTAAAAACAGAGAAGTGGCGCTATACAACAAGGTCAAGCAGTCAATCTGTAGCAGATATTTGCGAGGTCTTTCTTTTGGATTCTATAGGCGAGTTATTGCTTTTCTATTCAGTCAGTGATATTGCATTTGTTGGAGGAAGTTTAATACCGATTGGTGGGCATAACCTTCTTGAACCAGCTTCTCTGAGCCTACCTATTTTAACTGGAATATATATGTTTAATCAGCAAGAAATGACAGATTTACTTGTTGAGGCAAGTGCCGTAAGAATTGTTAAAGATAAGGCAGAAATAGTTAATAATGTGCTGTCTTTTCATAATGATAAAGAGGCATCAAAGAACTCAGGTGCTAAAGCAAGAATGATTGTTGAAAAAAATAAAGGAGCTCTCACCAGTCTTATGAGACGCCTTGATCATATTTTAGCGGAAAGAATTAATTAGATTTATTACTTTGTCTTTTTATAATTTCTTCTGGTGCGTCTCTTTCTTTGAACCATCCATCAATTTGTTCCAGATCTTGGACACGGAGAGTGCCAGCAGCTTTCTTCAGAAGAAAGACATTTGCAATGTAATCGTAGCGACTTTTTGAGTAATTTTGGATTGCATTTTCAAGCGAAAATTGTGAGTTTAAGACGTCTACTATAGTTCTTGTGCCTACCTCAAATCCGGCTTCCGTAGCTTCAAGTGCAGTTTGACTTGATTTTACTGCTTGTTTGAATGCTTTTACACGGCTTATTTCAGATGTAACGCCAAGGTATGCATCTCTTGTTTCTCTTTCGGTCTCTCTAGCTATTCGTTGCAGTTTTTCTCTACTTGCTCTATGAAGGTAAACTGCTTCTTGGACTTTGGATGAGGTTTTCCCTCCAGAATATATAGGCATTGATAATTGAATATAGATTGAATCGCTTTGATTGTTAGTATTAAGATCTGGAAAGCTTATGGAGTTTCTTATCTGTTCCTGGATGTCGCTTTCTTGGCCGCTTACATTGGCAACAATATTTAATGATGGGTAGTGTCCAGTTCTGTGGAACGCAATCTGATGTCTCGCAATTTCTTCATCAAAGCGACTAGAGATTAAAGCCAGATTTTGTTGCATTGCCAACGCTATCCATTCGTTTTCAATTTCTGGATCTGGAGGGTTTAAAGGTAAATCTTCATCAGGTGCGGCAAGTTTTGGTAAATAAGCGCCAGTAATTTCTCTCAGCAGTTCTCTCGATGTTGCGAGTGATCGTTTTGCATTTATCTCATTTGCAACACTCTGATCATAAGCGGCCTGCGATTCTTGAACATCAGTGATTGCAATAAGTCCGACGTTATATCGCTGTTTGGCTTGCTCAAGTTGGCGAGCAATAGCCAATTTGTTACTGTTTATTGATACTAGGCTATCTTCAGCGGCCAGAACATCAAGATATCTTTTCACAACCCTTAAAATTAGATCTTGTTGCTGAATTTCATAATCTATCTCAGCTTTTGCTGATCGTTTTCCAGCCTGTTTGAGTCCCACCCACCTGTCCCATTGGAAAAGTGTTTGTGTAAGCTGTAGCTGCCAACCTGAAGATGAAGTTCTTGATTCGGAATTGATTGTTGCTTGCGCACCTGAAACATCTGCCTCAACTGTTGATCCGTCATAATTATTAACTGTATATCGACTACCAATACTTAGTTCGGGTAATAGCAGGCTTCTGGCTTGCGTTTCGCCTTCTAGTGCAGCTAGTCGTCTTGATTCTGCTTCATGGATTAAGGGGTCACTTTGAAGAGCCCGCTGATAGACTTCGAGTAAAGATGCGGAATGAGTTATTTGTACCAGTAAGATATTGATAGCAATCAATTTCAAAATTTTTATTAAATGTTTCATGTACATCTTTTTTATTATAAATGATTATTTTAATGATCTTGAGATTTTCTTATCAATATTGCTGAATCTTTTGATCGATAGATTGCGCCCATTCATTAATTCCACCTTCAATGTTAGCTACTTCTGTAAATGATTTTCTAATAAGTGTCTCAGCTACTTTTGCACTTCTAATTCCAGAACGACACAGCACCGCAATAGGATCATCTTTTTTAAGCTCATCTAGTTTTTCTTCTATACTATTCATTGGTATGTTAATGGAATCGGAAATATTTGAAATTTCTATTTCCCATGGTTCTCTCACATCAAGCAATTGCCATCTTCTTTCCTTGTTTCTAAGTCCAACAAATTCAAGTGGTGATAATTTTTTATAAAATTTCTTCTTCATCTTTTTTCTCACCTTGAATTATATTTATTTTATCAGATTAAATAATATTTTTTTTCTATTACAACAATCTGAATAGATAAGAAAGGTGAAGAAACGTCAGTAATAAAAAAACCGCCTAATTTAGGCGGTTTTTTTATTACTTTAATAAATACTGCTGACTACATCAATGGAACAATCAAAAGTGCCACAATATTTATTATTTTTATAAGAGGGTTGATTGCAGGTCCTGCTGTATCTTTATATGGATCCCCTACAGTATCACCTGTGACGGCAGCCTTATGGGCATCAGATCCCTTTCCTCCGCAATTACCATCTTCGATATATTTTTTTGCATTATCCCATGCACCACCTCCTGTGGTCATAGATATAGCTACAAATAGTCCAGTAACTATGGTTCCAAGTAATACTCCGCCTAAGGCTTTTGGGCCCAAGATCATTCCCACGGCTATTGGAACTAGGATTGGTAACAGCGAAGGTATAATCATTTCTTTGATTGCAGCTTTTGTTAATAAATCAACTGCTCGACTGTAATCCGGTTTACCAGATCCTTCCATAATACCTGGGATTTCTTTGAATTGACGTCTAACTTCAGTTACAACAGAGCTTGCAGCTCTGCCCACTGCTTCCATGGCCATAGATCCGAATAAGAATGGAACCAATCCACCAAGGAATAAACCAATAATTACAAGATGATCAGATAAATCGAAATTCACTAAAATATTATTTTTTTCCAGAGCGTTTGTGTAATCAGCAAATAGAACAAGTGCAGCCAATCCTGCTGAACCAATTGCATAACCTTTAGTGACAGCCTTGGTAGTATTGCCAACGGCATCTAACTGATCGGTAATATCTCTTACTTCGGATGGCAGTTCTGACATCTCAGCTATACCGCCAGCATTGTCAGTTATTGGGCCAAATGCATCTAGAGCCACTACAACTCCAGTCATCGATAGCATAGAAGTGGCAGCAATCGCTATGTTGTACAACCCCGCCATTGCATTACCTTCAGGCGCTAACTCGAAAGCACCCCATATGCTTGCACATACAGCAATAACAGGCATTGCTGTTGATTTCATAGAAATACCTAAGCCGGCAATAATATTAGTTGCGTCACCCGTTAATGAAGCTTCAGCTATATTCTTAACTGGTGCGTATTCGGTACTTGTGTAGTATTCAGTAATAATAACCATTGCTGCTGTAAGTGCTAAACCAATGATTGCGGAACCGAATATACCAGAGACGTTTTCTGTTCCTATCATCATTATATTGGTGATGGGGTAGAAGGCTATTGCAGCCAAGAGACCAGATACAATCATACCTTTATATAGTGCTCCCATGACTTTTCCGCCGTCCGAAGTCTTAACAAAGAATGTTCCTATGATTGAGGCAACTATTGATATCGCTCCAAGTACTAATGGGTAAATAACCATAACGCTGCCGTATTCTGATGCAAGAAGTGAGCCTAGGAGCATTGTAGCAATTATTGTTACTGCGTATGTTTCGAAGAGGTCTGCCGCCATTCCCGCACAGTCACCCACATTATCACCCACATTATCTGCTATTACTCCTGGATTTCTAGGATCATCTTCTGGTATTCCTGCTTCCACTTTACCCACAAGATCTGCGCCAACATCTGCTCCTTTAGTGAAGATACCGCCTCCAAGACGAGCAAATATTGATATCAATGATCCACCAAAAGCTAATCCAACTAGAGAATGGATAGCGTCTTCAGATGGCATACCCATATTAAGGAGAATAAGGTAATAACCTGCAACACCAAACAAACCTAAACCAACAACGAGCAATCCTGTTATTGCTCCTCCTCTAAAAGCGATATTTAATGCTGGATTTACTCCGGCTCTCGCAGCTTCTGCAGTTCTAACATTAGCTCTGACTGATACAAACATTCCAATGTAGCCAGCTAATCCTGAGAATATTGCGCCAATTGCAAATCCAATACCCGTTGAGATGTCAATGAAATAGGCCAACAAGATAAATAACAAAAGGCCTACGATACCAATAGTATAATATTGTCGGTTCATATAGGCATTAGCACCTTCTTGGATAGCGTGAGCAATTTCTTGCATTCGATCGTTTCCAGCCGACTGAGTAATTATCCAACGAGCTGATAAGGCTCCGTATAGAACAGCTAAGGCACCTGCTGATATAGCCAACCATAGAGCAAAGGCATCCGTCATTTTATTTCTCCCAATATTTTCCTAAAGACAGTTGTTTTGATTTTTAAAAAGAAATTGAATGATAAAATCTATCAATTATTTTTTTCGGTCGCAATCATACCACAAAATTATTATTTAATAGCTTGGCTACAGCAATATTTTTAAGTTTCATTCTTTTGGGTATGCCTTTCTGATAAGGAGGGTAATCTTCTCCTTGGATAAGAGGCTCTATATATTGTCTGCAAGCTTTTGTAATCGAATATCCATCTTTGGAGATATATTTTCTAGGCACCATTTTTTCCTTATTAGCAATTTTGGATAAAGCTGCATATTCTATTTTCCATCTATAAGGATTATTCGAGATTCTTTTGATAACAGGCATGATTGCAGTTTGATTTTTTATTGCCATTTCAACTGCCGCCTGACCGACAGCATAAGCTTGCTTAACATCTATCGCTGATGCAATATGCCGAGCTGAACGTTGCAGATAGTCTGCAACAGCATAGTGGTATTTTAAACCCAATTTATCTGAGATCATTTGTGCTAAAACAGAGGCAACTCCTCCAAGTTGAGCATGGCCAAAAGCATCTTTGGTTCCAGTTTCTGCTAAAAATTTTCCATTTTTATAACGAGTTCCTTCACTCGCTACAATTACACAGTGATCATATTTTTTTATGCATTCGTTTACTTTCTTTAGGAATTTCCTTTTATTAAAAGCAATCTCAGGAAATAAAATAATATGTGGTGCATCATCTTTATCCATTTTTGCAAGTCCACCACCAGCAGCTATCCATCCTGCGTGCCGACCCATGACTTCCATAATGAAGACTTTTGTAGATGTTTTTGACATTGAAATGATATCCATTGCAGCTTCTTGAATAGAAACTGCAACATATTTTGCAACTGAGCCAAATCCTGGGCAATTATCTGTGATCGGAAGATCATTATCTACTGTTTTGGGAATTCCTATACAGGTAACAGGAAAGCCCATTTTTTTGCTAATTAAGGAAACTTTATGGGCGGTATCCATTGAATCGTTACCACCGTTGTAGAAGAAATAACCAATATTGTGCGCTCTAAAGACTTCTATGAGGCGTTCGTATTCTATTCTATTTTCTTCTATTCCTTTTAATTTGTATCGTGCTGATCCAAATATACCACCAGGTGTGTGTTTTAAATCTCTTATGGTCTTTTTTGATTCGCGATTTGTGTCAATCATGTCTTCTTGAAGCGCACCTATGATCCCATTTCTTCCGGCATATATATTTGAAATAATATTCTTGTAACGTCTTGAGGTTTCAATGACACCGCAAGCTGTCGCATTAATTACAGCTGTGACGCCGCCTGATTGAGCATAAAATGCATTCATTGCTTTCATATTTCACCTAAAAGATTAAACTAAATCGCAATGGAAGCATAACTCAAACTAAGCTTATCGTCACCGGTTAGCGTATCTTAGTTTGACCATTGGTTTTATTGGCGGTATTTTTGCTCGCCAGTATTAGAATATATTTATTATATTAAGGGTTATAGTAACAAGATGAGAATTGTATTACTTGGTGCTCCAGGATCTGGGAAGGGTACTCAGGCACAGAGATTAATGAATGAGAAGAATATTCCTCACATATCTACTGGGGATATGTTGCGTTCAGCCGTTAAATCTGGAACAGCTTTAGGCATTGAAGCAAAAAAAATAATGGAGTCAGGAAAGCTTGTTTCAGATGATTTGATGATAGGGTTGATTGAAGAACGATTGTTAGAGGAAGATACTGAATGCGGTTTTATACTTGATGGTTTCCCGAGAACAAAGAAACAAGCAAAAGATCTTCAAATATTATTGGAGACAATTGATAAACCATTAGACAGTGCAGTCTTAATGGATGTGGATCTTGAAATTCTAATGAAAAGATTAGTTGGAAGACGAACTTGCTCGACTACAGGAAAATTATTGAATATATATTTCTCAAGTAAAAAGGAATTGGACGATTGCATTAATGCGGGTGGTGAACTCTTAAGAAGAAAAGACGACAATGAGGAGACTATTAGGAATAGACTCGAGGTTTATCAGGACCAGACAGAGCCTTTGGTTAGTTATTATCAAGTAAAAAAACAATTAAAGAAAGTTAATGCCGAAGGTGCAATGGATGAGGTATATCAACGATTGACTGATATTCTTTAGTTTTAGATATTTGGGTACCTTTTTAGATCAAAAGTTCTAGTAATTGACTACCGATAATTTCTTTTCGCCAACCTTGAGTGAATTTAGCGTTAATATTCCCATTTAACAAGGACTTCATTTCCTTCTTAGAGGCTATGATTTCTGGTGATATTTTTAGCTCTTCACTTTTCTTGGATACTAATTTTTGCATTTCTTTTAAGGCTTTCTTTTGTTTCTCGTTCATCTTGGATTGTGCAATATAATTTTTATTGGAGAGCTTAGCTTCTCTTAATATTTTTATTATTTCTTCTCCAGAATGCTTGATAATCGCATTTGGCAAATTACTTATATTACCGAGATCAGACGAAGATTTTATGTTTGATGATGCCAAATTGAACAATGTTTTGTCTTTTAGGATCCATTTTCTAGGAAGATCTTTTTTGATGGCCTCTTTTTCTCTCCATTCCGCAAGTAAATGGACTGCTTTTTTAGTTTTACCTGATAGGTATTGAGCGCCTTTAATTCTATTTATTGCATCCTTTGGCTCGTGACTATAAAGATCTTTGTTCAGAAGATTATTAGAATCTTCTTGCGCCCATATTGATCGTCCTGATTTTTCTAACATTTCAGAAAGCGCTTCATGTAAATCAAGTAAAAATTCAACATCTTCACCGGCGTATTCAATCATTTCTTTCGAAAACGGTCTTTTTGACCAATTTGCTCGGGTTTGATTCTTTTTTAAAATTTTTCCACATAGCTTTTCTACTAATGATGCATAACTAATTTGCGGCGACAATCCAACCAATCCTGAGGCTATTTGGGTATCAAAAATTTGAGCAGGTAAGATTTTTCCTGTTTGATATATTATTTCGAGGTCTTGTCTTGCGGAATGGATTACGCATGATGCCTTAGATAAAGTACACCAGAAATCTTTCAATAATCTGCTGGAAAGCACATCTATGCAATATATTGATTCTGGTGTAGCGACTTGAACAAGACATAATTGTGCGAAAAATGTTCTCTCTCGCATGAATTCTGTGTCAACAGCAATATGTGATTGAGCATTAATTTCATTAGTAATATTAATGCTTATATCGGCTTCAATTAATTGCGGTTTAGTCATTATTATTTGAAAGGAAAATATTATATTGGCAGCATATCATGAGAATATGATTAAATTGTCTTTATAGTGAGATGAGTAGATCATGACAAAATTGATACAAAATTTCTTAGATATAATTATGTTACGAAAAGGGCCGGACATTATCCCGTCTTCGTGGCTGGTTTTTCTTGTTGCGTTTTCTTTATTAATGATTTCTTCATCTAGTGTAATTCTACTAATTGACAGCCCAAGTAATCAAAGCCCATTAATTAATTTATTAGCATACTTTGGCGGTATTTTGTTTTACGTTGGTGTGTTAGCTTTTTATGGGTATTTTGATCGTGCGCTTCAAACAATTACTGCAATTGTAGCTTGCGGCTCATTAATTACCATCGCATTTGCTCTTGAGTTTATTCTTTTTGCTCCATTTATAGGCAAAAATCTTGCTTCATTGATTGCCAGCGTAATTATGTTATGGTCTATTCCTGTTGAAGGTCATATTATAGCTTTTGCAATTGAAAGGAAGAGATTTGTTGGCATAGCCATAGCGATTTTAGCCTTATGCTTTCAGTTTTTTATACAAATACAGATGTCACCTCCAATATAAGAATATGCATATACACATTCTAGGAATCTGTGGAACTTTCATGACTGGAATAGCTTCAATAGCTCAATCCTTAGGCCATAAAGTTACTGGAAGCGATATTAATCTTTACCCGCCGATGAGCGACGAACTAAAACGGCTTAATATTGAAGTTATTGAAAATTATGATTCTCCCCAATTAAATCGAGATCCGAATTGTGTAATTGTGGGTAATGTGATGACACGAGGTCATGAAGTCATCGAATCGTTATTAGAAAGAGGGATTGCTTTTAAATCTGGACCCCAATGGCTAGCCGAAAATATTTTAAGAGATCGTTTTGTAATAGCAGTTGCTGGAACACACGGAAAAACAACAACTTCAAGCATGCTAACTTGGATACTTGAAGATAATGGTTATGAACCTAGTTTTTTAATTGGCGGTGTCCCAAATAATTTTAATGCATCATCAAGGATCACTAAGTCAAATTACTTTGTAATTGAGGCTGATGAGTACGATACAGCTTTTTTTGATAAACGACCGAAGTTTCTCCATTACCATCCAAACACTATATTGATTAATAATATAGAGTATGATCATGCCGATATATACAGCGATATAGAGGCTATCAAATGGCAATTTCATCAATTGGTCAGAGTGACACCGAGATCAGGTATGATTATTTGTAACGGTCAGGATAAGAATATTCAAGAGGTTATTAATCTCGGATATTGGTCATCAATTGAAACTTTTGGGGTTAAGGGTAAGCATGATTGGGTTGGTAAATTTGTTGATAGAGAAAATATTTTAGTCACGAGTAAAGATTCATCTTCCTTTAACGCGGAATGGAAATTAAATGGATCCTACAATCTTGAAAATGCATTAGGGGCAATAGCTGTGGCCAGTAGCATCGGGATTACTCCTGAAGATTCTTTAAAATCGTTGGGCACGTATAAGGGCGTTAAACGTCGTTTTGAGTGTATTGGAAACATCTCTGACATTATTATATATGATGATTTTGCGCATCATCCAACTGCAATCAAGAGAACGATTGAGGATGTGTGTGAGTTACATGCAGATCGTCCTGTTATTGTCTCGATAGAGCTTCGATCTAATACGATGAAGTCAGGAATACACAATCAAAAATTACTGGAATCGTTGGTTAATCTTGAATATGTAGCTTTTCTTTCGTCTGAAGATGCGCAATCGAGACTTGAAGAAGAAAAGTTATTCAACAAGGAGAATATGCATGTATTTTATAATCCAAATAAATTAGTCTCCGCTTTGTTAGCCGTTTTGCGTCCAGAGACTGTACATGTTTTTTTGAGTAATGGAGATTTTTGCGGTGCCAAAGATCAATTAATTTCAAAATTAAAAACAAATCGAGGGTAATAGTTTGTTGAATATTAACTTTTCAGGGCGCGCATTACTTTTTCTGTTGCCATAAGCGTTAGATCAATTTCATTTTGAGTGTGCGCTGAAGACATAAATCCTGATTCAAAGGCAGACGGAGCAAAGTAAATATTCTCTTGTAACATACCGTGAAAGAATTTTTTAAAAAGTTTGATGTCAGATTGCATGATCTCTTTGAAATTTTCTGCGGGACCATTTTTGTTAAAAGTAAAACCAAACATGCCGCCATAATGAATTACTTCAAGAGGAAGATGATACTTTTGTGCTATTTGTTTCATGCCAGACATCAAAGCATCACATTTTGAATTAATCGAGGTATAGAAGTTTTTTGTTTCAAGTGATTCTAATGTTGTCAGACCCGCACACATTGCAATCGGATTTCCAGATAGGGTACCAGCCTGGTAGACAGGACCCTCCGGTGACAAGTGCGACATAATATCTTTGCGTCCACCAAATGCTGCTGCAGGGAGTCCACCTCCTATTATCTTACCCAAGGTGGTTAGATCTGGTTTGATATTGAATATTGATTGAGCACCACCTTTGGCAACACGAAATCCAGTCATAACTTCATCAAAAATAAGTATTGAATTATTTTTGATGCAATTCTCTTGGATGTTTTCGAGAAAACCTGGTTTTGGTCCAATCATATTCATGTTGCCAGCAATAGGTTCTATGATTACACATGCAATCTTTCTTCCTATTTCTTTGAAAACTTTATTGACAGACACTATGTCATTGAATTCTAAAGTCACAGTATGCTCGGCAAGTGATTTTGGAATGCCAGGTGAGCTTGGAACACCGTGAGTCAGAGCGCCTGAACCTGCTTTAATAAGTAATGAGTCAGCATGCCCATGATAGCAACCTTCAAATTTTATAATAACATCCCTATTCGTAAAACCTCGAGCCAGTCGGATTGCACTCATTGTTGCTTCTGTTCCAGTACTTACCATTCGAATCCGTTCGATTGAGGGCATAAACTCACAAACTTTTTTAGCAAGCGATGTCTCAATGGTAGTGGGGGCACCAAAACCTAGCCCATCATTTATTGCGGTCTTTAGTGCTTTGGTAACGGGTGGATAGGCGTGACCAAGAATCATTGGTCCCCATGAACCAACATAATCTATCATTTTACGATTGTCTTCAGTTTGAATCCAAGCACCTTTTCCGGACTTAAAGAAAATCGGCTGGCCACCTACACCCGCAAAAGATCTTGCAGGAGAGTTGACACCACCAGCAATTACTTTTTTTGCATCCAAAAATAAACCCATAATCAAATATTACCTTTTTATTAAGATCTTATCGTATCAACTTATACAATTTTAATTAAAAGTATGGAGCCAAATGATTTCACTCTGAATAGAACCTTCATCAAATAACTGGATTCTTCTGTACGCTGGAGGCAAATCATCCAAGACAAAATCATTTTCTTTTGATTTAAATTGTTTGCATGTGGATGGGGTGCCTATCATTTTTATATTATTAAGATCAGAAGCATAATCTTGATGGATATGACCAAAAAAGACCGCTCTTATCTTTGGGGATGTTTTGATTAGGTTTAAGAACTCTGTATTATTTTGTAAACCAATTTTATCTAACCATTCACTTTCAATGGAAATAGGTTGATGATGAAGGCATATTATTATGTGCTCAGAATTTGAGTTATTTAATGATGATTCCAGTCTTCTAAGTTCTCGTTTTGATATATACCCTCTAGTATTGTCTTTGTAACAACTGTCTATCCCTATAATCGACCAGTTTCTTTTTGTTATTTGCTCGCAATAAAGAGATTTGCCCGATAATGATTTAATTAGTTTATCTTTTTTATCATGATTGCCAGGGATGCAGAGTATTGGTATAGCTGAGTGTTGGAGTAAATCAAAGAAATGCTCATATGAGGTGATTGAGCCATCTTGTGAAAGATCACCAGTAGCTATAACCAGATCTGGCTGCCAATTTGATGATTCGATATGTTTAAGTACACCTTTTAATGATTGATATGGGTTAATTTCTCTAAATTTATCTTTTTTACACGCCAATAGGTGTGTATCGGTAATTTGGATTAGATTTATTGCTTCTTGAGCTGGCACCATGCAAAAGTTTTTTGTCAGTACCGGTAATAATCAGGTTTGTATGGACCTTTCTTAGATACACCGATATATTCAGCTTGTTCTTGTGTGAGCTCAGTTAATTTAGCGCCAATTTTATCCAAATGAAGTCTTGCAACCTTTTCATCAAGATTTTTTGGGAGCACGTACACTTCATTTTTGTATTTACCATTATTTTCCCAGAGTTCAATTTGGGCAATAACTTGATTGGTGAAAGAGTTTGACATAACAAAACTTGGATGACCCGTTGCACATCCAAGATTGATTAGGCGGCCTTCTGCAAGGAGTATTATTTTATTCCCGCTAGGTAGGGTTATATGATCGACTTGTGGTTTGATATTTTCCGATTTGTATTTCTTAAGGTAATTGACGTCTATCTCGTTGTCAAAGTGTCCGATGTTGCAAACAATCGCTTGATCTTTCATGCGGTCAAGGTGTTCACCGGTAACGACATGATAATTACCTGTTGCAGTAACAATAATATCTGCTTTATGACAGTTTTCATCAAAATCCACAACACGATATCCTTCCATTGCTGCCTGAAGCGCACAAATAGGATCTATTTCAGTAATCCAGACCGTCGCACCCAACCCCTTCAATGATTGAGCGGAACCTTTTCCTACATCACCGTATCCACAAACAATAGCAATTTTGCCGGCAATCATCACATCGGTAGCTCGTTTAATGCCGTCGACAAGAGATTCTCGGCAGCCGTATAAATTATCAAATTTTGATTTAGTTACGGAGTCATTTACATTAAAAGCTGGGCACATGAGACTGCCTTCGGCTTGCATGTCATAAAGACGCTTTACGCCAGTAGTGGTTTCTTCTGAAAGACCTTTTATTTCTTTCATTAATTCAGAGTGTTTTTCATGCATGACTGCTGTTAAATCGCCGCCGTCATCTAGAATCATGTTTGGAGTCCAATTATTGGGCCCTTTAATAGTTTGTTCTACGCACCACCAATATTCTTCTTCACTTTCTCCTTTCCA
>CESR01007085.1_pt1 | contig 20575 bp, 22 predicted proteins | sample 356351 | NCBI WGS metagenome assembly CESR01 (sample SAMEA2622149, study PRJEB7988) | marine metagenome | isolation source: saline water (ENVO:00002010), including | reverse complement strand
TATTGTCAAATAACTACATATAAAGGCCGCCATTAACATGTATAATTTGTCCTGTAATGTATGAAGCTTCTTCAGAACAAAGAAAGGAAGCTAAATGAGCAACTTCATCAGGCTTTCCAAATCTACCTAACGGTATCTCCTTTACTAATTCTTCTACATTTACTCCATCACTTTGTTCCGTCATATCCGTATTAATAAAACCAGGAGCTATAGAATTAATTGTGATATTTCTTTTGCCTACTTCTCTAGCAAGCGATTTCGTGAAGGCCTCAACTCCAGCCTTTGCTGCAGCATAGTTTGCTTGACCTCTATTGCCAATTGAAGCTGAAGTAGAAGTGATGTTTATAATTCTTCCCCATTTTGACTTAAGCATCATCTTTAGAGTCTTTTTAGATAGATAGAAGATACTGTTTAGGTTAACGTTCATTATATCTTGCCACTCTTCTTCAGACATTCTTAAAACAATATTATCTTTTGTGATGCCGGCATTATTTACCAATACAGAAATGCTCACATCTTTATTTTCAATTTCTTCCCAGAACTGTTCTTTTGAGTCGCTAGAGTTTAAATCTAGTATTACCCCTTCTATACCTTGTTTTTCTAATTGCTTAGTTCCTGCTTCCGAGGTAGCTGTTCCAAGCACACGATATCCGTCTTTTTTCAAATGCAAAGCAATTGCATTTCCAATACCTCTGCTAGCTCCAGTTATCAATGCTGTTTTCATAAAAAATCCTCCTTATTTTGGAATGATTCATAATTGTCTAGTGAGATTACAGAAGCATCAATAATAGATCTTTTAATTAAACCTGATAAAACTTTTCCTGGACCGCATTCAATACAATTTCTTATACTTAGTTTGCTAAACGAATTCATTATTTCTTCCCATCTAACTGGACTGTAAATTTGGGATATTAAGTTTTCACTGATTATATCTATATTATTAGATGAAGAGGCATCAACATTTTGGATCACATTGCATTTGGGTTCCTGCATCTTTACGGAATTTAAGACTTCTTTAAATCTTTCTGAAGCAGGTTTCATTAATGCACAATGAGCTGGCACGCTCATAGGTAACAATAACGTTCTTTTAGCTCCTACTTCACTACATCTTTGTAAAGCTAAGTCAACAGCGCCCTTAGTTCCAGAAATAACTATTTGATTTAATGAATTTATATTGGCTAATTCTACTACTGAATTTTCATCACTAATTGACACACATATTGATTCTAATTCATTAAATGTTAAACCAATTATTGCAGCTATTGCGCCTTCGCCTTCAGGTACTGCCTCTTGCATAAATTTTGCTCTTGCAGAAACTAACTCTAACGCATCTTCAAAAGTAAAAGTTTTAGCTGCAACGTAGGCAGAAATTTCTCCTAATGAATGGCCAGCCATCACAGTCACATCTTGAACATCAAGCTCTAAAGACTCCCAAATAGCGTTATTAGCTGTCAACATTAATGGTTGAGTTGTTACCGTAGAAGATAAATCTTCTGGCGAGCCGTTAAGAATAAGATCCTTAAAGTCTGTACCTAAAACTTCTCTTGATACGTCAAAAACGTAATTGAATTGTTTTTCTTTAGAAAAATAATCTTCTAGCATACCGACGGATTGAGATCCTTGTCCAGGAAAGACAAAAGCAATTCCGCTTGTGGACATAGTATTATTCTTCTACTGGTTCTTCAGGTTGTTTAACTTCTACAATTTTTTTGCCTCTGTAGAAGCCATCTGCTGTCATTTGATGTCTTAAATGTCTCTCTCCCGTCACTGGATCTGTTGATAGCGTAGGGTTAGACAAAGACTGATGGGACCTCTTCTGAAGTTTCTTAGATTTAGATTTTTTACTTTTTTGTACTGCCATTACATTGCTCCGGCGCGGATTTTAGATGAACTAATCGATCAAGTCTCTAATTTTTTTAAAAGGAAGGTTTTTTCCTTCTAGTTTAGAGGGGTTAATTTCAAGACATTCACCTTCACATTTAACAGTATTAGGATAATTTAATGAAACTTCTTCTTCAATTAGTTGTTTAATATCAAAATACTCTAAATCTTGATAATGAGTTTGATCTTGATTTGAGCTATCTTCCATCATTATGTTTTCATCTTTTATGACTAAATTACATGTGAAGTCCAGGTTTACTTCAATATCTTTCAAGCAAAATTGGCATTTATCAACAAATACTGTTTTTATCAATCCTTCACAGTGAAAAAGGCCATTTGAAATTAAAGAAATTTCAATATTCGCGTTAATATCATCTTTAAGCTTACCAATATTTTGCAATTCTATATCTTCAATAGCTAAATCCATCTTTATTGGAAATGCTCCTTCTCTTAAATTAAAAGTTTTGTTATCTCTAGACATAGTCCTTAAACACTGCTGGCAAGGAAGCAGTTTGCTTTATACCCAAGTTGAAGAAATTTATAGATTCAGCATGTAACAACATTCTCTTTAGGCCTTTCGACTGAAGTATTTTGTTATAGCTAGGATCACCATATTTATTATCTCCTACAATTGGATGTCCTTTGTGACTTGAATGCACTCTAATTTGATGAGTTCTACCAGTAATAATCTTTGCTCTCACCAAGCTATTGGCTTCTCCATACGATATTAATTCAAACTCTGTCTCAGATAACTTCCCTTTCTCATTTACCTGAACAGACCTTTCGCCTGTTTTAGAGGTTTGCTTTTTTATAGACAACATTATTTTTTTTAGGTCTTTAGGCCACTTACCTTTTACTACGGCTACGTAAACTTTATGCACCTGCTTATCTCTTATCTCTTTATGAAATTCTCTTAAAATACTCTTTTTTAGGGCTACTACCAAGCACCCAGAAGTATCTTTATCAATTCTATGTACCAATTGAGCATCAGAATATGTTTTATCTAACTGTCTTATAATTTCTATTAAACCTAAAGATATTCCACTCCCTCCATGACATGCTAAGCCTACCGGCTTATTCAAGATTAAAAAATCTTTCTCTTTTCTTATAATAGAATTTTCAACCTTTTCTTTATTAAGATCTGAAGATTTCTTATTAACTTTAGGTTTCGCTGTATACGGGGGAATTCTAATAATATCCCCTACTTTTAATCTCTGACTAGGTTTGCAGCGAGATTTATTAACTCGCACTTCACCTTTTCTAATAATTGAATAGATTTTAGCTCTAGGTAGTCCTTTTAATCTAGAAATTAGACAATTATCTAACCTAGTTCCTTCATATTCAGAACTCACTTTGTAGCTTGATACTTGGTGAAAATTCTCTTTCATAGTTGCAAACCTTTAATATAGGGGGATTTTATGGTATTTTATATATGTAAATGCGCATTTTTAAAGAAAAAAGTAGGACGCATAAAGAATTTAATTAAAAAAAGCAGTATAGAGCAAGGCTCTAAAGAACATTAGCTACGTAGGTGTAGCAACAGAACATATATAATTCGCCTACCTTTCAAAAATATATTCAATATATTCAGCTCTTGCTATCTGCTTTCCTTAAAAGGGGAAAAAATGAAGAGAATGTTAATTAACGCTACTCAGCCTGAAGAGTTGAGAGTCGCTTTGGTTGATGGGCAAAGTATTTATGACTTTGATATAGAACAATCTGGTCAAGAGAGAAAGAAATCTAATATTTATAAGGCCAAGATATCAAGAATAGAACAAAGTCTTGGTGCTGCATTTGTAGATTTTGGATCTGAGAGACATGGATTTCTCCCAGTTAAAGAACTAGCACCAAGTTTCTTAAAATCAAAACAAGGAAAAAATGCTATAAATGACTGCCTTACGCAAGGCCAAGAAATTATTGTTCAGGTAGAGAAAGAAGAAAGAGGCAACAAAGGCGCTGCTCTAAGCACATTTATATCACTACCAGGGCATTATTTAGTTCTTATGCCTAATAATCCTGAAGCAGGTGGAATTTCTAAAAGCATAGAAGGAAAATCAAGAGAAGAAATGAGGGATAAATTGAGAACTCTCAATTCTCCTGATGGTATGGGGGTAATTCTTAGGACTGCTGGGGAAGGAGTATCAATTGAAGAATTACAATGGGATCTAGACTATTTATTAAATCTTTGGGACGCGATACAAGAAGCAAACCAACTTAGAAAAGCGCCTTTCTTAATTTTTAGAGAAAATGATCTTGTTTCCAGGTCCTTAAGAGATTTTCTTAGAGACGATATAACTGAAGTCTTAATAGATACTGATGATGCTTACGAAAAAGCTTATGACTTTACTTCAAAATTATTACCAGACTTTGAAGATAAAATTAAGAGGTACGATGAAGCAATACCCCTTTTTACTAGGTACCAGATAGAAAGCCAAATAGAAACAGCCTATCAAAGGGATGTTGGATTGCCCAGCGGAGGTTCTATAGTCATAGACCAAACGGAAGCTTTGGTTGCAATTGATATAAACTCAGCTAAGGCCACTGGTGGGAGTGATATTGAAGAAACTGCTCTTAATACAAACCTAGAGGCTGCATTAGAAATTGGAAAGCAATTAAGACTTAGAGATATCGGTGGACTAGTAGTAATAGATTTTATAGATATGCTCTCTTTAAAGAATAAAAGAGCTGTTGAAGATAAATTATGGGCTGCCTTATCAATAGATAGAGCCAAGGTCCAAGTTGGCAGGATTTCAAGGTTTGGATTAATGGAGATGTCTAGACAGCGACTAAGGCCTTCATTACAGGAAAGATGGACTCAGGATGTGGCCAGCCTGTCTACTGCTGTGTTAAGGCTAATAGAGGAAGAAGGAAGTAAAAAGAAAAGCGGTGAAGTGAGAGCAATTGTTTCGCCTGATATGTCAACCTTTCTATTGAATGAAAGAAGATCAAGAATTAATGAAATAGAAGAAAGAACTAATGTTAGGGTGGTGGTGGTATCTGACCCCACAAGATCCGATAATAGATTTGAAGTTACTAGGCTTAGAAGTGATGATAAAAATAGTCAAGATTCTGCTAGTTATGAAATACAGGATGAGATCAAAAATAAAGCAAATTCTGATTCAAATTATAAAAAAACTTCATTTGAGAAACCTGCGGTTAATTTGACCCCTCCAAAAAAACCAAAAAGGAAAGGAGACGGCTTTATTAAAAGAATTTTAAAATCTTTTACAGAGGCTGATGCAACAAATAAACCCAAACCAAAAAAGAAAAGTAATCAAAAAAGAAAAAAGAATACAGATCCGAAAAGACAAATTAATAAATCTTCTCAAGATAATAGAAAGAAGCAGGCTCAGAAAAGAGAATCTTCTAAATCAAGACATAAAAATGATTTAAGTAAGAAGGAAGTTCAAAATAATAAAGATAAAAACCGAAACGGTAATAAGAAAAAACTAAGCTCTCCAAAACCAAATATTAAGAAGCCACAAAATAAAAAGTTAAAAGAAGAAACTAAGCCATCTTCTATAAAAAAGGACCCAAATCTAAAAAAAGTAAATCTTAATATATCAACCTCTGATGAGGTAGTAAGGGACACAGAGTCTAAAGATGTAAGCAAATCTTCTGTAACTAAGAAAGAAGCCAAGCATACCAATAAGAATCTTAAGAAATCAAAGCCAGTTGATTCCTCTAATAATAATGAATCTAAAGATAAGAATAATGAATCTAAAGGTAAGAATAAAGAGACCTTTAAATCAAAGACTGATATAGAAAATAAAGATAAGAAAGATAATAAAAAATTAAATGAAGTAGCTGTTCAAAGAGCTGCTAAAGATTGGGGACGTGCATCTAACGACCCTAGAAATAAAGGTTAATTCTTAAATTTACTTAAATAGCTTTCTATAAGCTGTCCCGAGATTGAAATATTACCGGTTGGTACTTGCGGTAGATCATTGTAATTAAACCATTCGGCAGAATCTATTTCCACTCCATCTGGATAGATTTCTCCTGATTCATATTCAGCATGATATCCGAGCATTAATTGACTAGGAAAGGGCCAAGATTGACTTCCATAATATTGAATATTTTTAACTCTAACTTGAACTTCTTCATAAACCTCTCTATGAATAGCTGATTCTGCTGATTCTCCTGCCTCTATAAAGCCAGCTAAAGTGCTGTAAAAGGTACCAGGGAAATTCTTATTATGAGCTAACAACAAATCTTCGCCATTAGTAACCAAAACAATTATACAAGGTGAAATTCTAGGATATACAAGTATATTATTGCATTTGCATAATTTAGCTCTTTCCGTTTCATGAGTGCTCATCTTTGAACCACAAGAGCCACAATATTGATTACTTTTATTCCAGTCACTTAATTGAAGTGACCTTGAGCAAACAGTAAACAAAGAATCAGGAATTCTTCCTAACAAATTTCTGAGCGGAGTAAAGAGTAAGCCGTCTTCAATTTTACTCTTGTGTTCAACTTCTAAAATATAACAAGGCCTCTCATTAAGGTAACCAAGAAATTGTTTATTATCAGTCTCCATTTCTGACCACTTCAGGTCGTCTTCTTCAAATAATAAGATTTCTGAATTTACAGAAGTTAAAAACTCTTGATCTTTTATTAAAATTGAAATTCCAGATTTCTTAGAGTTATTGATATTTTCAGGAGTAAATAATAAATTATTATTAATAAAAATCATTTTATGAGTTTAAGCTATTACAAGTTAGTTTAAAATAGTCTGATTGTAGATAGAGGAGAGATATGGAAGCGTTAGTAATGGATCAAGGGATGTTGGTGTCCGGTATTGTTCTGGTAATTAGTTTCATTCTGATATTTACGGAAACTATTCACGGCTTTCATAGAAGTAAGATAGCCATGGCTGGAGCTGGCGTAATGATATTAGTTGGCCAATATTATGGTTTCTATGATCCTGATGATGCTTTTGAGGCTGTTGATTGGAATGTTATCTTTCTACTGGCAAGCATGATGGCAATAGTCTCAATAATGATCACTACTGGTGGATTTGAGAGAATGGCTGCTTCTATAGGAAAATTTGCAAAAGGTCGACAGTTCTTGCTCATGGCAATAATGGGTACAGCTGTAACGGGCTTATCGCTTTTGCTAGATAATGTTACAACTGTTGTCATTTTTGGACCTTTGATTGTATTAATTGCCCAAAAGATGAAAGTATCCCCTATTCCTTATCTAATGGCAGCTGCTTTGTTATCGGATACGGGTGGCGTTGCTACTCTCGTAGGAGACCCCCCTAATTTAATGATCGGTAGTGCCGTTGGCATAAGTTTTATGACTTTCTTACAACACATGGGAGGCATAGTGTTATTGGCCTGGTTAGGTACCTTATTTGCTCTTAAGTATCTTTGTAGAGAAGACCTAGAAAAGGAGCCTCAAGGAACTTTTGATGAAGAGGTTCCTTATAAAGATAAACCATTATGGATAAAATCCTGTGCCGTTTTAGGCATATTAGTAATTCTCTTTATCTCCCATGACACTATTCATTGGCAACCGTGGATGGTCGCAGGCGCTGGATTTATTATGATTGTTTTCTTAGCTAAGAACATTGAAATGGATGAGGTCATGAAAGAAGTGGAGATGACTCTTTTAATCTTCTTTATTTCTTTGTTTATTATCGTGGGCGGGGTTGAGCATAGTCATTTCCTTCAGTACCTCGGACAGTTTATAGTTGATTACGTTGAGCAAGACCTTCTTTTAGCTACTTTAGTTCTTATGTGGGTAGCTGCAATTATGTCAGCAGCTATCGATAATATACCTTTTACTGCAGCTATGATTCCTATTCTGTTATCTCTTGAAACTCAAGGAATTGATGTGACTCCCTTGTGGTGGGCATTAGCGTTAGGTGTAGGAATGGGCGGAAATGGAACTCATATTGGCTCTACTGCTAACGTCTATATTGTAACTGTTTCAGAAAGACTGGCTAAACGAGAATCTAATCCAGATTTAGCTATCACTCCTTTAAAATGGGCCAAGATAGGTTTACCTGTGATGATAATAACTCTTATTATATGTTCTGTGGTCATGTATTTTGGCTTCGATTTTTATAGCGAACCTTTTCCAAGAACCAAGTAAAAGTGCTTAAGAAGTTTTCCATTGCTCCGATGATGGATAGGACTGATCGTCATGAGCGCTATTTCTTAAGGTCTATAACTTCGGAAAGCTTACTTTATACTGAAATGATCCACGCAAATGCTGTTATACATGGGAATGCTTCTGATTTATTAAATTATCATACAAAAGAACATCCACTTGCGGTACAGCTTGGTGGCTCTGACCCTTTACTTCTTTCGGAGGCTTCAGAAATTTGTCAGCTTCATGGATTTAAAGAGATTAATTTAAATATTGGATGCCCTAGTAATAGAGTGCAACAAGGGAAATTTGGTGCAGTACTAATGAAAGAACCTAAGCTGGTAACTAAATGCGTTGCTCAGATTAATAAGATTATCACTATACCCGTTACCATCAAGTGCAGAATTGGTGTAGACGAGATGGATGAAAATAAAGGATTATATGATTTTGTAAATCAAGTAAAAGATGGTGGCTGCAATACTTTCATTATTCATGCCAGAAAAGCTTGGTTGAAAGGCCTTAGCCCAAAAGACAACAGATCTATCCCCCCTTTAAATTATTCAAGAGTCTACAAACTAAAGGAGCAATTTCCTGATCTTCGTATAGTTATTAATGGTGGCCTAAACTCCATACAAGAATGCTTAGTGCATCTTTCTTATGTGGATGGGGTCATGATGGGAAGAGAAGCTTATCAAAATCCTTACGTTTTAAAGGAAGTAGATAGATTGATATTTAAGAAAAATAAAGACGCTAAAACAAGAAAACAATTATTAATAGACTACCTCCCCTATCTAGAAGATCAACAAAAAGAAGGAGTTAGATTAAATCTTGTAACTCGACATTTAATGGGTCTTTTTAAAGGATTGAAAGGAGCTGGAGAAATTAGAAGGGTTTTGAGTAAAATAGATAAATATGAAGACCCAGTTCAAGAATACAAGAAAATTATTAGAGGACTTATAGAATGATAAAAAAACTTAAAGATTTGCTTATTAACTATTCAAATAATGAAGAAGAAACACCCCAAGAAAGCATTTCCATACTAAACAAAGCTTGCGCTGCATTATTAATTGAAGTGGCTTTTGCAGATAAAATTTTTAATGAATCTGAGGTTTCTTCACTAATGAAGATACTTAAAGAGACCTACTCTTTAGAAGAAGAAATGATTCAAGATCTAATTGATGATGCTAAAAGCATAGTAGACCATTCTACCTCGTTATATGATTATACTAGAGTAGTTAATGATGAATTCTCCTACGCAGATAAACTAAAGCTTATAGAAAGTATTTGGAAGATAGCTTTTTCTGATGGAAATTTAGATAAGTATGAAGATTACTTAATTAGAAAGATTTCTAACCTGCTTCATGTTAGCCATTCAGATTTTATTAAAATAAAATTAGAATCTAGAAGAAATCAATCATCGTAATTAAAATCATCAAAATCATCTTCTACTAGGCCGTCATTTATCTCGAATTCTCTGCTTTGAAAATAAGCATCTCTATAAAATAAATATTCGTCTCCTATAACTATTGATTCAAGGCCGAGGTATCTTGCCCTTTTTTCTAATAAATCAATAGCGGTTAATTCGTATCCTGTTCTGTCGTGATCTATGAGGATTAAAGGTGTCATAAAGGCTTCAGGAATACGAGCTACAGTATCTCTTAAAGAGCTCGGACCTAACAACGGAAGCACAATATAAGGACCTTCATCAATGCCCCAAACAGCTAAGGTCTGACCAAAGTCTTCTGAATGCTTTTCAAGGCCAATTTTAGATGCTACATCAAAGAATCCTAATAACCCTATAGAAGAATTAAGAGTAAATCTAAAGATATCAGAAATTCCACTCTTTATTTTTCCTTGAAGAATATTATTAGCTGCAATATTAATATCTTCAATATTGTCAGTAAAATTTGTAATTCCTGTTTCTAAAATATCTGGTGTTACTTTCTTATAAAATCTAGCAACTGGTGTAGCTATAGATTCGTCTAGTCTCTGATTTAATTGATGGGTCTTTTCATTTATATCTTTAAAAGGATCTATTTCTGCTTCTAAAATAGATAAGAAATTAGCGCAAATAATAACTATCAAAACCTTTATATTCATTTTGTAATATTTGTTTGTGGGATCGAGTTGCCTTTTTTCGATTTTTCTTTTTCTACAAACTTAATCAAATCAATAGTTAACTTTTTAAATATATTTTTCATAGTATCTGATTCTAATAAACCTTTTTTATTATGAGTCTCTATTAGAGGCAGTTGTGCTAATAATTTTATATTATATTCAGAAGCAAGTTTTTTTCCGCCATCTTTACCAAAAAGAAAATATTTATTATTGCTATCACTGGGTTGAAACCAGCTCATATTTTCTATTAAACCCAAAACAGGGATAGAAAGCTTAAGAATCATTTCTATGCCTTTCCTGCAGTCTGAAATAGAGACTTCCTGAGGGGTTGTGACAATTACAGTTCCTGTTAATGGAATTTGCTGAAGTAAAGTCAATTGCACATCTCCAGTCCCTGGAGGTGTATCTATAATCAAATAATCTAATTTCCCCCAATTAGTTTGAGCTAATAACTGCATCACAGCACCACTTACCATTGGGCCCCTCCATATAACAGGCATCTTTCTTTCCGATATTAGACCCATGGAGATAAATGATATTCCTTTCTTCATCAAGGGTTGAATTACACTGTCATTTGTAACTTCTAATTCACCAGGACCTGAATTCAACATTGTAGCTTGACTGGGTCCATAAATATCAGCATCGACTAAACCTACCCTATACCCCTGTTCTTTAAGAGATAGGGCCAATTGTAAAGAAACAGCAGATTTTCCTACACCTCCTTTTGCAGAAAATACTCCAACCAAATTTTTAACATTTCTTAATGTCTCAGGAATTCTTAATTTGTTGTTTGGGGTTGCCATATTTTAGAAAAAGAGAATCTTAATTAACTGCGCTATAATTACTATATATATTTAATTTTCTAATATTTTAACTCCTACATGGCTAAAAAAACTGAAAAAAGAACAATTTTAGTAACAAGTGCACTGCCTTATGCCAATGCACCGCTTCACTTGGGGCATATCTTAGAACATACTCAAACTGATATCTGGGTTAGATTTCAACGACTAACCGGCAATGAATGTACTTACGTCTGTGCTGATGATGCTCATGGAACACCTATAATGCTAAAAGCAGATGAACTTGGAATTGATCCAGAAAAGTTAATCAATCAAATATATGAAAACCATATTAATACCTTTAGTGCGTATAACATCGCCCACGATAATTACCACACAACTCATAGTGAAGAAAATAGAATGCTATCAGAAAGGGTCTTTGAAGCCTTAAATAAGAAAGGCTTAATAGAAGTTAAAGTTATCGAGCAGCTCTTTGACACTTCGAAAGGAATGTTTCTTTCAGATCGTTATGTTAAAGGTAGGTGTCCAAAATGTTCAGCTGAAGATCAATATGGCGATAATTGTGAGATCTGTAGTTCTACCTATGAAGCAACTGATCTTATTGACCCGATATCTGTTATAAGTGAAACCCCACCTGTCGTAAAAGAATCAGAGCATTTATTTTTTAAACTCAGCTCTTTAAAGAAAGATATAGATAGTTGGCTAAAAGAGTCTAAGGTACAACAACCTGTCCAAAATAAACTTTCTGAATGGTTAAAGGATGGTTTAAAAGACTGGGATATCAGTAGAGATTCTCCTTATTTCGGTTTTAATATTCCGGGATACAAAGATAAGTATTTTTACGTTTGGCTAGATGCTCCTATAGGCTACTTAGCAAGTCATCTTAACTATCTATCAAAACAAGATTCTAAAAAATTTGAAGAACTTTGGTCTCCTGATTCTAAACAAGAAATCTATCACTTTATAGGCAAAGACATCATGTACTTTCATGCACTATTCTTTCCAGCCATGCTTTCTTCTGCTGACTTAAAAACTCCTTCAGGTATTTTTACTCATGGTTTTTTAACGTTAGATGGAGAAAAGATGTCTAAATCTAGAGGAAACTTTATTTCAGCTGATGATTTTGTCAGTGTCTTAGATCCAGAATATTTAAGGTATTACCTTGCATCTAAGTTAGGTACAGGTGTAGATGATATAGACTTAAACTTAGAAGACTTGAGACAAAAAGTAAATTCTGACCTTGTTAATAAATTCGTTAATATAGCCAGTAGATCTGCGAAGTTTATTACTAAAGACTTTAATAATAAGTTATCAGCTAAAATTGATAACATTGAATTATTAAATGAATTTATTGAAACCTCAGAAATGATAGCTATGTGTTATGAAAACTTAGAATTAAACAAGGCTATGAAAGAAATAATGGCACTTGCTGATAAAGCTAACCGATACATAGACAGGATGGAACCATGGACATTAATTAAAGATGATAAAAACAAAGATTTAGTACATCAAATTTGCAGTACATCGATTAATTTATTTAGAATCTTAACTATAATGTTACAACCCGTTACTCCTAATTTAGCTGAAAAAAGCTTCGATTATCTAAATGATAGGCCAACTTGGAAAGATATACATAAACCACTATTGAATCATAATGTATATAATTTTGACCCATTGCTAACAAGAGTTGAAGATAGCCATATAACCCAATTATTGGAACTAAAGAATGTCTGAAATAAGTATAGAAGATTTTATGAAATTAGACTTGCGTGTTGCAAGAATAGATAAGGCTGAATCTGTAGAAGAGGCTGATAAGTTAATTAGATTAGAACTAGATCTTGGAAAACTTGGAGCTAAAACCGTCTTTGCTGGCATGAAACGCGAATATGATCCGAAAGATCTTATTAATAAGCTTGTGGTATGTGTAAATAACTTAAAGCACAGAAAAATGAGATTTGGAACTTCTGAAGGCATGATACTTGCGGCTGGAGATGATGACATTGGGGTCTTTATATTATCTCCCGACCATGGAGCTGAGCCTGGTATGCAAGTAAGATAATATGGACACAAAAACAGACATTATAATAGTCGGAGCTGGACCCGTTGGACTGTTTACTGTTTTTGAAGCGGGTTTGCTTGGCCTTGAATGCGTATTAATTGATAATTTAGATAAAGTTGGAGGTCAGTGCTCCGAACTTTATCCAGGAAAACCAATTTATGATATTCCGGGTGTTCCGTTTCAAACAGCCCAAGAACATGTTGATGCTCTCTTAGAACAGATCAAGCCCTTTAATTATCAGACATACTTAAATGAAAGGGTCGATTCACTTGAAGAAATTAATGATGATGAGGTATCTTCTTGGAAAGTCACTACATCTGAAGGAAAAGTCTTTGTGGCAAAAAGTCTATTCATTGCTGCAGGCGCGGGTTCTTTCGAACCAAGAAGGCCTCCAAATATAGAAGATCCCGATAAATTCTTGGATAAGGGAATTGAATATGCAGTCAAAGATAAAGATAAATATAAAAACAAAAATGTAATAATCTTTGGTGGCGGTGATAGTGCATTAGATTGGACAGTAGAACTCGCAGATATCACTAAATCACTCAAATTAATTCACAGAAGAGATGCTTTTAGAGGGGTTCCAAATACTGAAGCTCAAATGAGAGAATTAGTAGAAACTGGAAAAGTTGATCTTAAGACTCCTTTCGTTATAGAAAAACTAATTTTTGATAAGCAAATAACCGGAGTCACCATTAAGAACTTTGAAACAAAAAACTTAGAGAGCTTAAAATGTGATGAAATTTTGTTCTTATTTGGTTTGAATAAAAAACTAGGCCCAATAGTTGATTGGAATTTAGATCTTGCCAATAAAAAAATCTCTGTAGATACAGAAAAGTTTCAAACTAGCAGAAAAGGAATTTTTGCAGTAGGCGATATAAGTGACTATCCAGGGAAATTAGATTTAATACTTTGTGGCTTTCATGAAACTACTCTAGCTGTTCAAGAAGCATATAGGAGAAGTAATCCAGGAAAGAAAGTGCCTTTTGCATACACAACTTCTAACACTAAGTTGCAAAGAAAATTAAAGATTTCTGAATAAAGCTATCTCTTTCTTTTAGCGTTTGCCTTTAATCTCAACGAGTTAATCTTTATAAATCCGGTAGCGTCCGCTTGGTTATATGTATTCTCATCATCTTCAAAAGTAACAATTTTTGTGTCATAAAGGCTATAAGGTGATGTTCTAGCTTTGATTATTATATTCCCTTTATATAAACCAATTTTCACTGAACCAGAAACATGCTCTTGCGATTTATCTATAAAAGCTTGTAAAGCTTCTCTTTCAGGACTCCACCAAAACCCTTCATAAATTAATTGCGCATATTTAGGCATTAATTCATCTTTTAAATGACCTGTTTGTGCATCCAATGATAAAGACTCCATGGCTCTGTGTGCTTTTAAAAGAATAGTTCCGCCTGGAGTTTCATAACAACCCCTCGATTTCATACCTGTAAACCTATTTTCTACAAGGTCTAGTCTTCCTATTCCGTTCTTTCCTGCAATATGATTCAATGTTTCTAAAATTTCAGAAGGATTTAATTTTTTACCTTCTAAACCAACAGGATCACCGTTCTCAAAATCTATTGTAATTTCTTCTTCCTTATTAGGCGCATCCATTAATGAAGAAGTTCTCTGCCAAATTGATTCAGGCGCAGGAATTGATGGGTCTTCAAGAATTTCACCTTCATAAGAAGTGTGTAGAATATTCTCATCAGTTGAATACAAAGGTTCGTCAGGACTTGCATCAATTATAATTTGATTTTTATTACAGTAATTAACTAAATCAGCCCTAGAAATAAAGTTCCAAGTTCTCCACGGAGCTATTACTTCAATTGAAGGGTTTAAAGAATAAGCTCCAATTTCAAATCTGATTTGATCATTTCCCTTTCCAGTTGCTCCATGAGCTATTGCATCAGCACCCTCTTCTTGCGCTATTTCTATCATCCTCTTACTAATTAAGGGCCTGGCAATAGAGGTACCTAATAGATATTCACCTTCATATAACGCATTAGCTCTAAACATTGGAAAAACATAATGTTTAACAAATTCTTCTTTCAAGTCTTCTATGATAACTTTACTTGCCCCAATAGCATTGGCCCTCTCCTTAACCAAATCAGGGTCATGGTCTTGCCCTATATCAGCAGTAAAAGTTATTACCTCAGCTCCATAGGTCTCTTTCAACCAATGAAGAATTACTGTGGTATCAAGGCCACCGGAATATGCCAGTACAATCTTGTTTATTTTCTTAGTATTCATAAGAGGCGCGTATTGTATACATATTTCACATTTACATTCTAGCTTAGTCAGGGTTATGCTTCATCTATGGAAGCATTAAACTACCGGCTTAATAAGCTAGGAGTAGATAAAATTACTCTCTTTATTAGTTTATTTTCTGTTCTATTTATAGCAACCTTCATCCTTTACGACGCTGAATTTGCAAAAAGAACAATTGATTTAACTTATCAATCCATTGTTAATGTGTTTGGTCCTTCTTACTTAATACTTACTTTATTTTGCTTCTTTTTCTTAATATTCCTATGCCTTTCAAGATTTGGAAATTACAAATTTGGTGGGAACGAAGCTATAGCTGAATTTTCTTACATTAGCTGGATAGGTATGCTGTTTTGTTCTGGAATAGGAGGAGGTATTATCTACTGGTCAGGTGTTGAATGGTCATATTACGTTGGAAACCCGCCATTTGATATTGACCCTTATTCAGACGAATCATTTTCTCTTGCAACTGCCTATGGCTTATTTCATTGGGGTATTAGTGCTTGGTCCATTTATGGAATACCAGCTATCGCCCTCTCTATAGCCTTTTATAAATATAATCTTGATTCATTAAGATTAAGTTCTAGTTTGAGAGGATTAGGTATTTCAAATATAGAAAACACATTATTTGGCCGCTTTATTGATTTAATATTTATATTAGCAACTGTTGGTGCTGCTGGAGGAACAATAGGATCATATATCCCTATGCTCTCTTCTGGATTCATTGAAATATTTAATTTAAACAATGATATAAAATTAGATATTCTAGTAATTTGTTTATGTGTAGGTCTCTTTGGGTATAGTGTCTACAAAGGTTTAGATAAAGGGATTAAAAATTTAAGTAATTTTAACCTTATGTTAGCTTTACTGTTTTTATTGATCATCGTTTTCTCAACAAACGTAGAAGGTTTGATCGAAACATCTTTTTCAGGTCTCCTCTTTTCAATAACTCATTTTTGGGACATGAGTACTTTAGGTATCTCTGAAGAATCAGAATTTGCTAAGGAATGGACTATCTTTTATTGGGCTTGGTGGGTTGCTTTTGGTCCTCTTGTGGGCCTATTCATTGCTAGAATTTCTAAAGGAAGGACTTTAAGGCAAGTAATCCTGGGTATGCTGTTCTTCGGTACTCTTGGAACTTGGCTTTTCTATATGATCTTAGGTGGTTTTGCAATGAATCTAGAGCTTTCAAGCGAATTTGCAGTTTTACAAAGTATGAATTCAGTTGGTCATGCAGACACTGCAATTGCGGTTGTTAAAAATTTACCCTTCGAAGTGTTTATGGTTTTTATATTTTGTTTAATTACGATCATATTTATAACAACTTCTTATGATTCTATGTCCTATGTTATTTCATACCATGTCATGAAAACATCCAATAAAAATAAAGAACCTAATAAGCAGTTACGATTATTTTGGGCTGTTATTTTAGGGATCCTTCCTGCTGCACTAGTTATATATTCTGATCACAGTGTAGCATTAGATATTATTTTGATTACTTCCCTGCCTTTGATGTTAATTTATCCATTAATGACTATATCTATCTATCGAGAATTAATAAAATAATAATATGAAAAAACCTAAAGACTTAAAACCTAACACTCTTTCGCTGCATGCTGGACAAAGACCAGATTCAGATTTTGGTGCCAGAGCTACTCCCATTTATCAATCTTCTTCATTTGTATTTCCAGATACAGAAACTGCAGCAGGTATATTTAATGTAGAAAGAGCAGGACATGTCTACTCAAGAATAACGAATCCAACAAATGCAGTACTTGAAGAACGAATTAGTGCTTTAGAGGGGGGTGTAGGTGCTATAGCAACTTCAAGTGGTCAGGCTGCCCTTGTTTTAGCGATTACTACTATTCTTGAAAAAGGTTCTCATATAATTGCCTCAAAGAGTTTATATGGAGGTAGTCATAACCTTTTGGAATATACACTTCCTAGATTTGGTATAAATACAACTTTTGTTGACTTTAGAAAGACCGCTGAGATCAAGAAGAATATTAAAAAAAATACTAAACTTATTTTTGGAGAGACCCTTGGTAATCCGGGTCTTGATGTACTAAATATTCCTAAAGTTTCAAAAATAGCTCATGACAACAATATGCCTCTATTGGTTGATTCAACTTTTACTACTCCTTATTTAATGAAGCCTTTCGAACTAGGCGCAGATTTAATCTTTCATTCTGCTACTAAATTTCTTTCTGGCCATGGTGTTGTTATAGGAGGCCTTTTAGTAGATGGCGGCCAGTTTGATTGGAATTCTTCTACAAAATTTAAGACTCTAACCGAACCGTATGAAGGGTTTCATGACATGAATTTTGTAGATGAATTCGGACCTGCAGCATATATTAATAGAGCAAGAAAAGAAGGTGCTCGTGATTTTGGTGCCTGCATGAGTCCTCACACAGCTTTCTTAGTTTTACAGGGAATGGAAACACTAAATCTAAGAATGGAAAGACATATAAAAAATACTAGAAGTATTGTGGACTTCTTGAACACTCATGCGTCTGTTAAAAGTGTGTGTTATCCGGAATTAAAGAGCCATCTGGATTATGACCTGGCAAAGGACATATTGCCTAACGGATGTGGAGCCGTTTTTACTTTTCAATTAGAAGGAAATAAAGAAACTGGTACAAAATTTATTGAACAATTAAATCTATTTTCACACTTAGCTAACGTAGGTGATGCAAAATCACTTGTAATACACCCTGCTAGCACAACTCACCATAGAATGAATAATGCTGCTCTAAAAAAAGCTGGTATAACTGAATCAACTATACGTTTATCAATTGGAATAGAAGATTCAGAAGATCTTATAGAAGACTTAGATGAAGCACTAACTTATGCAACTAGATAATGATGTTTTATTTTCCAAAAAAAGATTTAACAAAGAATAGTGAACCTATTGTCTTTATTCATGGCACTGGTATGGATCATTCAGTATGGACCTTACCTGTCAGATACTTTTTAAGAAAAAGTAGAGATGTATTAGCAGTTGACCTTCCTGGTCATGGAAAAAGCCCAGGAAAACCCATCTCTTCTATAACCGGTTTTTCAGATAAGATCTTTAAGCTGCTAAATGATAATTCAATTAATAGTTTTTCTATAGTTGGCCATAGTATGGGTTCTTTAATCGCTTTAGAAATGGCGTCTTCCCAACCAAAAAGGGTTAAGGCCATGTCTTTAATTGGAACTGCTTTTCCGATGCAAGTTAATAAACATTTATTAGAATATGCAAAATCAGATGTCCAAAAAGCTATAGATATACTTACTTTCATGGGTTATAGCAATCAAGCCCGTATTGGAAGAAATAAAAATCCAGGAATTTGGATGACTGAATCTACGAGAAGGTTAATGCAAAGATCTAAAAAGGGGGTTATTTATAACGACTTATTGGCTTGTAGTAATTTTCAAGATGGCCTTGAAAAGGCTAAGAAAGTTTCAGCTAAAGTACAACTAATATTAGGTTCGAACGATTTTTTAACACCTAGAATAAAAGCGAGTGACCTGATAGATAACTTTAAGAGCCCAGATGTGAAAGAAATTAGTAATTCGGGACATACTTTGATGACAGAAGATCCCAATAAAGTTTTAGACTATCTAATTGAAGTATTATAAAAATATTATAATTGGTGACGGAACATTGAGCTGAATGAAGTTTTAAAGCTAGAAATTCCTAGAATCATACTGCAGCATATCGCCATCACTATTCTTATTTCTTCAGTTTCTCTTAATCAACAGAGTCGATGATATCTTGTAGGTCGCCTGATTCATGTAATTCTGAAATGATATCGCACCCTCCAATCAACTCACCATTAACAAATAATTGAGGAAAAGTTGGCCAATTAGAGAATTCAGGTAGATTAGATCTAATATCAGGATTATTCAATATATCTACGAATGAGAAAGGTTTCCCGTAGGAAATAAGAATTTGTGAGGCTTTTGAAGAAAAGCCGCATTGTGGAGCATCAGGTGAGCCCTTCATGTACAACAGTAATGGATTCTCGTTTACCTGCTTTTCTAGATCTTCAATTATTGTCATTCTTTTATTTTATCTTATTTACATATATCAAGATATTTTTTTAAAGTGTTTTCTAATCCATATATTAAAGAATCAGAAATAAGAGCATGACCTATAGAAACTTCGTCTGCCGGTACTCTGTCTAAGAAAAAAGCTAAATTTTCTAAATCAAGATCATGTCCAGCGTTAACTCCTAAATTTAATGTACGAGCTTTATTGTAGCTGAGAATAAATGGTTCAATAGTATGCTCTCCAGGATTATCTGCATACGGACCAGTATAAAATTCAACCCTATCTGCTCCTACGTTTTTAGCCCCTTCTAATTGACCTTCTTCCGGGTCAACAAAAAAACTAACTCTGTTGGCATGTTTTTTTAGTCCTTCCACTAAGTCTTTATCTTGGTTAAGATCTCTATGAATAAAATCCCATCCATGATCAGATGTAATTTGATCTAAAGAATCCGGGACAAGAGTGCATTGATCAGGTTTAGCAATTTCAATAATTTTTTGAAAGCCTGGATAATCAATATTACTTTTTGAATATGGATTACCTTCGATATTAAACTCAACTTTTTGGTTTAAAGTTAATTCTCTGAGATTAAAAACATCATCAGGTGTGATGTGTCTTAAATCTGGTCTCGGATGAACAGTGATTCCAGAAACTCCGCTATCTATAATTAACTTAGAAAGGGTTAATATATCTGGATTCTTCCCTCTCCTAGCATTTCTTAGCCATGCTATTTTATTAACATTAACGCTTAAATTAGTCATTTATAAATCATTCTTAATAACGACCTTACCACTGCCGTGTCGGGTCGCCACTTTTTTATGTGCTTTAGATATATCTGAAATAGAATAGATCGAATCAATAACGGGTTTTATGATTCCGTTTTCAACTAAAAAAGTTAATTCTTGAAGGCCAGATAAACTTGGCCTGTAAATAGACCAATGAACATTTATGGGCTTGTGCTTCTTTTTTTGTTGCTGCCTTAATAATAAAGCTTGAGGAACTCCAAATAGTATTCCTTTATCGTCTACCGTATTGATTAGTGGATGCGTGAGCGTAATGTAATGGGATGAAGATTCATTTTTTAAAATATTACAACATTTATCTATAGAATTTTCTAACACAGAATCCCCTAAAAGATCATAGGCAATATCATAATCCTTTAATATATCGTGAAAATTATTAACTTCATAATCAATTACAGTTTCAGCTCCAATCGACTTTAGTAATTCAATATTAGTAGAGCTACAAGTAGTAGTAACCTTACAACCCCAATGTGAAAAAAGCTGTATGGCAGAAGTGCCAACTCCA
>CESR01075118.1_pt1 | contig 21665 bp, 22 predicted proteins | sample 356351 | NCBI WGS metagenome assembly CESR01 (sample SAMEA2622149, study PRJEB7988) | marine metagenome | isolation source: saline water (ENVO:00002010), including | reverse complement strand
CCAGAAATCAATAATGCATTGGTTGGCATATTTTCTGACCAGCGTTGAGTGGAAATAATTTGGTCAAATGTTTCGTAAATATGGTCTTCATAAACAAGTGCAATATGGATGTCAGGAACAAGAGACATCAGTCTAGGCTCATCAGGAGTTGGATGTAATACAACAGAACCACTATAAGCGATTGCGCCAACTGTTCCAGTAATACTTGCCTCTATTTCATTGAATAATTGCTCACTAAAAGGCTCATAAGAACCATCATATTTAACCACTTCAATACTGCTGGTAAGATTTTGGGTGATCTTTTCTGCAATCTTTGCACCACTTAAAATATTCTTGATTTCTCTTTTGGGTAGCTCCTCATTCAGCCAGTTTGATAATTCCTTATTTGGCATGACAAAAACTTCTGCCTTTGAAAGTTTTAACTTATCAGCAAGCATTTGGATCATTTCTGATTTCGTCCAGCCATTGATTGTCATTAGAGCGATATCCTTTTCATGACTTGAGTCATGAATCTTACTTTTTAATCTTTCGAGGATAATATTTTTACTTTTACTCATTTTTAATGCCGGCCTGTTTTGCTAATTGTTTTAAGCTAACCTTCGAGGGCGAAGGTGTCACACGGTATTTGCTCCATCCACCTACCCTTTTAGGCGATAAGAATCCAAGCTTAGTAATGACGATTGAACAAATAGAATAAAGAACAGAATTACCATATATGTATTTCCAAATCTGCCAAGTAAATGATTCGATTGGTTTTCTTTGGCTGCCAACTCCTTCAATAAACTGCTTCATATAATCTCCCTCAACTGTTTCAGAGCGAAGTTGATTGATTAGTCTTGGGAGAGGAATTTGAACTGGGCAAACCTCACCACATGCCCCACATAAACTGCACAATGAGGTGAGATCTCCTAACTCAGTAATTCCTTTTTGTTGAGGCTCTAAAGTAATTCCAATCGGCCCAGGATAGACTGTCCCATAAGCATGGCCGCCCAATTGTGTGTAAACTGGACAATGGTTTATACAGGCTCCGCAACGGATACACTTCAAAGTCTCCTGCATAACGTTATTTTGGTGTATTTTGGATCGCCCATTGTCAAGCAAAACAACGTGCATCAATAAAGGGCCATCCTTTTCATCATTTTTTCGAGGTGAAGAAATCATATTAAAGTAAGTAGTAATCTCTTGACCTGTTGCGGATTTAGTCAGAATATTGAGTAGGGCAGGTACATCAGCGAGTTTTTCTACAACTTTTTCTATTCCAGCAACTGCGATGTGAAGCGGGGGCGCTGTTGTACACATTCTACCGTTGCCTTCATTTTCTACTAAGCAAATAGTTCCAGTTTCTGCAACCGCAAAATTAACTCCCGAAATACCGGCATCGGCCAGTCTAAATCTATCTCTTAATATTTGTCGAGCCTGCTGTGTTATCAAATCAACATTCTCAGTATATGGAAATTCTGGAAAATGCTCCGCAAAAACTCTTGAAATTTCTTTGCGACTCTTGTGTATTGCTGGCATTACGATATGTGAGGGCGTCTCATTAGCTAGCTGAACTAGAAACTCACCTAGATCCGTTTCCAATATGTCGATACCTTTTTTGTCAAGAAATTCATTAAGTTCAATTTCTTCGGTAACCATAGACTTACCCTTAACAACAGTTTTCGCGTTCGCCTCTTTGAGTATTTGATAAATAATATTATTGGCTTCATCGTCGGTTTCGGCCCAGTGAACCTTAATATTATTTTTTTCTAAATTCTCTTCAAGCTTTATAAGCAGCCCAGGTAATTTGGCAAGTGAATTTGATCGAATTGAAGAAGCAGCATTTCTTGAATTTATTAGATTTTCTTTGTCTGGAAACTGCTTGCTTCTTTTTTCAACCAAGTAGCTCATTGCTGAACGAAAGTTAGTGTGAAGCTGCTCATTACTGAGCGCATCATCAATCCTAAACTTAAGAGGTTTAACCTGATGCATTAGTTCGATCCCAAAGAAACTGAGCAATGTGTTTGGTCTTTATTTGAGAATTTTGTTTTTCCAATGCTCCGCCAATGTTCATCATGCAACCACACTCTTGACTGATTACGCATGAAGCATTTGTCGCCTTTATAGCGTTAGTTTTATCTTTAACCATCGAACCTGAAATATCCGCCTGTTTGATAGCAAATGTCCCTCCAAAGCCACAACACTCAGACTTTCTTTCTTGTTCCAACACCTCTACTTTTGAGAGTTTTGAAACCAGTAGTTCAATTTTATCATCGACCCTCATTTCGTTCCTACTCGAACAGGAGGTGTGAATTGCGATTTGGGTAGGCTCACCAAGATCGGTCAAATTAATATCAAGCTTATCTACAAGAAACTCTGTAAATTCGTAGACCCTTTCGGCAACTGACATGGCAGATTCAAAGTCTGACTCGCCATCAAATAAATCACGCCAGTGATACTTAATCATTCCGGCACAGGAGCCCGATGGAACAACGATTGGAATATCTTTTGGGAAGCACTTCATTTGGGCTCGAGCCACCTTTAGGGCTTCTTTTCTATACCCTGAATTGAAAGCGGGCTGTCCGCAACAAGTTTGCCCACTAGGATATATAACTTCAATGCCCTCTCGCTGGAGAATTTGCATCCCTGCAATGCCTGCTTTTGGATAAAAAAGATCGACTATGCAAGTACCAAGGAAATATGCTTCATTGCTCATAAAATCAATCTATTTTTTGTCTGACAAGACTGAGGAGTGACTCATGTAACGCTCATGTCTTTGTTTTTCTTTGTCCATATTAGTCAACGAGGCATTAACAAACTCCATATGACTCTTTGCAGCTAATTTGGCTCCTTCAGGATTTCCATCCATAATCATATCTAGAATGAGTTTATGCTGAGGGTTTAGTGACTCCTCAATACCGCTTATCGTATATAAGTATTTGAGGTTATTTTCAATGCTACTTAATAGGACATCATAGATGCTTCTCGTAACATGAAGAAGCGCAACGTTATGTGAAGCCTCTGTAATACTTAAATGAAAATTAATGTCTGCAGTCGCTGATGCAACATTATCTTCGCGCTTTAAATGGAGCTCAACCATTTCATCATATTTAGCTTTAATATTTTCTTTCTCAATTTGAGTCGCCCTTGAAGCAGCAAGATAGGCAGCCTCTGAATCCAGAGTATGTCTGAGCTCTAAAATATCAAACTTAAACTCTGGACGCTCTTTAAGAAGACTCATGAGAGGGTCAGAAATAGATGAGTTTAATGATGAGGCAACATAAGTACCTCCTCCCTGAGTGGATCTAAGAAGCCCCTTTGACGTTAATATCTGTTTTGCCTCGCGAAGCGTGGGCCTAGAAACTGCAAGCCTTTCAGCAAGCACTCTTTCAGAGGGAAGTTGAGCGCCCTCAAGTAAGACCCCTTCGGCGATCATATCCTCAATTTGCTTTGATACAATTTCTGCAACTGTTGATTTACTTTTCATGTCTCAATTGTTAACTTGGTTTGAAAGAGCTACATTCTACTCTAAGTTGTAAATGTCCGGCTCATGCTTAATTAATACTGATTAAAAATAGAGTATACAGCAAAAAAATGAATTGGTCAGTCCATTAATATAAAAATAACATTTTTACATATTCCTTTAAAATCATAGTATGAAATGATTTAATAAATTATTTGACTTTTTAAAATGTTTGGTATATTATAGATTGGACTTACCAATTTACCATCACAAAGATTGTGGTTTTTTATGTAAGTAAGAGGTAAATTTATATAACAATAAAAAGGAGACATTTAAATGAAAATTAAATCGTTGTTTAGTCTGGCAACAGCCGCAGTACTTTCCATGGGAATTGCAACCTCGGCTACTGCTGAAGACAAAGTACTACTTAAGCTACCTGTTTGGTTTGGAACTCATCTTACTGGACTAGGCTCTTCGCCGCTTTTTTTTGCTGACACAGTAAATAAGGCATCAGGTGGAAGTCTAAAGGTTAAAATTTATGAGCCTGGAAAACTGGTTGCTACAAAAGAAATGCTAGAGTCAGTATCTAGTGGATCAGTTAATGCTGGTTGGGGTACTCCTGGCTATAACACTGGCTTGCTTGGTAAAAAAGCAGCCATCTTCTCAGCTGTCCCATTTGGACCTGAAGCGCCTGAATTTATGGCGTGGGTTTATTATGGTGGTGGCCGTGAATTGTGGCAAAAGCTTTATGATGATGCTGGTTACAATGTACACGCTGTACCTTGTTCTATTATTGCGCCAGAAACATCTGGTTGGTTTACTAAAGAAATCAATAGCGTAGAAGATTTAGACGGCTTACGCATGCGTTTCTTTGGTTTAGGTGCTAATGTAATGGAGAAACTAGGAGTGACAACTTCACTATTAGGTTCTGGAGACATTATGCCTGCACTTGAGAAAGGAGCAATTGATGCGACTGAATTCTCAATGCCAGCTATTGATAAGCTTTTAGGCTTCCCTAAACTATTAAAGCATAACTACTATCCTGGATGGCATCAGCCTTCCACTATGTTTGATTTAATAATTAATGGTGACACTTGGAGCGCAATGAGTGCTGCACAACAAGAAACTGTTGAGTCTGCTTGTAAAGCAACAATGCTTGATGGTCTTGCATTAGGCGAGGCGATTCAATTTGACTACATGAAAGCTAATGTAGAGTCAGGTGTAACAAACCATTATTGGTCTGATGAAATGCTTGCTACCTTTAGATCCAAATGGGATGAAGTTGTAGCTGAGCTAATCGCTGAAGATCCGGAGTTTGGTGAAATATATGGAGCTCTTAATGAATTCCGTGCAAACTACCAGATCTGGCAAGAGTGGATTTACTTACCACGTCCTTCTAAGCAAGGGCAATAAATAGTTGTTTCCTCCTTAAAACAGCAGGGTTTCGATCCTGCTGTTTTTTTTAATTTTTTCAAGCTATAATATAAATTCATATATGTCAAACAATTCTGAAAAGAGATCCTCAAACAATCAAAATGATGTTGATCATATAACAGATAATCCTGAAGATCATTTTCCCGGTCATCACCAAGATGACAATATCCACATACCAATTTCGTCTTTTTTGACCTCAATTGTTACATCAATTACAACCAAAACCGCTTGGATTAATATGCTTGTAATGTTAACTATTTTGATTCAAGTGACACTACGCTATGGCTTTCATGCTGGCGAAGCATGGGTTGACGAATTAATCTGGCATCTTTACGCTTTCTTTATGTTTGGACTTTCATATGCCATTACAACTGATGCTCATATCAGAGTAGACATCATGCATATGAAATTTTCAAGAAGGAAGCAACGCATTATCGAAGTGCTAGGTATTCTATTTCTGATCATGCCGTTCACCATTATTATTCTTCATCACAGCATTGAATGGGTACATCATTCTTTTGTTGCAAATGAATTCTCAGAGAATACAACAGGCCTACCTTACCGTTGGGTTGTCAAGTCTCTTTTGCCCATCTCTCTGGCGCTAATTTTTATAGCCTCATTGTCAGAACTAATCAAAAATTTTGTCATTTTAATTTATGGTGAAGACTTGAAGAATGCTGATTCAGGCGATGGTGGTTCAGCCATTGGTCGTCTTTTTACCCCCACTATTACTAAGCACAAGGAAAATTAATTATGTTTTTTGAACCAGAGTATTGGCTTGTCATTGCAATGTTTGCAACCTTTATTGCACTGATTTTTACAGGCTTCCCTGTGGCTTGGGTTTTGGCAGGTGTTGGCATAATCTATGCCGGCGTGGGCTATGTCACGGATATGCTTAATTGGACCTTTACTGGCCTTGATTACAATACGCTCAAAATACTGCATGGCAGAATATTTTCTATTATGTACAACTGGGTCCTTGTTGCACTTCCAATGTTTATTTTTATGGGGCTTATGCTAGAAAAATCTGGTGTAGCAGAACAAATGATGCACTCCATGCAAAAATTGTTTGGAAATGTCAAGGGTGGTCTCGCCATCACAGTTACATTGATAGGAATTATACTGGCGGCCTCTACAGGAATAATAGGCGCCTCTGTCGTTTTATTGGGTTTAATGTCGTTGCCAGTGATGCTCAAACAAAACTACGACAAGCCTATAGCGCTTGGAACTATAGCGGCATCAGGAACACTAGGCATCTTAATACCGCCATCAATTATGCTTGTAATTATGGGCGATCAGCTTGCTGTATCTGTTGTTGACTTATTTATGGGAGCTGTTTTTCCGGGCATCATTTTGGGTGTTCTTTACATAGTATATATCTTTGTTTATGGCCTCCTCAACCCATCGAAAGTGCCATTGGCCGAAGATCATACGGCGATTGGCTTGAAGGATGTACTTAGAGTCATGGTTGATATATTGCCGCCCGCATTCCTTATTCTTGCTGTTCTAGGTTCTATCTTTATGGGCATTGCAACAGTAACTGAAGCTTCTGGTATCGGCGCTCTTGGAGCAATGGTTTTGACTATTGCCTACAAGCGATTCAACTTTGCGGTCTTGAAGGACGTCGTAATCAACACAATGAACACGGCTGCGTATATTTTTGCCATCTTTGTTGGCGCCACAATTTTCGCTCTAGTTCTGAGAGAGTGTGGTGGTGATCAGTTTATTGAGGAAGGACTTAATAGTTTAGGTCTTGGTCCATACGCAATGATTATTGCTGTCCTATTTATAATATTTCTTTTAGGTTTCTTTCTTGACTGGATTGAGATAAGCCTTATCATCTTGCCTTTGTTAGGGCCCGTAATTATGCATTTAGATCTTGGAGTAAATGGTTTTGGAGTTGTTGATAATCCAAACTTAGTTTGGTTTGCTTTGCTGGTTGCAGTTACTCTTCAAACATCCTTCTTAACACCTCCGGTTGGCTTTGCAATCTTCTACTTAAAAGGTGTTTGTCCGCCAGGTGTTAAATTAACCGACATTTATAAAGGTGTTTTTCCATTTATAATTCTTCAGCTGATTGCGTTAACTTTGGTGTTTATCTTTCCCGATCTTGTGACCTGGCTCCCTGCAAAAGTATACGCCCCCTAGCAACATCTAAACCCCTCGCGAACAAGCCTAAACTCTTCTGGCTTGTTCATGTGATTCTTGCATAATTCAAGCGATATAGAACTGTTTTGACAGCTAAAAAAATGTGGTGGTGAATTACAAAAAATATGTATCATTCCCATACAATTCAATAACCTATCAAAACTAAATGAACAACTACAAAACCAAAGATTTCAGCTTTGGAACTCAGGTTAGAAAATCCCCCTATTTTGATGCAACAGTGCGTTGGGGTGCCCAGGGCTTTTCAGTTTATAACCACATGTATATTCCAAGAGACTTTGGAGACCCCGTTCAAAACTTTTGGAGTCTAGTTAATGATGCAATACTCTGTGATGTCGCTGTTGAGCGCCAGGTCGAAATAACGGGTCCAGATGCTGCCCAATTTGTCCAGCTGCTAACTCCAAGAAACCTATCAGAGTGCGCCATTGGTCAATGCAAATATGTGCTGATTACTGATGAAAATGGAGGGGTATTGAATGATCCCGTTTTATTAAGGCTTGCTGAAAATCACTTCTGGCTTTCCCTGGCCGACAGCGACATCTTGATGTGGGCCAAAGGAGTGGCCGTTAACTCTGGACTAGATATTCGTTTGAGTGAGCCAGATGTCTCTCCACTTCAGCTTCAAGGACCAAAGTCAGGCGATATTGCTAAAGCAATTTTTGGTGAGAGGATAGATGATCTCAAATATTACTGGCTCGAGGAATTTGAGCTTAATGGTATTCCATTAATCATATCAAGAACGGGCTGGTCAAGCGAGCTGGGATATGAAATCTACCTTCGCGACGGCTCTCGAGGAAACGAGCTATGGAATCACATTATGGAGATTGGAAAGCCAATGGGATTAGTTCCAGGACACACCTCTACGATAAGAAGAATTGAGGGTGGAATGCTTTCTTATCAGGCAGACATGGACTACACTATAAACCCTTTTGAGCTCGGGTTAGGTCGACTCGTTGACCTTGAAATGGAAGCAAACTTTATTGGAAAAGATGCGCTAATAAAAATTAAATCTGAAGGAATTAAACAGAGCCAGGTTGGCATAGAAATCTCAAGATCGCCGCTCCAACACCCAAATACAAGCTATTGGCCAATTTTTATTGAGTCACAACAAGTTGGGTATATAACATCAGCTGTTTACTCACCTCGACTTGACAAAAACATTGCGCTTGCTATGATGGATGTTAATCATTCGGCTATAGGCGCTGTTGCAGAGACCGCAACCCCTGAAGGTAATTATCCTATCAAGGTTGTTCAAAAGCCATTCTATGACCCCAAGAAGAAAATTACTTCGGGATCTTAGACCAACTAAATATGACTAGGAGAAAATTTATGTCTGAACTGTCTATTGACCTGAGTTGGAATAGAAAGGAAGAGACGCTCTCTCCTGGAAAGTTTTCCAGTGAGCATGAGGTTACCTACAACGAACAATATAAAGTAATAGCTGATACTGCTCCTGACTGGGGAGGGTCCGACAATAACACAAACCCCGAACAGGCACTCGCCGCCTCATTAAGCAGCTGCCATATGATGACCTTTCTGGCGCTTGCTGCAAAAACCAAATGGCCCGTCTCTTCATACACTGATCATGCTGTAGGTCACCTTGGCAAAAACAGCAAGAAACAGATGGTTGTTAACCAAATTGACTTAAATCCTGTGGTCTCTTTCGATGGCGGCTTTGAAGTAAGCAATGAAGAATTAGAAAAAATGCATGAAAGGGCCCATAGATATTGCTTTATAGCCAACACATTAGACTCTGAGGTCAGGGTTAACATCAACATTCAATAAGTGGCAATGCGTTTCTGCTAATATGGAGCCTAAATTATGAGCAGCAATAATAACAATGAGATTAATACTGGCGAGTCAATTTTGCTAGAAGAGTTAATGGGTAACGGCATATTTCGCTTAACACTCAATGACGCAAAAAGAAGAAATGCCCTCTCTGAGGAGATGATGGCCAAACTCAAATCTTCACTCACTGATGCCTCTGACAACAAGGACATAAGAGTAGTAATAATTGCGGGCAATGGGCCGGCATTTTGCTCAGGGCACGACTTAAAACAAATGACTGCTGGAAGAGACAGCGATGACAATGGACTGGCCTACTTTAAAAAGATATTTTCATCTTGCTCGGAGCTAATGCAAATGATTGTTAAGCACCCTAAGCCAATAATTGCTGAAGTTTCTGGCGTCGCTGCAGCAGCTGGATGCCAGCTCGTTGCCTGCTGCGACCTTGCAGTAGCTGCTATGTCAGCTCGATTTATTACTCCGGGCGTAAACATAGGGCTATTCTGCTCCACCCCAATGGTAGCTCTATCGAGGAACGTATCCAACAAAGCAGCAATGGAGATGCTTCTGACGGGTGACATGGTAAGTGCAGATAAGGCGGAACACATTGGACTTGTAAACCGAGTGACAGAGGACGCTGATTTGGCACAAGACACTGTATCGCTGGCAAAGCTTATCGCCTCAAAATCTAGCTTAACATTAAAGATTGGAAAGGAGGCTTTTTACAAACAAAGAGATATGCCGCTTTCTGAAGCTTACGACTATGCTTCAAAGGTCATGGTAGAAAACATGTTAAAGCATGATGCCAAGGAAGGTATTAGCTCATTCCTAGACAAACGTGAGCCTAAGTGGCAAGATCAGTAACAATGAACAGTCCTTACAACACTGGCCTTGAGCGAAACCCTGCTAACTTTCAGCCGCTAACTCCGCTAACTTTTTTAGAGCGAGCAGCTTCGGTATATCCAGAGCATACTGCTATTATTCATGGCAATTTAAAACGCAGCTACAGTGACTTTTATAGTCGGTCGCTCCAGCTCGCTTCGGCGCTGTCAAGTCAAGGCGTCAAGCGTGGTGATACTGTATCCGTAATACTATCAAACACTCCTGCAATGCTTGAAGCCCATTATGGCGTTCCGATGTGTGGGGCAGTATTGCACAGCATTAACACTCGACTCGATCCAGATACGATTGCCTATCAGCTAGATCATTCTGACTCTAAAGCCTTTATAGTTGATCGTGAATTTTTACACACTGCAAAGACTTCCCTTGAGCTTGCCAAAGTAGATCCGATTTTGATTGACTATAACGACAGCGAATATCCAATACCAGAGTCATTGCCAGGAGCAATAGAGTATGAAGCTTTTTTGTTGAAGGGTGACAATAATTACAAGTGGTTAATGCCTGAAGACGAGTGGGATGCAATCTCTTTAAACTATACCTCAGGCACAACAGGAAACCCCAAAGGGGTGGTCTCTCATCATCGCGGCGCCTATCTTTTGGCGCAGGGCAATGCTATGATTGCTTCAATAAAAAAGCACTCGGTCTACCTATGGACGCTACCCATGTTTCACTGCAATGGTTGGTGCTTCCCATGGACAATGTCAGCTATTATTGGAACACACGTCTGCTTGAGGCATGTGAGAGCAGAACCAATTTGGGAGTCACTTGCCAAACATAATGTGACCCATTTATGTGGGGCCCCAATCGTTATGTCAACAATACTCGCAGCCTCAGATAATGAAAAAAAATTATTAGAAAATAAAGTTGAGTTTTTTACAGCGGCTGCCCCTCCTCCGGAGTCAGTCTTAAAGAACATGAAGGCAGCAGGATTTAACATTACCCATCTTTACGGGCTTTCTGAAACCTATGGTCCTGCGGTGGTAAATGAGTGGCATCAAGATTGGGACAATTTAGGTGAAAGTGAACAAGCCTCTTTAAAGGCACGGCAAGGTGTTCGCTACCTACCTCTTGAGTCTTTAGAAGTTATGGACCCTGAAACAATGCAGCCCGTGCCTCGTGACGGCAAGACAATAGGTGAAGTCATGTTCAGAGGCAATGTAGTAATGAAAGGCTACTTTAAAAATAGACCTGCTACTGATGAGTCCTTCAAGGGTGGCTGGTTTCACTCGGGAGACCTAGGAGTTGTCCATGAAGATGGATATGTCCAGCTTAAAGATCGCTCCAAAGATATTATTATATCTGGCGGTGAAAATATCTCGTCAATTGAAATTGAAGAGGTGCTATATAAGCACCCCTCTATTGAAGCGGTCGCAGTGGTGGCCATGCCAGATGCAAAGTGGGGAGAGACTCCCTGTGCATTTGTTCAACTTAATAAAGAGAGTTCCACCTCTGAAGAGGAGTTGAGTCAATGGTGCAGAGATCATATGGCCTCTTTTAAGCTTCCTCGCCAATTTTATTTTGAAGATATTCCAAAAACCTCTACTGGAAAAATTCAAAAATACATTCTTAGGGAGCGAGCTCTAAAAGGCTAACCAGTCGTCTATTCTTGATTAAGGTCAAGGAGAGTTTTTTCACGCCCTGTATTATTAATATTATTATGTAGCTAGCAAGGATTAATAAAAACAATGTCTGCATTATCGGCGTTAAACTCTTCAGCTTTTTTAAGTAAAGGATTTCGTCCATTTTTTATTGGCTCTGTATTTTTTGCGATAGTGTCTATGGCGTTTTGGGGTTTGGTATATTTTTTTAACCTCTCTATTGATCTAGGTAATTTAACGCCGTTTCAGTGGCATGCACACAGCATGGTTTTTGGGTACGCAACGGCAGTAATTGCTGGCTTTCTACTTACAGCAGTTACCAATTGGACGGGTGAGGAGACGCTTTCCGGAGTTCCGCTACTAGCGATGTTCTCCATCTGGCTATTGGCAAGGTTTTCATGGGCACTTATGCCTCATGAGCCTTTACTGTTTGGGTCACTTGATATTGCATATCTATTGATGTTATGTTTTGTAATAGCTAGACCAATAATTAAGGTCAAACAATGGCAGCAACTAGCTATTGTCTCAAAATTACTCATTATTGTATTGGCATATATCTTATTTTTTTTAGGGGCCTTGGGCCTTATGCCTGGCGGCACATATTACGGCATTTATCTTGCCCTTATTACTGAAATTGCCTTAGTGCTGACAATAGCAAGAAGAGTGTTTCCATTCTTTGCTAAAGTAGGTTTAAAGTTAGAGAGGCCGCCGCACTCACCACCATGGATTGACAGGTCAAGCATAATTTTTATGTTATTGTGGCTTGTAATGTTCATATTCTTTATGGACTCAGCTCTTACTGCAGCTCTCTCATTTATTATTTCAATTATTCTGACTATCAGACTCTATTATTGGCATGTGCCTGGCTTGTGGGCGGTTTCTTTTCTATGGAGTTTATATTTAGGGCTCGCAGTTATTACTCTAGGTTTTGCCATGCTATCACTGGCTTATTTTATAGATCGATTGCATTATTTAGGGATACATGCCTTGGCGTACGGCGGAATAGGGCTGATAACTTTTAGTATGATGTGTCGAGTTGCTCTTGGACACACCGAAAGAAATGTAAATGCAAAATATAAGATATTAGACTTGGCGTTAATTAGCTTTGTTTTAGGAGTGGTTTTTAGGGTTATTTTTCCATTGGTGTTTCCGGATTCTGCGAGAGCAGGAATGATGATTAGCCAAGTGTTCTGGATATTTTCGTATGTGACATATCTTTGGTTTTATTACCCAATATTGACTCAAAAAAATCTTGTCGTACCTTTAGTAAAAAACTAGCTAGCTAGAAAAAAGCGAGGTTGAAGAACTTGAAGGTTATCAAGATTACAGATACACTTTTTCGAGGAGATTATCAATTAGCTCTATAGGCCAAAAAGCGGCCTATAAGACCGCTTGATACTATTAAGCTGGTGCCGACACACGGACTCGAACCGCGGACCTACTGATTACAAATCAGTTGCACTACCAACTGTGCTATGTCGGCTTAGAGCGAAATTATACAGTAAAGAATTTTTTTTCAGCAGTATTTTATAGCCCCTATATATAGTTATTTTTTCGATGCTTTAATGCCAAGCGAACCCCTATAATGCAGAGCACAAGAGCCATTAAAAACCACTGGATAGCATAACCAATATGCTTCGCAATGCTCCCCGTGTAGGGCTCCCATTTTCTAACAAAGCCATGGTCTGCAATAGGGTCTAATAATCCTATCATATTTGCAAAATCTATTTCCGCTATGGCGCCCATTTTCTTCAAATCTATGGCCTGAATTAAGACTGGAAAATCTTCCCCTAGTTCTCCAGATTTAAGCTCAATACGCTTTACTGGTTTAGAAACCTGAACCTTGATTTTTATTTTGTTGTTTTCTGTGTCAATATTAGCCAACTTGTCTCTTGCGCCATTCCAGGCTATAAAGCCACGATTAATTAAGATGGCCTTTGAGCCTTCCTCCAAAACAAATGGAGTTAGAACATAATAGCCTGAAACTTTTTCAACAATTTGGTTGTCATATATAAACTGCCTATTTCCGAGGTACCTTCCCTCGAGCTGGACATGATAATATTCTTTGTTGTCAAGTAAGTCCAGCTTGTTTACAAGCTCAATACCCCCAGAGTTGGCAGTGAGTATTTTTGTCTCAATTATCCTCTTTTGATTGGCTCGATCAAGCTGCCAAAAACCCAAAGAAATTAGAATTGCTAGGGTGGCAGCTATAAGTAAAGCTGGAACAACAAAACGAAAGTTCATTGTTAGGCAGGTAAAAAATTGTTTGGCTGAATCCAGCCCATATAGCTTGCAAACATTAGCAATATGAACAGGAACACAGACATTCCGATTCTAAGTCTGAGCGCTTTATACATCTTATCAGAGCCCTTTGAGCCGCCTCTTAACATTCCTAAAAGGGCCCAGCCAAGAGCAAAAAATATGATAATAACAATTGCGATAATAACAATGTTCATTATGTTTCCTGTTGTTTAAAAAAAAGACCCCATATAAGGGGTCTTTTATAATCCGCTTACTCTGTTAATTATAGCCAGTAAACAAAAATAAATAAACCTAGCCATACGACATCAACGAAGTGCCAATACCATGCTACGCCCTCAAATGCAAAATGATTCTCAGAGTCAAAGTGTCCTTTTTGAATGCGGTATAAGATTACTGTCAACATTATCACGCCAAGAGTTACATGGAAACCATGAAAGCCTGTGAGCAAATAAAAGGTTGATCCATAAACGCCAGACGTTAACTTTAAACCGTCATGATATGCGTGTCCGTACTCAGCAGCCTGGAAACCTAAAAACAAAACACCTAAAGCAATAGTTGCTATCATCCACCCAATTAAAGCATTGCGGTGGTCTTTTCTTAAGGCATGATGAGCAAATGTAATCGTCACCCCTGAGGTTAATAACAACGCCGTATTGAGTGCAGGCAAACCCCATGCATCTACCAATTTAAAGCCTACAGAAAACTCAGCACCATTCTGACCAATTGCGCCAGGTGTATTGATTAAAGGCCAAGTCGCTTTAAAACCCTCCCAGAGTTCCGGAGTAAACATATTATTGCCGGCGCCGCCTAACCACGGAACACTAATCACCCTAGCATAGAATAGGGCGCCAAAAAAGGCTGCAAAGAACATCACCTCTGAAAAGATAAACCAACTCATGCCCCAACGAAAAGACTTGTCAACCTGTTTGTTGTAAAAACCGCCTACACTTTCGTTAACCACGGTTCCTAACCAACCAAACAACATAAAGACAACGATTGATCCGCCTAAAACCATAAGTGGCCCGCCCCAGCTGACGTGGTGCATTTGGTTTGCAAAACCCACAAAAAGCATTGATACGCCAATCGAGCCAATAATTGGCCAGTAGCTTCCGTGAGGTACATAATAGTCTTGATTGCTCATTTTTCCCTTCCTATTTTTTAACTATCTAACTTGAAAAAATTATAAGACAAACTGACATCTCTAATTTTTTCATCCATCTCCGGCTCAACAACAAATCGAAGAAACATTTCAATCTCTTCGTTTGGCTTGAACTCTTGTCTATTAAAACAAAAACATTCCAATTTCTTAAAATGCAGTGCTGCATCACTAGGAGCAACACTCGGTATAGCCTGACCAACTATTAGTTGATCTGTGGTGTTTTTGGCAATATAGCTTGTCGTATAAAACTTGCCAGGCACCACTTCCATAGATTTAACCTTTGGCCCAAACTGCACAGGAAACCCTGGCATGGTTGATGCAAAAAAACTTACCTCAACCAGTCGTTCTTCATTAACCTCATATTTCTGCTCAGTTTCAACTCTACCTGACGTTCCGTTAAATCCTGTTAGTTCGCAAAGTACATCATAAATCGGAACCATCGCATAGGCAAAAAAGAACATCAAAACGGGCACAGAAACAAGCTTAATCCAAAACCCTTTTGTTATTTTTTTTCTTTCCATATCAACCATTAAGCATAATGGTTGCTACATACACTCCTATTGCAATTGCGCCAACTATCAATGCTGTTATAACGGCGCCATTATTATTATTTTTAGCCATTAGCTATGCTGAGACTCCTCCAGAATCTGTGCGCGGCTTGGTGGCGTATTAAAGCTATGGTATGCTGCTGGCGCTCCAAGTGTCCACTCAAGGCCTTTAGCGCTTGACCATGGGCGCTCACTTGTTGGCTTGCCATTGCGAATACAATCAATTACTAGATATGCAAACAATATAAACGAAAGGCCAAAAGCAAACGCGCCAATCGATGACATCCAATTAAAGTCAGAAAACTGTAATGCGTAATCAGGAATACGACGAGGCATACCAGCAAGACCAAGAAAGTGTTGTGGAAAGAACAGCACATTAACTGAAATCATTGCCCACCAGAAATGAACCTTGGCTAAACGCTCGTTGTACATTTTGCCTGTCCACTTTGGTAACCAATAAAAAGTAGCCGCAATAATTGCCCATACTGATCCTGTTACAAGAACATAGTGAAAGTGCGCCACAACAAAATACGTGTCATGGTACTGAATATCGGCAGGAGCGATACCAAGCATTAGTCCAGAAAAGCCGCCTATTGTAAATAGAAAAAGAAAAGACAGTGCCCACAGCATTGGCGTCTCAAAAGTTAGAGAACCTTTCCACATAGTTGCAACCCAGTTAAACACTTTTACTCCTGTTGGAACAGCAATCAGCATTGTCGCGTACATAAAATACAGCTCGGCTGCAACCGGCATACCGGTCAAAAACATATGGTGCGCCCAAACGATATATGACAAGAATGCGATCGACGCTGTTGCGTAAACCATTGAAGAATAGCCAAATAGAGGTTTGCGTGAAAATGTTGGAAGAATATGCGAAATGATTCCAAACGCTGGCAGTATCATAATGTAGACCTCAGGGTGACCAAAGAACCAGAAAATATGCTGGAACATTACTGGATCACCGCCACCTGTAGCATCAAAAAAGGCGGTCCCAAAATTGCGGTCTGTTAGCATCATTGTAACAACGCCCGCCAATACAGGCATAGCGCCAATAAGTAAAAATGAAGTGATAAGCCAAGTCCAAACAAATAGAGGCATATCCATTAGCCTCATTTCAGGGGCACGCATATTTAAGACAGTAGCAATAATATTGATTGCTCCCATGATTGATGAGAATCCCAATAAGTGAACTGCAAAAATAAAGAAGTCGGTTGAGTCAGGAGCAAACGTTGTTGAAAGTGGCGCATAAAAAGTCCAACCAAACGCTGGCGCTCCTCCCTCCATGAAAAAAGTACTGACAAGAATTGCTGCAGCAAAAGGCAAAATCCAGAAACTCCAATTGTTCATTCTTGGAAGTGCCATATCTGGTGCGCCTATCATCATTGGGATTAACCAATTACCGAGACCAACCATTGCTGGCATAACGGCACCAAAAACCATAATCAGTCCGTGCATTGTAGTTAGCTGATTAAAGAAATGTGGGTCCATTAGCTGGAGTCCAGGCTGTAAAAGCTCCGCCCTTATGCCCATTGCTAGGGCTCCACCAACTAAAAGCATTACAAAAGAAAACCACAAATAAAGAGTTCCGATGTCTTTGTGGTTGGTTGTCTTAACCCATCTCAGAAGTCCTTTTTCTGGGCCGTGATGATGGTCATCGTGTGCTGCTGCCGTTGCGGTTGTGCTCATATCTTTCTCCTTAAATTAACGTGCAGATGTAACATCTGATGGTTGAACAACTGAGCCACTATTTCCAAAGGCTCTCCTTTCGTATGTAATTACAGCGGCAAGATCTGAGTCTCCAAGCATCTTAAATGATGGCATGCCTGCCTTACCATTAATAACAATATCAAGATGTTCTGCAGCAGAGCCGTTAGTTATTTCTGACCCTGTCATTGCAGGGAAGACGCCAGGTATACCTGAGCCGTCTTTTTGGTGACATCCAGCACAGTTAGCGTTATAAATAGCCTCACCTTTCGCCATTAAATCTTCTTCACTCCAAGCCATCGTGGCGCTTGCAGCGGCAGCCTCTTCTTCGGCCTTCTGGTCAGCCACCCAGGCGGCGTAGGCTTCTTTTGAAACCGCCTCTACCACAATTGGCATAAAGCCGTGGTCTTTGCCGCAAAGTTCTGCGCACTGTCCTCGATATGTTCCTTCCTCAGTAATCTCTGCCCATGCATCATTAATAAAACCAGGGTTGCCGTCTTGCTTAACAGCCAAAGCAGGAACCCACCAGTTATGAATAACGTCGGCCGATGTAATAAGAAAACGTATCTTTGTATCCACCGGAAGAACCAAAGGATTATCAACTTCAAGCAAATAATTTTCAGGCTTTTCAACAGCTCTTATAGCGTCTTTTGATGATTGTGCAAGGTTAGAAATAAAACCAATTTCTTCTTCAGGATATTCGTATTGCCACTTCCACTGGTGTCCTGTAATCTTAACAGTCATGTCTGCCTTTTCAAGAACCTCAATATCAATTAGAACTTTAGACGCCGGGATGGCCATCGCAATCAAAATTAGTATTGGGATACCAGTCCAAATCATTTCAACAGTTGTGCTTTCATGAAAGTGGGATGCCTTGGCCCCTTTAGATTTTCTAAATTTAACAATCGAATAGAATATTGCTCCAAATACGACAATACCAATGACGACGCAAACCCAAAAAATTAACATGTGTAAACTATAAATGTCTTGACTAATAGAAGTTATTCCCTTGGTCATGTTTAAAGTGTAGTCTGCCAAGGCAGACTTGGAACTTAGAAGTGCGCCAACGGCACCGATAAAAGTCAACAATGATTTCATAGATTCTCCGAATTAAACCTTAGTCTTTTCTTTAAATAACCATAATAAAAGTGTGGTTATTATATATACTCTTAATGCTCTTGTATGAAAGGATACTAGATCTATATACAAGCTCAAACAAAAAAAGCAACCAAATGATACCTGTTTCTGCAGGTTTTACCAAGTAAATATTGGTCTTTATTCTCAATTTTGATTGAACTTTTTTCATCGGCCATCTAAATAGAAATAAATATCGACATGCAAAACAAAAAATTATAACGAAACCGCCAAAAAATTTCTTGACTTAAGTCAATGAATTAATTGAATAATTATGTATTTTCAATTATTTTTAAAAAATAAGTGTAAAAATATTAGCTTGATAATTTAAAATATATCGCTGCATTAAATAGACGCACATGTATACAAAAATTCTAAACCTTTCAATAATATTGGCCCTAGTCGTAGTGGTTCTTGGAGCCTATACTCGACTTGCTGACGCTGGGCTTGGTTGTCCTGATTGGCCTGGCTGCTATGGACAGCTCATTGTGCCCGATGTGGCTTCGGAAGAGTATGAAAGGCCGCTTGATGTAGCCAAAGCCTGGAAAGAAATGGTTCACAGGTATGCTGCTTCAACGCTTGGTCTTGCAATTGTAGGAATATTTTTGCTTTCTGTCTTCGGTAAAACTGGGCAATCTCAGTCAATCAAGCTGCCCGCTTTTTTACTTTTGTTAGTTGGATTTCAGGGACTCCTAGGAATGTGGACAGTGACCGAACAAGTTCACCCTGGAATTGTTACGGCCCACCTCTTAGGTGGCTTCTCTACGACAGCGCTTGTTTTTTGGCTACTACTCAATCAAAGACCTCCTGATATAAACATTGACAAGGTTTCTAAGAGTGACAAAGTGTTACTTGTCGCTGTTATCGTTCTTTTAATTTTTCAAGTTGTGCTTGGAGGGTGGACCAGCACCAACTATGCGGCGCTTTCTTGTGGTGAATATTTTCCAACCTGCCTTGGCCAAATGTGGCCAGACCATATGGACTTTAATAAAGCTTTTTACTGGGGTCCTCTTGGGATTGACTATGAGTTTGGTGTTTTAGAAAGCGAAACCCGAAGTGCCATTCAAATGGCCCATAGAATAGGCGCCCTAGTTGTGACGTCTGCCATTCTTGCTCTATCCTTTGTCTATAGAAAATACCCATCACTCAAAAAAGCTCTATTTGTAATACTCTCACTTCTTTCATTACAGGTTGTTTTTGGAATTATAAATGTCGTTATGTCTCTGCCAATGTTTGCAGCAGTTATGCATAACGCAGTTGCCCTCGCGCTTCTTCTTAGCCTACTATATTTGACACACAGAATATTTAAAACAATCCCTTAATATAAATATGAACAAAAAAACAGCTCTTTTCTCTTTAGTTATGTTTGTTATTGTTGGCGTCGCTTCTTTTTTTTACCTTAATGCCAAACCAAACATTGAAGAGCTCAAAAAATCTGTCTCTCCTGCTGCTTCAATTTATACTGAAGCAAAACCTTTATCAGAAAAACTCAACTTCATAAACGATGATTTAATGGACGTTCACCTCTCTGAAATTACTGATGGAAAGTGGGCGCTTCTATACTTTGGCTACACATCCTGCCCTGATGTCTGCCCCGTTGATTTATCAAAAATAAATTTAAGTTACCAAATGATGGAAAACAGTAAAGACCTTCAGGTTGTTTTTGTTTCGGTTGACCCGCAAAGGGATGTTGGCAATTTAAATCAATTTGCAGGTGCTTTTAACTCGTCTTTTAAAGGCTTAACCGCTCATCAAGATGAGCTGATGACAATCAGTAAGGCGCTAGGCGTTTATCACGAAGTGGTAGAGTCACAAAAACTAGCTCAACAAGATCACAGCAATCATGGAGACCATGGCGAGCACTCTTCGGAGACAAAAACGAACTCTCATGACAACCACTCAATGGGCCATAATGATGAATTTATGGTTCACGAAATGATTAATCCTGAAAATGGTGACGTTCAAAAAGTTGAAAATCATGAGAGACACATGGAGCTTATGAAACTTGGCTATGTTCATCATGGTCATGATATGGCTACAAATAAAGATTCGCATGAGATGGTCGCTGACGATGAACACAGTTCAACAGAAATGGCGCATTATGATATTGACCATACAAGTAGCTACTTACTTTTTAGCCCAGATTTAAAGCTGACTGCGCTACTAACCAGTCCACACAACCCAATGCCTATGGCTGAAGCCTTAGACAAAATCATCGATACGTTAGGGCAAGACTAGTTGAACTATAAAGACTAGCGACCCAATAAACAAAACTGTCATAACCAGTCCTGCAATTATGAAGGGCCATGGTCCGGTCTTTTCAACAGACTCAAAATCCTGAACCAGGTTATTCTTTTTGCCAACCCCTATCATTGAAGAAGCTGCAGCTTTGACAGCTTGTAAAGTTTTCTTCATAAGCACTCAAAAAGTCATCAAGAGATAATGGTCGACCAAGAGCCCAACAAACAAAACCAAAAGATAGTTAATAGAATACTTGAAGGTTTTAAATGCAATTAGAGTGTTTTCAGGCTCTAAAAGTATCTTGATTGAGTAGCCCAAAAAAAGAAGCCCTAAGGATGCTGAACAGATTAGATAAATCACGCCGCTCATTCCGGTTAAGTATGGCAGCATGGTGACCAAAAATAATAGCACTGTATATAAGAGAATTTGAATACGGGTAAAGGCTGTGCCGTGAGTAACTGGTAGCATGGGAATTTCAGCCTTTTTATACTCATCTTTTCTATGAATTGCCAGGGCCCAAAAGTGAGGAGGGGTCCAAATAAAGACAATCAAGAATAAGAGCAATGCGTACTCAATTCCGTTTGAACCAGCAACTGCAGTCCATCCAAGCACTGGTGGCGCTGCTCCAGCTGCCCCGCCGATAACTATGTTTTGTGGGGTTGCTCTTTTTAGATACATTGTATAAAAAACAGCATAGCCTATCAAGGAGATTAGCGTCAATATCGCTGTAAGCAAATTAACAAAAACCACTAATAACGTTATGCCTACAACACCTAAAAAAGCCCCCCAAACCAATGCCTGACTCCTTGTAACTTTTCCTTGGGGGAGTGGTCTTCGGTCGGTCCGGGACATCTGAATATCAATTTTCTCATCAACAACGTGGTTAAAAACTGCTGCAGACATAGCAGCCAGCGAAATTCCTGCGGAGGCAACCACTATAAGAAAAAAATTTGGAATATAAGGAACCGCAAGCAGCATTCCAACGACCGCAGTAAGCAAAATAAGCAATACTACTTTTATCTTACAAAGTCCCAAAAGATCTTTCAAAGAGGGGAGGTTGCCCATTAGCCTATCCTGGAGTATTTAAGAAGTCGCTTTAGATCCTTAAGCACAAGCTTTATGTTGATATCTATTGGGTTGTAATAGAGCATAAAGTTTCCAATTGGATCTATTAGAAAAATTGAACCATTAGGAAACTTTGCGAGCTGTTCAATTAATTTGTTGGTTTTTATTTTCGCAAGTAATAGCTCACTATCTAAGCTAGTCGGCGAAGAGCCATCTGCGGTAACAAG
>CESR01337466.1_pt1 | contig 21673 bp, 21 predicted proteins | sample 356351 | NCBI WGS metagenome assembly CESR01 (sample SAMEA2622149, study PRJEB7988) | marine metagenome | isolation source: saline water (ENVO:00002010), including | reverse complement strand
TTTTTTTTCTTATTCGGTAAAGCGCATAAAAGGCAGCATAGAAAGCTGCAAAGGTAATCATTAATGCAGATGAAATACTTGTTAGGATGATTGCTTCTAGTGTCATTAAAGATGCCTGCCTTATCTAATCAATGCTGTTAAGTGGAATTTTAGGCAACAATTAAAATGATTCCATGACAAAAAACAACGCCTCAATGACAAAAGACATCACCGGTTTGATGTATATCAATGCAGCAATTCTTTGTGTTGGAATGATGCCTTTGGAATAGATGTAGATTTGGGGAGCAACACCTATTCCTCGGGCATCTTAACTGAGGGAGTACCTCAAGACATTGATTGCATTGCCATCATTTGCAAAGATCGCCAGCATGACTATCAACAAGATTGGCGGCAATAAAATAGTATAAATGAGCGCCACTCTTTCCCAGGCTAGATGCATGAATACAGAGACAATTAAGCCTGCTTTTAATAAGGCAAGAATGGTTATCAGAACCCATCGAACCATGCCCTCTAAATTGACGTAGTCAATGTAATATGACAGAGCGCTAAGAATAAATAGGGCCAGCCAAGCAATCAGGTAAAAGCTGATTGGATGTGAATTGTCCGGTTCTGCTTTTGGATAAAAGCTCGGGTGTTTAAAATTTGTATCATCATTCATTTGTTGCTCCTTACCACAGGTAGAAAAATGCGAATATAAAGACCCAGACCAAATCAACAAAATGCCAATACAGGCCTGCAACTTCAACTATTTGGTAGTCATCGATTCCGTCATAGCGTCCCGCCAGCACTCTTTTTGAAACGATGCTTAAATAAATGACTCCGATCAAAACATGCAATCCATGAAAGCCCGTGATCATGAAAAAGAATGATCCAAATTGTTGAGCGCCAAAATCATTTCCCCATGGTCTGATGCCTTCATCGACGATGAGTTTCGTCCACTCAAAAGCCTGCATACTTACAAAAGCAATCCCACCCAGAACGGTGAGTAACATGAATATTCCTGTTTTTCGTTTGTCTTTTTTATTTGCGGCATTGACCGCAATAGCCATTGTTCCGCTAGAGCTGATGAGAATGAATGTCATGATGGCAATGAGCAGCAAAGGAACATCGGTTCCACCCACATGCAAAGCAAATACTTGGCTGGTATCTGGCCATGAATCAACCACAGTCAATCTTATGGCCATGTATGAAATCAAAAAGGTGCCAAAGATAAAGGTATCACTGATGAGGAATATCCACATCATCGCCTTACTCCAGCGAATCTTGAAAGTGCTTACATCGGAGGACCAATCTTTTACAAGATCATTCATGACTGCTTCCCCCTTCGGTTTCTGCTTCCAATGGAACATTTTGAGGAATGTAATCCTCACTGGCACCCGGGACAGAATAGTCATATGGCCCCCTGTGAACCGTGGGTAATTTATTTGGCCAGTTACCATGACCAGGAGGCATGGTGGTTGTTTGCCACTCTAAAGTGGTTGCTTTCCAAGGGTTTTTTTCAACTTTTTTACCCTTAAAATAACTCCAGACGATATTAAACAAAAAGAGGAATTGGATCAAACCAACCACGATAGATGCCAAAGTGATGAAGACATTCATGTCGTGCAAAGAATCAGAAACATAGGCCAGTCCTTTAAAGTCGTAATATCGCCTTAAAACCCCACCGAGCCCTAAATAATGCATCGGTATATAGATCAAATAGGCGCCAGCAAATGTTCCCCAAAAATGAATTTTTCCGAGAAAGTTATTCATGGTTCTTCCGGTGATTAATGGGAACCAATGATGCACACCCCCACATAAAGCCAATATCGGGGAGATGCCCATCACCACATGAAAATGACCCACCACAAAATAGGTATCTGAGAGCTCTACATCTACACTGACATTCCCTAAAAAGAGCCCGCCTAAGCCACCGATGATGAATGTAAAGATAAAACCAACCGCGTAATACATGGGCACGGTCATGTGTATATCGGCTTTCCATAAAGTGAGCACCCAGTTATAGACTTTGATGGCAGTTGGAATGGCAATAATCAGCGTGGTGGTGGCAAAGAAGAATCCCAAAACAGGATTCATGCCAGCAACAAACATATGATGAGCCCAAACTATAAAAGAAACTGCTGTGATGGCGATTAAAGCCCAAACCATCATTTTATATCCGAAGATATTTTTTCTTGCATGACAACTGATCAACTCAGAGACAATACCAAACATGGGCAATGCAACAATATAGACTTCAGGGTGTCCAAAAAACCAGAATAGATGCTGGAAAAGCAATGGGCTCCCGCCTTCATATTCCGTTCCAAATACATTGGTCACATGCTGTCCAAATTGAAAGATATCTGGCATAAAGAAACTGCTGCCGATGAGGCGATCTAAAAGCAACATTATCCCAGCGACCAGTAAAGCAGGAAACGCAAGGAGTCCGATGACTGTAGCGAGGAAAATACACCAAATCACTAACGGCATCCTCATCAAAGTCATGCCTCTTGCTCTTGACTGCAAGACGGTGGTTACATAGTTGAGTCCACCCATCGTGAATGCGATTATGAAAACTGCTACAGACAAGATCATCATGACAATGCCCCAGTCGTAACCAGGGGTTCCAGGAAGCAGTACTTGCGGAGGATACAGCGTCCACCCCGCCCCTGTTGGCCCTCCTGGAACCAAGTAACTTGCAAAGAGCAATATCACAGATAGCGCGTAAAAATGAACACTCATCATATTCACAAATGGGAATGCCATATCTCTGGCTCCGAGCATGAGTGGAATGAGAAAATTACCGAACCCCCCAAGTAAAATAGCCGTTAAGAGATAGATCACCATAATCATTCCATGCATGGTGATGCTTTGATAATAAGTATCTGGGGAAATATCAAATAACCCCGGGAAGCCAAGTTGCAACCTCATTACCATTGATAAAATGACACCAACCACTCCTGTTAATAACGATAGAGAGAAATATTGAATTGCGACAGTTTTATGATCTTGTGAAAAGACATATTTTGTGAGCCATGACTTCGGATGATGAATCGTCTGACCTTCATAAAAAGTTTGATTGAGCTCGGCATCTTGCATAAATTTCCCCTTATTCATTCGTCTCGTTTAATGTCTCAATGTATTCAACAATCTGATCTAGCTCCTCATGTGACAGACCATAACTAGGCATGATGGGCGGGTAATCCTGCAGAACCTTACTGTTTGGCGATACAATTGATTCTTCCAGATAGTAGTGATCAGCAATAACTTTTTCGCCATTGCTCAGTGTTCGTTCTTCACCGGCCACCCCTTTCCATGAAGGCCCAATTCCATTGGATCCATCAATGCTGTGGCATGCCGTGCAACCCAAACGGATGGACAGCATTTCCCCCGATACAATTTCTTGTTTATCTGCATCGGGAGGCAGGTTCAGCGAAGTGTTTGCAAATATTATTTGTTCCGAGAGCCATTGTTTGTATTTTTCTTCTGACTCAACAACCACCAGACCTCTCATATAAGTATGTTGAAGACCACAATATTCAGCACACAGGATTTCATATTCACCCTCGACAGTGGGTTCAAACCACAAATTTGTTAATTGACCTGGAACCAAATCCATTTTTACTCTGAATTGAGGCACATAGAAGTCGTGTAGGACATCTTTCGATCTTAAAGAAAGGGCAATAGGTTGATTGACCGGTAAATGCAGGGTACTGGATTGAATCAATATATCGTCTTGTGCATATTTGTCATCAGGATCCAAGCCAAAACTATTTTTTATTCCAAAATGTTTCGGGTTGGTTTTTCCAAATGTATTATCAGCACCTGGCAATCGAAAACTCCATGTCCACTGCTCACCGATCGCTTCAATTCTTAACGAGTCTTCTGGCTCATTGATCAGCTGACTATAGACCATTAGCCCCGGAGCTAAGAGTGCAATGACCCCTATTGTAGTCAATGCAATAAGCCACCCTTCGACTTTATTATTTCCGATTTGATATTCTGCTTTGCTGTTTTCTCGGTGCCTAAAACGAATTAGGCAATAACAAATAAATAAGCTTAATACAACAAAGACAATTCCACTGATTATCAGAGTCATTAATGTTGCTGTATCCATATCGCCCCAGTTTGATGCAAGCTCTGGGAACCAGAATTGATTTTCAATGGAATAGTAGTTAAAGAAAACTACCATTATTGTGAACAGGGCAAAAACTATAGAAGCCGCCATTTGAATCCCCTATTTTATAAAATTATGTAAAAGACCAAAAGCCAATCAGAATTGCGACACAGAAAGAGGCAACTATTGATATCCAACTGATCGCATCATCCAACTGTGCATGTTTATATCCTCCGTATTTATCTCCCCAATTCATATTATTTCTCCTCATCAATAAAGTGTTATTTTTTTGTCAGTCTTAAGATGGCTCCATTCTTGGATCGTTCTTTTTTTGTTAAAGGGATCGTTTGAATGGGATAGTTTTTAGATTTATTTCTACCAGGGCCTGGAATTGAAAAAACTCTATCATTGGCATTGGATTGCCTAAAACTCTCAACATCGATCTTCCAACCAAGGCTCTTAAATTCATTCAGCCATTTTCGATATTCAGCAATGGGAGCATCCGCAGGAACAAGAACTTCTTCACTAAATTTTGAAGGGGTTTGTATGGGGGCAACATCCTCTAGAACATCTATGTCTTGTTGAGCAATAGCAAAATTTCTTTCATGGATTGGTTCGTCCATTTTTGGATCCAAAAGAAAATTTCTGTTATTGATGAAAAATATTCTGGTTCGATTTTCATCTATGGGTTGTTCAAAGAAATATTGACGAAATTGTTGCTCAGGCGTGATTCTTATATGAGTGATTACTACATTTGGACCAAAGGTGCCTCCGCCTGCTTGGACTTTGCTTCTTTCGGGTTTTATTTTCCCCCATAGCTCTTTGCCTTGTTTTATTTTCTTCTTGTCATCTTCCAATGGAGGTGAATCAAAGGTGTGCATGAACCAGAAACCCCAACCTTGCCGATGGTCTTCAATATCCATTGGGTTAACTTTGTAGGTGTCTCTGTATTTTGCTGAGAAACCATGCGTTGGGTGCACGAATTCGTTGTGTGCAGGGTCAATGCCATTCTCAATGGATCTTTCGTAATAGTAATCGACATCTAAACAAACGACCTCATTGGTTCTCCATCCTTCTTGATTGTATTCTTCGATCTCCAATATGGGGGGTCTGTCTTTTTCTTCAAGATTCCCAAGAAATGCAAAGACTATTCCATATCTTTCCTGGACTGGATAGCCATCAATTTTTGCTCTTGAGGGGATTTGCTCTGAATCAAATCCCAATGAAGGAATGGTCACACACTGCCCTTTCCCATTAAATTCCCATCCATGGTAAGGGCATACTATTGCGTCATCGATGATTCTCTTTGTTGTCTTATCGCCATTCCATTTCCCACTAAGGGATCCGCCTCGATGACAACACGTGTCGCTGATCACATTAGCCGAACCGTCTGAAGATCTAAAAGCAACCAGATTTGTGCCTAGGACTTTCACTCTCTCGGGTTTATCTGGTAATAGCTCTTTTGTGAGAATAATCGGATACCAAAAATTTATAAACATGTTGCACCATTGAGGTAGTAATTTAATGAATATATTATTCATTCCCAGGATCTATTCATTGATGGCAATCAAATAAGTATTGATTTAAATCAATTGATAACCCTCGGGTCTTTTTATTGGGAAAGAATTGCAACCCATAGGATGATTCGAAATATAAAAATTTAGATCCATTTTCTAAAATGCATTCAAATAACCGTTACAATTGAAATTATTGGGTTTTACATTCTTTTATTGTTTATATTGGGATTGATATGATTAAAAAATTTATTAAAGGAACTTTGAAATGGTCATTTCTGACATTCATATTGGTGATGATGACCACCTTTGTTCCAGCGACATTCGGCCTGTATGGACTCTATTGGGAAAGATGGACAACTTCGATACTAGGTAATCCCTTAAGCCCTAGGTTCTCATGGTACAAGCCATTGGAACTGACGCCTGGGAATTTTGTGGCTCCACTGGAGTCAGGCCCAAGCTTAATCCCTCAAGTTGTTTTTGAGGCAGCCAGCAATTATGCCGAAGAAAATAATAGCAATAGCCTAGTTATTCAGCATGAAGGAAAGATTGTTTTCGAAAGATACTGGAATGAGACTGAACCCGATTCACTCTTTGGTCTGCATTCTCTGACAAAGACCATGAATGCAATCATGATGGGGCATGCGGTCGAAGACGGCTATATCGAGTCTGTCGATATGCTTGCAAGTGTTTTTATTGAAGAATGGAGAGGCACTCCTAAAGATTCGATTACCATCCGTGATTTGCTCAATATGGCGGGCGGATTAAAGGAGGACTATAATTTCTCGCCCACATCGCAACGAATTCAAAGAGTGATGGGCTTGGATATTGCCACTGCCAATATTGACATCGGAGTCGATTCCCCTCCCGGCACAGTTTTTTCGCATGTGAATCCCAATCCTCAAATGCTTGGAATCATCATTCAAAGGGCATCCGGGAAGCGATTCAGCGAATATTTCTCGGAAAAAATATGGCAACCACTTGGCGCCAGGGATGCCTTCTTCTTTGTTGACCAGGAAGGTGGCATGGTGCATACAGATTGTTGCATGTGGGCATCGATAAGGGACATGGTTCGTGTCGGTGGAATGCTTATGAATAATGGGGTATTTCAAGACAAAGAAATACTGCCCCCAGGATGGGTTGATGAAATGATTTCGCCTTCAAAGGCAAACCCCAACTACGGCATGCAGATTTGGCTGGGCAACGAGTATCAAGAATTTAGACCCTATGATGCTCGTTTGGAGTCCTTTGCGAATTTTCACGGTGCGCCTTATAAGGCTGATGACCTTTTCTTTATGGATGGGATTGGCAAACAAAGAATCTACATGGTTCCATCAAAATCACTTGTCATTGTAAGGACTGGGGATAACTCTAGAGAATGGGATGATTCGATGCTGCCCAATCTTTTGATTGATGCTTTGGAATAATCGCTCTACTTTTTAGCGGGATAGAACCAATCCGGTCCAACACATCTCTTAGTAAGCTCAACATCAAAGCTTTTGCTTGAATTCGGAAAATCCTCATTGACTGACACTCCAGCATAGTCATTTCTCGATTGCATGGTGCAGTTGATGCCATCACCATCATTGTCGACCCATGCATACACCACTAAACCCGAGTTCCCTTGTCGGTCATAAAAAAAAGTCCGTTCAAAGCTTGTGCCCTGACTCTCAAATGAGTCAATTTCATAAAGAGGATGCGGCTGAAAACCAATGCCTGATTGTGCGTGAAAGATCGAGATGTATAGGGTTTGCCCATCTAAGCTACTGATTGAGGTGATTTCACCTGAAATGGTCATTTGCTCTCTTGTCTCTTCAGGCTCTGAGCATGCCCCAACTATAAAAGCCAATAGAGCAATACTGAATACTGTCCGTGATTTTTTTCTAAACTCTTTCATTTCATTCATTCTAATAAATAAAAACCATCTTGAGAAAAAAATATGTTTATAATTTTGTAATGAATTGGTTACGGAATAAGAACATTGCCTTACTTATTTCAGCGGTCATTTTGTATTCATGCAGTGTTTTAGACATTCAATACGAGCTTTCTGAGCCCCAGTATGAAATCAAGACCGATGAATTTTTCCTCGACTTTAAAAAGCTTAACAAGCAATTGCCAGTAAGAATTTCCTATCCTGTGGGACAAAGTAGGTTTCCTGTAATCGTCTTTTCACATGGCAATGGATCCAAAGGAGACATGTACAAGGGTTTCACAGACTATTGGGCCAGTCACGGCTATGTTGTCCTTCAACCGACTCACGTGGATTCCAAATCCCTTGGATTTGTTGCCGAGCGCCAAAACATGAGAGTGATGTATCAACAGATGCTTTTGGTGACCGATACCCGTCGACAAGACATGAGTTTCATTGTCGATTCGCTTGATGATATTGAAGAAATGTTTCCAGATCTTGAAAACAAGCTTGATGAAAACAAGCTTGTCGCAGCAGGACATTCTATGGGTGCTGCTACAGCCATGATTGTCTCAGGCATGACTCTGGTCAATCCAATGGATGGTTATGAAGAAACGTCCGACGAAGACCGTTTCAAGGTTCTCCTCATGATCAGCGATCCGACCAATATGGCTCTCATGCCACCGCAGCCCTGGAAAGGTGTGAAGATTCCTACCCTGATATCAACAGGGACAAATGATTTTAGCGACGTTGGTTCGGGCAAGATCAACGTGCCATTCAAGTATGAGATACCAAGATCATTGCGCCACTCTATGTCACCGCACCACTATGTGTTGGTGGATGGTGCGGACCATTATATGGGCGGCCTTATGTGTCGCACCGATGTGCCTGGTCCATTGCAACACGATGAGCTTAAGATTGCCGCAGAAACCAGTACGGTTTTTCTTGATGCTTACGTGAAGAATGATCTAGCAGCTTGGCGAAGTTTAAGGTTCGGTGATCTTTCGGCTGAGACAGCTGGAAAAGCGTCTCATGACCTGAGGTAAAAATGCCAGGACTTACAGTCCGAATAAATTTTCAAAGTTGGTTTGTAAGACTGCCTTCATTTCCTCACCCGAATAGCCGGTTGATTCCATGGCTGCAATCGTATTCTCCAGATGGCTCGAGGTATACCCTGGAAACTGAGGCCCATCTGATCCATAGATGACTCGATCAATCAAGTCTTCCTCTTTCATAATTCTTAGGTAATCGAGCAGGATCTCTGAGGCTTTTCTAGAGCCAAGCGCCCCAGGTTCAATAAAGACATTGTCGTATTTTTTTGCCAGTGTGATGCATGAGTCTAGATAGGTCAGCTTGACCCGATAGCTGTCATAGCCACTATGACCCAAAATGAATTTTGCATTTGGATATTTTTTTATCGATGCTTCCAAATAGAGCGGGTCCACATACGGTGGTTCCATTCGGGTGTATGGGTTTGGGCTTGTACCGGTATGAATGTAAAGCGGCTTTTCTAAGCGCTGGGCAATCTCGTAAATGCCATCAAATCTCTCATCATCGAGTCTCATTTGTTGATGTGCATGTGCGAGCTTTATACCGGTGGCATTGTATTTCAATAGATCTTGTTCCAACTTACTCAATTCTTCTTTTCCGTTTAGGTTCCAATGATCGGTTCTGATGCTATAAAAGCCAAACATCCTATCGGGTCGATCTTTGATCTGCTCATAGAGGAATTCATTGCTGGCGATTCCAGTCGTGTCAGGACTGTAGACAGCAAAAACACCGGCTCGTTGGATTCCAGCATTATCCATTTGTTTCAGAATCCCTTCTGTTTTAAGTCCATTGCCAAGGAGATTGGCAATGAGAAATCTGAAAGGCTTTGGAACTCGCTCAGAATAGCGCTCCTTGTAGGGTTCTGTCAGTGCTTCCCAGGTCCCCGTATGGAGATGCATGTCAATGATATCAATTTCGACACCGTCAACCGTGATGCCATATTCAATTTCCGACTCCCCTTTGATGAGATAATTGTATGCAAGCGCTCCAAGAACGATGAGAACAAAACTTCTGACTAAAAACTTTTTCATATCTAAAATATATTACGCCATAGATTCATATTCAAACTTAAGATCATTTTCCATTATCTAATTGGTGGCCTTTTGGTACGGATTATTCAGGCCTGATCTGTCCTGAGCCATTGACCAAGTATTTATAGCTTGTCAATTGTCTGGCACCCACAGGACCTCTTGCGTGTATTTTATCCGTAGAGATGCCAATCTCTGCGCCCATGCCAAATTCACCGCCGTCTGCAAATTGAGTCGATGCATTGCTTAAAATAATCGCGCTTTGTGTATGCTGAAAAAAGTAGTCAATGGATTGATCGTCTTCTGTGATGATTGATTCAGTATGGCCAGACCCATAGTGATTGATGTGATTTACGGCATCTTCAACGTTTTTAACAATCCTTATTGAAACTATTGAATCCAGGTACTCTTTTTTCCAATCCTGATCTGTGGCTTCAATGGCCTCTGGATCAATCATGCATACACGATCATCTCCTCGGATTTCGCAGCCTGCTTCCTTCAGGGCTTTCACGATTGATTTTAGATGGGAATCCATACATTTTTGATCAATGAGTATGGTTTCAGCCGCACCACAAATACCCGTTCGTCTCATCTTTGAATTAACAATAATACGGACCGCGTCCTTTACCTTAGCGCTTTCTTGTACATAGACATGGCAAATGCCTTCTAAATGCCCAATGATTGGAACTTTGGCTTCTGCTTTCACTTTTGCAACAAGGCTTTTTCCACCCCTCGGCACTAAGATATCTATGTTGCCATCAAGCCCATTTAGCATCATGTCTACCGCTTTCCGATCAGTATCTTTGACCAATTGCACTGTATTCGGATCGATTTTATGCTTTTCTAATGCAGATGAAATTGATTGATGAATGGAAATATTTGTATTGATGGATTCACTTCCCCCTCTCAATATGACTGCATTTCCTGACTTCAAGCAAAGAGCCGCAGCATCGGATGTAACATTGGGCCTGCTTTCATAAATGATTCCAATCGCACCCAGTGGGACCGTGACTTTTGAGATTTTTAATCCATTTGGCCTGGTCCATTCTTCCAGTGTTTCTCCTATTGGATCGGGTAATTGAACAACTTCTTCGATTGACTGAATCATCGAATTAAGGCGTTGATTGTCCAATAGGAGTCTATCCATGCTTGAAGAGGGAAGATTTTTTTCTCGTGCTTTATTGATATCAATTTGATTGGATCTTAGGATCTCTTCACGATTCGCATCCAACTGTTTGCCGACCTCTAAAATAAGTTTATTCTTCTCCTCCGATCCAATAGAAGCGAATGCATTCGATGCCTGTTTTGCATCGATACCCATTTTATTCATATATTTATTCAGGGCCTTATTCATCTTTGCTTACTGAAAATATTGTGAAATGATCGCTGTTTCTGATATTTGAGATCGGTTTATCGCTGTTCCCATTTGCAATGATTGTATTGCAATCCGCATTTAAGCAAATCTTTGCAGCCTTTATTTTCGTTTCAATGCCACCGCTGCCATATTCCGTTTTTGATTTATTGCTTAACATTTCTATCTCGGGTGTTATTTCTTCAACTTTTTTAATGAGTTCAGCATTGGGGTTTTTCTTTGGATCGTCATCGTACAGTCCATCAATATCAGAAAACAGTATCAAACAATCTGCAGAGACCAATTCACAAACTCTTGCTGCAAGCTGATCATTGTCACCGTATTGGATTTCTTCAATAGCAACGGTGTCATTTTCATTGATTATTGGTATGACATCTAATTGAATAAGGGTTTCAATCGTATTGCTTGCATTTTGATAACGCCTGGCATTATTAAGGTCATCGAGCGTAAGAAGTATTTGTGCCGCCTTATACGATCTTTTATTAAAAAGCTCTTGGTAGGCATGGGCCAGGATAATTTGCCCGGAAGCTGCTGCGGCCTGTTTTTCTTCTAGCTTCATTTTGGATTTTGGAATTCCAAAGTAATTTCCGCCCAATGCAATGGCACCTGAAGACACGATCAATACTTCGTGTCCCTCTTCTTTAAGAGAGATCAATTCATCTATTAGGCTGCCCAACCAATCGGTATTCAATGACCTATTCTCGTCGACAAGAAGAGACGAACCTATTTTGATGACTATCCTCTTAAAATCGGATAATTCCATATGCTTTTCCCTAATAAGGTTTACGAATGGGACAATGTATTACTGAATCGATGTATATTCAAACTTTAGATCGTTTACATGAGAATCATCATCGAAGGTATTGGCATAGAGGTGGCCGGAATAAATTGCATGCACTACAGCACCAGGTGCGTTTGAGTCTCCAATATTATTGACTGATTTGATGCCATGATCACCGAGTGTGTCCTCAGACATGAGCTCATCGTATAATTCTCTGTGAGGAATTCTATTGCCAACTATTATTAATGTTTCAAAATTGGTTTCACGCATTTCATCAGAGACAAGGTTTTTGGTGATCACATGTCCCGTTTCAATGTTTTGAATGATTTCCTCTTTACTGGTTTCGATATTTTTTTCATGAAGTCTTAGGGCGATTTCATTGAGTTCATTGCTCATAAAGCTCCAAGGAGAAATATTTGGAAAGGGACTTATGATACTGACATTCTTGCCTTGATTGGTCAGATACTCAGCCAGAAGACCGCCCATATAGTAGAAGTCAAAATCATAAATTAAGATCTCATCCTGTATTTCTGCACCTTTAAAAATATCGTCCGGTGTCACAACATTGGACATCTTGCCGATATTAAACGGAGTCAGTTTTTCATTGAGCAATGAAAGGTTCCACTTTGAGCCAGTTGCTGTAACGACATGATCAAAGCCCAGATCTAGAACATCTTGTTTTTTTAGTTCATTACTGAGAAAAGTCTCAACCCGGTCCGATTGGTTTATTTGACCCAGCCTGTAATCAATCACTCTCTGGTACGAAGACATTCCTGGCAAAATGGATTCATTGTTGATTCTGCCACCCAGTTGCTCTTTTTTCTCTGCAATGGTGATCTGATAACCTCTTTTTGAGAGCGTTGTCGCCGCCTCAAGACCTGCTGGACCTCCGCCTATGATCAGAATCCTAGAGTCTGAGGTTTTCGCTTTATGTTTTTCTGGATGCCACCCTCTTCTCCATTCTTCTCCCATCGTAGGATTTTGTGTGCATCTAACCGGGATGCCACCGTTGTAACATGAGGCACAAATATTACAGCCAATGCATTCTCTGATGTCATCCTCTCGACCTTCTTTTAATTTATTGGGTAAAAAGGGGTCTGCAATGGATGCCCTTGCTGCTCCAACAAAGTCAAGAACTCCATCATTGATTTGTTTAACCATGATATCAGGAGAGGTAAACCACCCTACTCCCACAACCGGTTTTGTTGTAAGTGCTTTTGCAAAACTGTTGTAAGGCCTCATGTGACCGGATTCTGCAAATCTTCCTGCAGGGCATTCCTTGGTCCATTGAGAAAGTTTCAAATCCCATAGATCTGGAAGCTCCCCAATCATCTCGAATAGCTCATGCGCTTCTGACTCAGCATGTTCGCTTTTGAATTTCAGTAATTCATCAGTAGAGATTCTGACAGCAATGGCGGCTTTTCCCTCAGCGGTCTCTTTCATGGCAGAAATTATCTCTGTAATCAGCCGGGCTCTGTTTTCCAATGATCCCCCATAACCATCGGTCCTCTTGTTAAAGTCAGGGTGGAGAAAATGATACGGAAGAAAACCCATGCCCGCATAACAGTAAATGATGTCAAATCCAGCTTTAAGCGATCGTTTTGTCGCATCGATGTGCCATTGGATCAAATTTTTGATGTCCTGATTGTCCATGACTTTCGGTGAGGCAATAGACATGGTATCCAATTCAGGCGGTCTTGGTTGAACGCCAGAGGGAGAAAATGAAGTTAGTCGGCTGTGCCTATTAGGCGTATAGGCGCCGCCATGAAAGAGTTCTATGCCTGCTAGGGCATCATGCTCATGAACCGCTTTGACCATGATTTCATGAGCTGGAATGTCTTCATCAGTCCATATTCTTGCAAATGGCAGAGGCCTGTCATCGCTGGATGGGTGTATCGAGCAATATCCTGTATTGATCACGCCCCACCCCCCTTCGGCTTTTATGCCTCTTTGTGCTGCTCTTGTTTGAGGCATATCGTTGCCTGCCCCCATGGCATGAGGCACCTGATAGAATCTATTCTTTGCAGTGACTGGGCCTATATCAACAGGCTCAAAGAGAATTTTATACCTTTTATTCACTGGCTTCCTTGAACTGAACTTGCATAAAGAATATTACGCCTAAAATGGCAAAAACACCCCCACTATTGAGCGCAATTACCCAGTCGTATTGAGCGACCATGATCGGTATCAATGGAGTCGCCAATACTCCGCCTAAATTTCCACCTGTATTAAGAATGCCACCCGCAGCTTGAGGTTTATCCGATATGAAGCCTATGGTTGACCAGAAAGGCCCTTCTGTTAATTCAATGAACCCATAGCATAGAGACAAAGAGAGTACAGCAAGATAGGGGTTCTCTGTGATTGAACCAAATAGCAAAAAACCAGCCGATGGAATGAGTCCAATGATGATGGGTATCCTATGACCCCAGATGACGCCATAGCGCTTTTGTAATCGATCACAGAGTAGACCGCCACAGGTTGCCCCTACGGCACCCATCAGGAATGGTAAGCTTGCAAGCATGCTTCCCTCTAAAACATTAAAACCTCTTATGTTGACGAAATAAATGAAGATCCAAGAATAGAATATGAAGAAAACATAGTTCATTGACATGTAGCCCAATGCTGTGAATAAAATATTTCTATTGGTTAATACCTCCTTAACCATAGGCCAAGACATCTGATTGTTATTGAAATCAGATTCACCGATCAGCACCAGTTCGCTGCGATTGATGTCAGGATGTTCATTGGGCCAATTTGTTGAATATTTCCACCAAATCAGCGTGCCCATCACTCCCAGTACTGATATTAAAAAAAATGTATATTCCCAACCAAAATACTCGGCTAGATAGACAATGATTGGTGGGGTTGAAGCCGATCCCAGCGCGAGCGCTGTGGAGTTCATTCCATTGGGCAGTGCCCAAGATCCTGAGGGAAACCACCTGGCTACAATGCCTCCAGCCATTGCCGGAAACAATGGACCCTGGAAAGCGCCTAAGAGAAAACGGCATATGAACAGAAGTGGAATCATCAATGCAAGCGAGAAGCCACCCAATACAATAAAACCAGAGATGATCGTGATCAAAGTGCAACCCACGGTGCAAACGATTAACGTGCTTTTTGGGCCTATTTTTTCAGAGAGCAAACCTCCTGGAAACTGAAAAAGTGTATAGCCCCATAAAAAAGATGAGAGCAGCCAACCCAATTCAATCTGAGTGATTCCCATATCATCCATTAAGAATTTACCAATGACTGAAAGGTTGCCTCTAAAAACATAAGCAATGTATCCAAGGAAGAGTGTAATAAAGAGTACTCTCCAGCGAATATTTGAAGCTTTGATTGTGTTTGTCATGGGTTGATGCCTAATTTATCTTGAATATACTTTCGGATATCCAGACTCTCATCTTCCATGGGCGCATAGTAACCGTATTTGAAAGCATTGGATTGCATGCCTTTTTGCACTCGTTCGCATATGCTCCAATCTTGATTATTGACCAAGTCCCAGAATTCTGAAGCATCATCGGGATTAAAATCGGGCTTAACGACTTCATCCGGGTGAAACAAAATTCGACACTCTATCATTGTCTGTGATGGCGATAACGGTCGAAGGATGAATGCCGCAACATGATCCATGGAAAAACTCATCATTAGATTCGGATAAAGTGCTTGACCGAAATGGTTGTCTTTCTCAGATTGATTCAGCCCGGGAAATGGATCCCTATTTGTTGTTCCTGAAAATGTAAAAGTATTTGCACCGGGCCTATGAGGAATACCCTCATCCCAATCTAATTCGTTTGCGCCGTTCTCCTTGAATGCAGGAACAATACTAACCAGCTCAGGATGAACTCCAGCACAGTGATAGCACTCATTGTAATTTTCAACGATTACCTTCCAGTTTGCTGAGACTTTATACTTAAAGGATCTCGAAGAAACCAGTTCCCCCATAGGGTAACGAATAAATTGGGAACTGATATCATTGATATATTGCTCAAAAGACGATGGATGATCCCCTAGATTTATGAATATGAAACCACCCCAAGTTTTGCTCTTTACTCGGTTTAAGTGAAACGTTTCATCTTTTGAATCGATGTCTAGATGAGGTGCTTTGAATAAGCTGCCATCAAAGTTGTAGACCCATGAGTGATATGGACATCGGATGTTTCTTTTCAGGGGGCTGGATTTTTCATCTTCAAGAATCTGACACCCTCTGTGTTTGCAAAAATTATGAAAAACCCCAATCTCATTACTTTTATCTCTGATGATGAATAAATTCTCATTTCCGATGGTAAAGATTTTATAACTACCAACCGCATCAACATCCTCTTCCCTGCCACAACATAGCCAATCCGAATAAAAGATATGGTCTAATTCTTGATCATAAATTTCGTCACTGAAGTAGTATTTTTTATCAAGGCTTTTTTCCATTGCGGTTAAAAAACTCCATATCCTGCAGATTTCATTCTATACGATTGACCTTCTTCAAAATTCTTTTCTAGGAATTTAAATTTCTCTATTTCTTGAACCTTAGATTTCTTATCGAAGTTATCCATCGATATGCCCATGGCATGATTTGCTTCTAATAGCTCATTAATATTGGATTTCATTAATTTCTGGTATTGATTCAAAGATTGTATGACATTTTTTTTCTCAAATGTTTCATTCGGCGGCAGAAGGTCCAAAAGATGATCTATGCACTTAATGGTCGTATTCATTCCCTGGCTTCTTCCCGGATGAAGTCCATGGCAAGCATCCCCCATGAGCACGATGTTATCTTTGGTCCAGTTTTCTGCAATGATCATTGATGGAGGGTAGATCCCGGCAGAATACATTTTTAAGTTCTCATAGATTGGAACCAATCCACCAATAAAATTTTGATGCTCTTTTGAGGTCATCTTTTTCCATTCTTTAATTTCATCACGCCCTATTGTCAAACCAATCTTGCATCCTCCTTTTGCTCTGGGAATCATCGTAACGATTCCTCTATCGGTAAGATAAGTTCTTAGATTATTGAATTCATCGGCCTCATATTCATCAGAGAAAAGAACAGCCAATGCTTTTTCATACCTGAAAGCACTTCTTTCAAATTCAAAAAAGCGTCCCATATTTGATGCAACTCCGTCTGCAATAATGATCATTTTGGTCGCTGCTGTTTGGGTTTCTCCATCTTTAAGTTTGATTTCAAAAATAGACTCATTCGCATTGGTATCAATGTGAGCACACGAAAGGATCGGACATAGAAAAGAGAACCCTTTATTCTCTTCTGCCGATGAAACAAAGACATTACTGATGTCCTCATGATTCATGAACATAAAATATGGTTCGGGTATTTCAAGTTTTGAGACATTTGCATCCATTAAAAAGTTTGCATCTTCATCAAACCACAATGATCCAGCCCTTTTTCTTGCACCATTATTAAAGAAAGCTTCCAAAATGTTCCATTTACCAAGGATTTCACTCACTGCTGGCTGAATATGGTCTCCACGAGCAGTGTCTTGGGGTTTTTCTGATTTTTCCAGCAATAAAACCTTATACCCTTCTTTTGATAACCCATAAGCCGCCGCCGAGCCTGCAACGCCGCCGCCTATGATTAAAATATCAGTATCAATATCCGCCATAATAAGCCTCCATTTAGATTTTTTTAATTTGGAACTTCTTTTAGTCTATTTATGACATAATCTGATTTTAAATGATCCCATCGGATTTTTACAATGATGAAGTCATCGCCCATTGTCCAAACATGAATGGGCGGCCAATTTTTCATCATGGAGATATAAGATTTCACCCGATACTGACCGATAGGGATCTTGAACCATACTATTTATACATATTGATTATGTCGTTGATGAGTTCTATCGCGGTTTTACTGCTTTCAGGCAATTGTTCATCCGATGTTTTAAGGGCATGTGATCGTCCTCCCCAATCCACAATTGCTGCAGCACCCGTAAGACCTCCCCCAAAAGCGAGAAAGAGTATTTTTGAGTTGGGCTTTACTTTGTTATCATCGAGTGCTTCCGTCAATGCGATGGGTATTGATCCGGCCGACGTATTGCCATATTGATCCAGGTTGATAATCATTTTTTCCATTGGGAAATTGCATCGTTTGGCGGTTGCTTCCAAAATTCTTAGATTTGCTTGGTGAGGAATGCAAAGATCAACGTCATCAACCGTGAGCCCTGCCTCCTCCAATGCTTCCTCTGCCAGTCTTGCCATGGTTTTAACTGCATTCTTAAAGATTTCTTGACCCTCAAAATTAATGCCAAAGAAATACCCTTCTTTTGGATCTTTGAGTTCCATGCTCGTGCCAAAGTTTTTTAGCATCAATGCTTCTCCTAGAAATGGATCGCATGCCAGTTTTGAAGAATAGAGTTTTGATTGTGTATCGGTTTTTTCAATTAATACTGCCCCCGCCCCATCTCCAAAAAGCACAGCAGTATCTCTGGCAGTCCAATCAAGAAAGTAGCTCACCTTTTCTCCACCGACCAATAAAACATTATCAAATATGCCTGATTGAATCATCGAGTACGCAGTTGTTAGGCCGTAAACAAAACCGGTGCAAGCTGAGTTAAAGTCAAAAGCAGCAGCAGTATTGTTTCCTATATTCATCTGCACCCTTGAGGCAGTGCTGGGAATTAGATACTCGGGTGTACAGGTTGCCATCATGACTGCATCAATTGCTTGAGGATCCTTGTCGGCCGCAGCCAAAGCATGTTTTGCTGCTATGGTTCCGATCTCGCTGAGAGGCGCTTCAGCTATTCTTCTTTCTTTAACCCCTGTTCTTGAAGTGATCCACTCATCATTGGTATCCAGGATGGTTTCGAGATCGTGATTGGTCAGCACAGCAGATGGTGTGCATTTACCCCAACCTGTGATTTCAATTCCCATGCTATAGACTCCTCTTTATAACCTGTATTTTACATTAATTATCATTCACTCCCAGTCTCTCTTTGAGGAGAGGACTGGTCGTCGTATATTGCAAGTTAACTTTCTTGCCAGGCGTGATAATCGCTTTTGCAGCAAAAGCTGCGAGTGCCGCTTCATGAAAACCACTCAGAATAAGCTTCTTCTTTCCTGGGTAATCCGAGATGTCTCCTATGGCAAATACTCCAGGTATATTTGTTTGGTAAGACTCGGTATTCACTGCGATTGATTTTTTTGTAATATCCAATCCCCATTCTGCTATTGGTCCCAACTTAGGAGAAAGACCATAGAACACCAATAAGACATCACCTTCTATAGTCTGCTCAGACCCATTGGATTGGATATTAAGCATGAATGAGTTTGCCCCATTGGAATCAAAGCCTGATATTTTTGTATTTTCGTAGAGATTAATTCGTTTTGATTTTGCAAGAGAATTTATGGTCTGAATAGACGATACCGCTCCTCTATATTCGTCTCGACGGTGAATGAGACTCACGGTTCCACCGTTTTCTATGTGGTCACTAGATTCGGCATAATCGATTGCCCAATCCAATGCCGAGTCTCCTCCTCCAGCAATGATGATTTTTTTACCGTGGAAAGCGTTCTTATCTTTAACCCTGTAATGCAACCATTTGTTTTCATGCTCATCAATCCCCTTAATCCTAATCTTTCTTGGCTGAAAAGATCCAACTCCTCCGGCGATAAAAACAGTTTTTGCAGATATGCTTTTTCCCTTCTGAGTCTTTATATCGAACGATCCATCTTTTCTTTCAAGCTCAGTAACCTCGTCCCCGAGGATTAAGTGAGGAGAGAAAGGCTCTATTTGTTTTGACAGATTCTCAATCAGTTCTTCCCCAGTGCATACGGGTATTCCAGGAATATCATATATGGGTTTATCCGGATATAGTTCTGAGCATTGACCACCTTTTGATGGCAGACTGTCAATCACCACTGATTCTATACCCAGTAATCCCAATTCAAATACTTGAAATAACCCACAAGGTCCTGCACCAATTATTAATGCATCTGTTTCTATATTCTCATTAGGCATAATCTTTCAGTCCTGACATATCTATAAATAAAGGATTAAGCAGTTTAGTGATGTGAATATTCCAGCTCAGTCCTTTTCCACTATATTTTAATTCTCTCAACCTCATTATGTCATCCATAAGCTTAAAACAACTCTCATGATTGATATTTTGATCCAGCATCCGTGATAGCCCAATGGGAAGGCTCTCGTCAGTGTTTCTTTGCAATAATCTTATTTCAAGGTATCTATACATCCAGCTATAGATCACCCTTAAGTTTAGTTCGATGTCGTCATTTTTCCATGAATCTGAGATTTCTGAGGGCTTGGTTTTGCCATCAATCAGCCCCGTTACTTGTGAAGAAAGCAAATCGATTTGACTTGTTAGATACTCGTGGCCTATATCGTTTAGGAGCACAGGCCTATTTCCAAAGACCGATAGCATTGACGTCCAGTCCCTGTTCTCTCTTGCTTCAAGCCATTTGATTGATTCTTCATTGCTTGGAGGCCCACAATCGATGATTTGAGATCGACTGAGAATGGTTTTGGGTAGTTTCCCTGTCGATTCAGTAATCAGTATGATCATTGTATCCTTGGGGGGTTCTTCAAGTATTTTCAGCAAGCTGTTTGCCGCAGGATAGGTCATCGCTTCTGCGGGGTAGATGATTCCAACTTTGCCTTTTCCTTTTAGGCTGGTTAATAACAATGATTCTTTTAATGACCGAATCTGATCGATGCTGATCGATTTTTTAACCTCAATGGGTGAAACAATGACTTCGTCCTTGATTTCAGATGCGCTGTCTTCATCGCACCCAAGAAAGATATTGCTTAAAAACTTAGCAAGTGCCAAACGACCAATACCGGAATCTCCGTGTATCAAAAATGCATGAGCATTCTTATGTGCTCTGATGTTTTTTTCGAGAGGCTTATATGTGTTTTTTAACCACGGGTATTCTTGAATCATGATTGGTTTCTCACTAAATCATTGATCAAGAGTATAATTTGATTTTGAACTTCTTTGATATCCTTCGATGCATCAATTACCTTGACTCTCTCTTGAAAGGTTTTAGCTAACTCAAGATACCCATTTCTGACACGTTCAAAGAATTTTTTATCCTCGGACTCAAAACGATCGTTTGGATTCAGTTTTCTTCTGCTGGTAATTAATTCAAGCGGTGCGTCCAGTAAGATGGTTAAATCAGGTTCAAAATCTTTTTGGATTAAGGTCTTCAGTTGGTTTACTTTTTCAAAACCCAACTTTCTTCCAAAGCCTTGGTATGCAAAACTTGCATCCGTAAAACGATCACAGATAACCCATGTTCCATTGTTTAGGGCAGGCTTGATAATTTCATTGATATGCTTTTCGCGTGCAGCGAACAATAAGAGAAGCTCTGTCATTGGTGAAAGCGTGTCTTTTTTTTCAAACAAAAGGATATTTCTAATCTTCTCACCCACTCCAGATCCACCAGGCTCTCTCGTGACAAGTGTTTTGTATCCCTTTTTATTGAGTGCATCTTCTATGAATTTGGCGTTCGTCGATTTACCAACACATTCGATTCCCTCAATGGTTATAAATTGACCTGACATTTATATCTTAATTTCCTAGAAATATATTCCTAATTCAAAGATATATATTATCAGTTATATTCAATAAGGTTGACGAGAAATCGATCCGGATTATAAAAAGACATTTCCCTATAAAGACCTGCTTTTATATTGTCTCTGACTTCTTTTTTTAAGATATTCTGTCGGCTCAACCGAGAATACATAATCTTTCTCCTTGAGTTCCTCATAGATTTTTTGGTGATCGTTTGTATTCAAGACAATGACGCTTTGTCCAAATTGAATTGAAGGGTTATGGATTGGTTCATTTTTATCTAATTTATTTGAATTGATTTCAAATAACGCAATAAGACCAATGCCCGATTTTTCTGATTGAAGATACTCAAAAAAAACGGCATGAAAAGATCATGCCGTTTTT
>CESR01128411.1_pt1 | contig 21773 bp, 15 predicted proteins | sample 356351 | NCBI WGS metagenome assembly CESR01 (sample SAMEA2622149, study PRJEB7988) | marine metagenome | isolation source: saline water (ENVO:00002010), including | reverse complement strand
GGGCCGGAGGATCACCTTCGTAGCGAACTTCCCCCATAATCGAGCCGGCACCAGCTCCAAAGACCGAACTACCAATCGGCTCTTGCGTAAAGGCAATCACAGGACCCATCGCCACAAACACCAAGCTCGCGGTGACGGCAGTCAAAATCGACCTCCAACGCACCTCTTTCAGCATCATCTCATCCAAAGATCGTGTATCTTGATGACACTTTCATCGGGATCCTATCAGGGTCAGCATGCTCCCTGAGTTATTCGCTCCCGAATAGCATTCGCAACCCATGAACCTTTCCGAATTCGATAGCGCCTGTCTTGCCGGGGACCTGGGCGAAGCATCGCAATTTGCGATGTCGATTCTCGTGCGCATTGGCGAAATCCAGAGTGCTTCAGAAATGATTGACATCACCCGTGCCCACATCGACAGTACGCTCTTTCAAGGTGATGCGACACTTGAGTTTGCTGAGAAGCTCGCCCACATGGATGCCAAGGTCGTAGTTCCTACCACTCTCAACGTCAGCGGCGTTGATGAGCATGGCTGGCAAGACTGGGCGGTACCACCAGAGTGGGCAGAGAAGGCACATCGCCAGATGATCGCCTACCAGAGCATGGGTACCGAGGCGACGTGGACCTGCGCTCCGTATCAGGTGTCTGAGAAGCCATCGTTTGGCGAGCAAATAGCTTGGGGTGAATCAAACGCAGTTGCTTTTGCTAACTCAGTACTTGGGGCACGCACCATCCAGTATCCGGACCTCCTCGACGTATGCGCCGCCATCACCGGGCGGGTACCTGCTGTTGGCCTGCATCTAAATGAGAACCGGGCCGGCGAGATACTGCTCAAGCTCATTGACATCCCCGAGGATCTGCAAACTGATGATTCGTTTGCGCCAGTTCTCGGCCACTTGCTTGGCACAATCGCCGACGATCGCGTACCAGTTGTTGAAGGCCTCACGGTTGAGCTGGCCGAAGACCACCTTAAGGCCATCTGCGCTGGTGGCGCCAGTTCTGGTGCCGTGCACTTGTTTCACATCGTGGGGCAAACACCAGAGGCGCTAACCCTTGCTGAAGCGTTCCAAGGTCACGAACCCACCGAGGTGCATGACATAAACCTCCGTGACCTGCGCCGTATTCGCTCCGAACTCGATAGTTCCCAGGGCAAATCACTGGACATGGTAGTTCTCGGCAGCCCACATTTCTCTTTCGCTGAGTTCCGCAAGCTCGCGCCCATGCTTGAAGGACAACAATGCCACACCGGCGTTGATTTCCTGGTGACGTCAAGCCGCGCGATGGTAAAGCTGGCGCGTGAGGCGGGGATGCTCGACACGCTCGAGGCTTTCGGCGGCAAAGTGACTGTAGATACCTGCATTCTTACTACCCCGATGTTATTCCCAGAGACTCGACATCTAATGACAAACTCGGCGAAATATGCTTATTACTCGCCTGGACTGCTCGACGCCGAGGTAGCCTTTGGGAGCATGGCTGACTGCGTCCGTTCAGCCATCAGCGGTAGGGTGCAAACGAACAACTCGCTCTGGGATAGTTAGGCATGGGCGATTTCATCCAAGGGAAGACACTGGTCGAAGGTAAAGCCACCGGTCCGGCTTTGTGGAGCGACAAGCCGCTAAGTTTCTGGGGCGGCTATGACCAGAATACGGGTGAGATCATCGACCGTCGTCACCCCCTCGTTGGCCATATCGGGGCTAATCGAATTATCGCGATACCCCATACCAAGGGGTCAAGCACCTCAACCGCTGTGCTGCTTGAAGCGGTGCGTCGGGGGAAATCACCAGCCGCCATCATCACGACGGGCGTGGCGTCATTCCTCGCTCTAGCTTCGATCGTTGCCAACGAACTGTACGACATCAGCTTCCCAGTCTTGATGGTCGACGAAGACGATTTCGACAAACTTGAGTCGGCCGATTGGGTGTCGATTAGTGACGATGGCGTCATCGAAATTGGCGCCGACCCTCAGCCTACTTCCCCTTCCTAGCTCTATCGGTTCTCTGGTAAAGAAGAACGGGAACACTAGTGATTGACTAAGAGTCTCGCCCAACCAGGCCACCTGTTGTAGATCCGGCCCCCCAGTGGCAAACTTAGTTTTCGATGTACGCAGCCATACTATTCATTTCTCTGTCAGCATGAGGACTCCAGTGAAAGCCTTTCGCACATTTTCCGCTTTTGTACTCGTATCGATGCTCGTCGCCCCTGCGATCGCCCACCAGCAGGATGCGCAAGCGATAGAAATTGTTATCACGCCCGAGTCTCTGACTCTCGAAGTCGGTGATACCGCCGAGGTCTCCGCTATCGTCAAAGACGCTGACGGCAATGTGGTTGAGGGTGCCACAGTGGTTTTCCTCTCAACGGCACGTCGGGCGTTGGGGGTTACTCCAACCGGACAAGTCGAGGCTTATCGACCAGGCGAGTTTCAGATCATGGCACGTGTGCCAATGGACCCAAATGAGACCGGCCGGCGTGCCCCGGCACGAGTGCAAGCGATGATCCCCGTTGTCGTGGCAGCCCCACCGATCAGCAACATCGAGTTCGATGCCGCTCCGTCGCGCTTCTACACCGGAACAAACTTTCGGCCCGAGGTCACCTTGACCGATCGCTCCGGAGCCAACCGAACCGACGTCGCCGTAATGTTCCAGAGCACCAACACAACAGTTGCCGAGGTCACGGCGCTGGGCCGCATCAGTTTGCTCGCCTCAGGTGAAGCGACGATTACAGCGAGCGCGGAATCGGCTTCGATCAGCTTGCCGATGAGCGTCGAAAAGAACCCAACTGTGCATATCGAGATGAATCCACAGACAAACAAGGCGCGTACTGGCGATGTCGTGCACATAAACGCGCGCGCACTCAACACCGATGGCAATGAAGTAGACGGGATTCCAATTCAGTATTCGTTTCAGGCACGCACAGTCGACTACAACCTAGGAGAGGCCTCGTCAGGCCTGATCACCGATGATGGCCGCTTTGTCGCTGATGTCGCAGGCGAATACGTCATTATCGCCAACGCTGGCGATCAAGTAAGCATGACCACGTTGGAGATCGAGCCCCGCAACATGGCAAGGGAGATCGAACTTGTGGGTCATGGCGCGGTGCGTGACCGTGCCACATCGGACCTGTGGATCTGGGAGGGTGTCGACGGCAAAGACTACGCCATCACCGGTACCTGGGGCGCCGAGGGTCACGCCTACATCTGGGATGTGACAGACCCAAGCAACATGGTAATCATCGATGCCATTCACGTCGATGCACGAACAGTCAACGATGTGAAGGTCTCCGAGGACGGTCGCATTGCTGTGATTAGTCGCGAGGGCGCCAGCAACCGGCGCAATGGCCTAGTCATTCTAGATGTTTCTGACCTAGCGACTGGAGGTGCGCGCATCCTGGCAACATTCGACGACCAGTTAACCGGTGGTGTCCACAACCTCTACATTAACCAGAATCACATTTATGCGTTAAGCGCTGGGAGTCGCTACGACATCATCAACATCGAGGACCCAACCAACCCATACCGGGTCGGCCGCTACCAGCACGACAGCCCAGGATCCTCAATTCATGACGTTTGGGTGGCCAACGGCATCGCCTTTTCATCGAACTGGTCCGATGGTGTGGTCGCTGTTGACGTTGGCGGCGGAGGCCAGGGTGGCTCTCCGAACAACCCCGTGCTTCTAGGAAGTTACGCTTACCCGAGCGGCTGGAACCATGCCGCTTTCCCGTATTGGAGTGAGTCGGCCGGGAAGTTCTATATGTTCGCTGGTGATGAGGCAGGCCGACGAGGCAATACTCCGGGTTACGAGGGCGAAGCTGAGCGAATGAATGGCTGGATCCATGTCATCGAGTGGGATGAATGGGGTGAACCTCACGAGGTAGCGCGTTACGAGGTGCCCGAGGTTGGCACCCATAACCTGTGGGTTGAGGACGACATTATGTACGTCGCGTATTATCAGGGCGGCCTGCGCGTCGTCGACGTGTCCGGTGAGTTGCTCGGCGACCTTTACCGCCAGGGGCGCGAAATCGGCTACTTTCTTGCTTACGACCCTAAGGGCTTCCTTCCGAACTCTCCGTTCGCCTGGGGTCCACAACCGTTTAAAGGCAATATCTTCTTCTCCGATCTCAACTCGGGCCTATGGGCAGTAAAGGTCCGCGAAGAGGACACGCAATGAAGAAGGCGCCGATCGTCGCGCTCGTCGCCATCACCGGAACGCTGCTTGCCGTGATGCCAGCGATTCCGCAGGCACAGGGCACTTATACGTTCTACGTCGCCGCTGAATCAGATGATGTTGTCGAGAAGATCGCCTTCGGCCCCGGAGGCCTGAGCTTAATCAAGAGCATCGAGGTCGGTTCTTGGCCAACTGAAATCGAAGGGCCTCACGGGCTCGGGATCTCGCCCAACGGCGAGTTTTGGTACCTGTCGCTGGCGCATGGCCAACCAGGGCCTCACGGCAACATCGTCAAGTACAGCACTGAGGATGACGTCTGGCTCGGCGAGGTTGCGGTCGGCATGTTCCCTGCAACGCTGGCAGTATCACCGAGCATCGGCTTGCTCTACGTCGCTAACTTCAACCTCCACGGCCTGCCGGAACCGAGCTCAATCTCGGTGGTTGACCCTGACAGCATGACCGAGGTCGGCCAAGTCGATGTCGGCGTGATGCCGCACGGTGCGCGAATGAACCGGGAGGGCTCAAAGCTTTATTCGGTCAATATGATGGATGACGTACTGGTTGAAGTAGATGCCTATCGGATTGAGGTAAGTCGGCAACTTGGTCTTACAAGGCATGCCCAACACAAGATTGACGGGACCCAGCAGCAGCACATGGCCCAGCATGGTAGTGCGGCGGGGCATGAAGCAGTGGATGGTATGGACATGTCCGAGATGATCAAGCCTACATGGGCTACTGCCCCAACACCTCAGGGCAAGATTTACGTCGCCGGCAACGGCGCCGGTAAGATCCTCGAAATTGACCTGGAAGATTGGGAAATAACTCGTGAGTTCGCGACTCCAGCGGGCCCCTACAATCTCGATGTTTCGCTCGACGGCATGCTGCTGGTGGCAACCTACAAGAGCAGCCGGTCTGTTGGCTTTTGGGACCTTAATGTCGGTGAGGAAGTTGGACGCGTCGAAACGCTGCGACCGATCCCACATGGAATCGTGATCACGCCGGACGCCCGCTACGCGTTCGCCACCATCGAGGGCATCGGCGGCGAGCCGGGTTCAGTTGAAGCCTACGACCTGACGACGTTCAAACGGGTCGGCAACCTCGACATTGCGAAGCAAGCTGGCGGCATCGCCTTTTGGAAGATCAACTAGGCGAACATCGCTAACCACAGCCCCACCTTTGTAAAACCCGGTGCTGCAACCAGTAGGTGGTGAACATGTCGGACGAAGACTTCCAGCGAAACTATCGTAATACGATCGGTTTATTTGCAACCGGCGTAACAGTGATCCTAGCGGCTAAAGATGGAGATGTGCGTGCCATGACAGCGAATGCTGTTACCTCGTTGTCACTGGACCCAACACTGCTCCTTTTTTGCCCAGCTAAGGACGCGCGCATTTCCTCATACTGCACGGTCGGCAGTTCGTTTACGGTCAACATTCTCGGAGTTCACCAGGAAGGAATCTCTAACCATTTCGCCGGCGCGGATAGTGAACCTGAGCACGCGTTCATCGAATGGGATGAAGCCGGTGGCGCGCCCCGCATCGCCGACTCGCTAGCATGCGTCGGTTGCAAGACTCATGCAATCCATGATGGTGGGGATCATTGGATCGTAGTCGGCGAGGTCGTGGCACTTTATCAAGATAGCGACCCGGGGGAGCCTCTACTTTTCCACACAGGAAACTACCATCGGTTGGCAAGCAAGTAATAACGCCCACCGCAGGTAGCATTGATCCAGTCCGGTAGTCTCACCGCCAGCCTTGCGCCCACCAAAGAGGTCGGGGCATTCATCTGCGATCATAGGCTAGCTGTCAGCTCGTCGTAGACCACTCCCAGGTTGTCATTGAGCCGACGCGGGGACCAATCCGCGAACTCCGGCGGCTGCATCTCAGTAATTTCGTCGCGGGCCCGATCATCGTCAATCTCATTCTGGACAAAGTCCCGAAGGATGTCGAAGTAGTTGGAGAAATCCCGCAGGCCGTTGATGTCACTGATCTCACCGTGTCCCGGTATACATACCGTGTCGGCATCACACAGTTCAATCATCGCTTTGAGGCAGTTCTGCCAACCAACGGTCGTAGCGTCGGCACCGGTATCAATCCGCGGGTGAAGACCATTGAAAAATAGATCGCCTCCGTGAATAACCTTGGCCTCTGGAATAAAAACAAAGACGTCGTTGTCGGTATGGCCACGATCTATGTGGCGCAGCTCGAGGGTGGTTGATCCAACTGTGACTTCTTGCTCAGACTCGAAGGTTTCGGTGGCCGAAAAAGACATGGCGGTCATTTGTTCTTCAGCCATAGCCATAAAGGCCGCCACCGATTGCGATCCGGCACTACGCGCTTCGCCGGAGATATCCATGTTGCCCACCTGCTGATTAAAGCGCTCAAGGCGCCCGACATGGTCGCGAAGAATACCAGCCAACACTTGCGAGCCCCCTGCCATAGCCCGCGCCGCGCCCCGCTCCTGGCCATACACCGGAACCCCACCGGTAAAAAATGGGTTTCCGCCGATATGGTCACCATGGTGGTGGGTATTAACAACGCTCTCAAGCGTACCGCCGAACGACTCAGCTTCGGCCCGCAACACCCCGCCAAAACCAGCGTTCTTAGTGTCAACAAGCACGAGGCTACTTCCATCGTTAACGGCGAGCACATTGCCACCAGCACCAAACGCGACCCTCATAGCGTCCCTAATCGGCCGCCAATCAAAAACGGTTGATTGCTGCCCAATGCCGAACGTGGCACGCGGGCGCACCAACCCGCTGGCTGATGCTAGCGCCAGTGTGGTCGAAAACTCACGGCGGTTGAACATAGCGTTCTTCTCCTATTGAAATCCGAAGCAATACAGGGTGTTTCTGGTCCGCAGATAAATTCGGCTATCGTCGATTGCCGGTGTGCCATATACCAAGTCATCGAGGTCACCAACTGATACGACGTCGAGTCCACCGCCCGGTTCCACAACTGCCACCAAGCCGAGTTCGCTAGCGAAGTAGATCTTTCCGTCGGCTGCAACGGGAGAAGCATAGTACGCGTCCACAGCGCCACGCAGGCGGCCTTGGGCAAGGACCTCCCCGGTGGAGGGGTCGAAAGAAGTAACGATGCCACCGTCGTTGATCATGTAAAGCACACCTTCATATATCAACGGTGACGGCAACTGCGGCACGGCACGATGGTATGTCCAGACAACGTTCTGTTCAGTCATGTCACCCACGCCGCCTAACTTGATAGCAAGCACACCGTTGGTTGACGTCATCGCAGCCTTGAAATAAGCCCAATCCTTAGCATCGAAAGCATCATCTTGGTTAAGATCGGTGAAACCCATCCAGCCAGCTGCAAGGGTGCCTTGGACCTCTTCAGCACTGAGCTTGCCGTTGCCATCGACATCGCGTTCCAGGGCCTGCTCGAAGGTCTCGATCTGAGGCTGGCGACCGGGTTGCTGCATTGGTGATCCAAAGCCATTTACGAAAATCATCCCGTCGTATATGACTGGGGTTGATTTGATCTCGAAGGAAAGACCACTGACCCACCATAGTTTCTCGCCATTTGAAACATCATAAGCGGTCAGAAAAAACGAGCCTGGGATCAGCAGCTGGGTAAGACCAGCATCATCGACCCAGAGGATCGGTGTCGCATGACCGCTCTTGGCCTCCGGGCGATCAGTCTTCCAGATCGTCCTGCCATCTTCTCGTGAGACCGCAAGCAGGTAGGAATCATTAGTTTGGTCAGCAACCAAGATCACCATGTCGTCGACCAGGATTGGCGATGCCCCCATGCCATATATGTTGTCAAAAGGGCCCAGAGGCAAACTCCAGAGTTCATTGCCGTCGACATCGTAGGCAATCATCCCGTAGTCCGCGAAGAACACGACAACAATTTCACCGTCGGTGACCGGGCTCGGTGACGCTGGATTATTGCGCGGATCAGGCGGGTCGGTCGGGTGGCTCGGCGCCGTGCGGTGCCAAATGATCTCACCGGAGCCACGATCTAGCGCGATGGTCTGTAAGTCATCTTCCACAACCCCCGTCAGGAAAATCTTGCCTTCCGAAAGGATCGGCGATGAATGCCCCGGAGGGAGTTGTGTCGCCCAGACCACGTTGGTGTCCGGACCAACCTCGCTGGGCAGATTCGATGTATCGGCAACACCGTTCCCATTTGGTCCCCGAAAACGCGACCAGTTGTCGGCCGTATACGGCGCTACAAACTCGTTAGACTGTGTAGTGAACCCCGCGGCCCCTAAGGTAAGCAACAAAACAACGAACAACGAAATTTTTGGTGCGGGAAGTTTCAACGCCACGAATTTTTCAATCTGGTCCAATAAAGACATAAAAGAACTCTATCCCTGGTGGGAGCAGCCCACAACGCAGCGGGGCCCACCGAATATCAAATGGGTATGTCCGGGGCTATCGTCCGGAACCGGTTGTTCCCCGTTTGCACGGGTGGCAAGGTAAATGGAATATTTTTCGTTTCAATTCGCTGCATTTGAACGTCTCCAAGGAGTTATTCCTAATGATGAAGGATCGTATTCTATTGCTGGTATTAGTTCTGTTGACGGCGAGCGCTCCTGTTGTCGCGCAACAACAAGAACAGGCAACAATACAGCTCACTATCGAACCGGCCGAACTCGCGCTCGCCCTCGGAGAAAAGACTACGCTAACAGCGACGGTGCGGGATGGTGACGGCAATATAGTGGATCGACCGGTACTGTTTTTTTCGCAGACACGCCGCGCAGTATCGGTGAATGCTTCCACCGGAGAGGTGGAAGCGCTGCGACCCGGTGATTACCTGCTCACCGCACGGGTTCCGTCCGTAAGTGCTGAAGGAGCATCCATACCCCTCGGTCGTGGTGCTTCGGCCGCAGCGGAGGTGCGAATTCCAGTCAGCATTGCCTTCCCAGCCGTTGATTCAATCAACTTCATCGGCATGCCAGCAAACTATTACCACTCTACGCTAGTGCGTCCCGAAATCGTCATCCAGGATGTCAACGGTGGCACGCGCACTGACATCAACGCGGAGCTGTCGAGCAGTGACTCGTCAATTGTTGAAGTGACGGAATTCGGCTTGCTACGTATGGTCGATGAGGGCGACGCAAGAATTAGCGCTTCCGCTGAGGGTGTTACAGAGACAATCGACGTCCGCGTCATGAACAATCCAGTTGAGTCTGTGCAACTTGCCGTCAACAACACAGAAGTTCGCACGGGAGACGTGCTCCAGTTCAGGGCGACGGCTCTTGATGGACAGGGTAGCGAACTAGCCGAGATGCCGATCGAATACAGCTTCCGCGCGCGGACAGTTGACCATTCCAACGGTTCGGCCTCGTCAGGCATGATCACTGAGGAAGGTCGTTTTGTTGCTGATCTTCCGGGCGAGTACACAATCATCGCTTCGGCTGGTAACCAAGTGGCGATACAAACTATTTGGGTTGAACCACGCAACGTCAAGAAGCTTGTGGAAATTGTAGGACAGGGCCGCGTGGCCGATCGGAAGACATCGGATCTTTGGGTGTGGGAATCGCCAAACGGTCGCGACTATGCGGTTACGGGAACCTGGGGCGCGGAAGGCCACGCCTACTTCTGGGATGTCACCGACCCGACTAATATCTACATGGCAGCAACGGTCCGCATCGACGCACGAACCGTTAACGACGTAAAGGTCTCCGAAGATGGTTCAATCTGCATCATTAGCCGGGAAGGTGCCAGCAACCGACGCAACGGCTTTGTCATCCTCGATTGCTCGGACATTGAGAACAAAGGCGTGCCGATCCTGGCTCGTTACGACGACGAAATGACCGGAGGTGTGCATAACGTCTATATCTACGATGAACACGTTTATGCGCTATCTTCGGGGCAACGCTATGACGTGATCAATATCGAGGATCCAACAAACCCGCATCGTGTCGGTCGCTTTGAGCTTGAGACACCAGGACACAGCATCCACGATGTTTGGGTAGAGAACGGGGTAGCGGTGTCATCGAACTGGACAGATGGCATCGTAGTTGTCGACGTTGGTGGCGCTGGCAAGGGCGGATCGCCACAAAATCCGGTCCAAGTGGGCCAGTACACTTATCCTAGCGGCTGGAATCACGCTGGCTTCCCGTACTGGAATGCGGATGGCAAGTTCTATGTGTTCGCGGGCGACGAGCACTTCCCTGCCGATCGCAACCCGCAGGGTGTTGATCGAATGTCTGGCCCGGCGGTCAACGCTGCTGGCTGGATCCATGTCATCGAGTTCGACGACAACTACGAGAACCCAAAGGAAATAGCACGCTATCAGGTCCCCGAGGGTGGTACACACAATTTCTGGATCGAAGATGACATCCTATACATCGGCTACTACAACCAGGGGCTCCGGGTTGTCGACATCTCGGGTGAACTACTTGGCAACCTCTACACCCAGGGACGCGAAATTGCGTACTTTGTGCCCGACGACCCAGAAGGATTTAAAGCTAATGCCGCCCGCACCTGGGGCACGATGCCGTTCAAAGGCCTAGTCTGGGTTGCCGACAATAACTCCGGGCTCTGGGCAATTCGCCTAGTTGACCCAGAGGAGGAGTAAGTCGGCAAGAAGGAGGTTCAGCGTAAAGGCTAGAAGTCGATCGAGTAGGTCATCTTAGCGATCAGCTGATGGTCGGCGATGCCATCCCAGGCATCGTCCCAGGTCCGAGTGCTCTTGTAGACGATATAGAAGCTGTCGATCTCGTTGATCACGTAGCGCCAGCGGGCATATACAGAGGCCCGGCCCGAGACGCTGTTGTACTGAACCAGCGAATTGGTAAGCCAACGATCGTTGAAGTTATAGGTAACACGTGTCGTGACCGTGTGGGTATCGTAGATGCCAGACGGCAGCTCGATGTGGTTGTAACTATAGCTCGGTGACAGGCTGAGGTTCTCGTTGAAACGAAAGGTGCCACCTGGCCTCAACGAATAGCGCGTACCTCCCCAATATTCATTCCAGCTAACGTTCATCCTTCCGCTCACTCTTCGCGAGTCAACGCTGTCGAAGTTAACTGAGTAGCCTTGGGTCCTATAGTCCCCCGGCAGTGCAAAGATGTTCTCTTTGACTGAGATGAAGAAAACCCGGTCAAGTCGCTCGAGGTCCTTGCTGATATTGAACGTGACCCTGTCGCCTGTCTGGAAGTGCACGCTGGTATACAAGCCGGCTTTTTGTTCGAAAAAATTGCCCTCAACATCAGTTAAGTAGTTGAAACTTCCAGAGAAGCGGACCTGGCGGATTGACGGTGCAAAACTGGGCCGGGGGTTCCAACCGAGACGGTAATTCTGGCTCGCAATGTCACGTCGCGGAATAAAGCCAAGATCTGTCTGGAAGTCTGCGTCGATCCGCTGGTAGTTGCCAGATATAACCCATCGGTCACTATTCCAACCAGCGCCAAAGCGTGCAGTGATCGGGTTGTCGTCAAGCTCGGCATCTTCCTCGAGGGAATCATCCCCGAGAACACTGGCGATCTCACCACCAATCGTCAAGAAATCGTAGAACACAAAGTTCGCGTCAATCCCACCCACACGATTGTATTCACCGGCACCCTGAGTGTTGGTCAACATCAACCCAATACTCGACCGCCTGAAGACATCTTGCTTCAGGCGCAACACACTGAAGTTCTTGCCTGGATTTAAGGAGCCTATGACATCGTCAGTGGCTTTAGCGTCACCGGTCTGTGCGTTCACGAAACCAACGTTGGTAGAACCCAACTTTCCAGTGATCTTGGCACCGTACAACATTGGAACCGGTTCACCGCTCGCCATGCCAATGTTGCGCGAGTGGTAGAGGCTGACTGTCGGCGCCCGCATACTGTAGCTGCCCCCCCGATTGTATCCACCGCTCCCAAAAGAGAAGTCGCTCGATGAATCGCGGAAAAACTCACGTTTTTCCGCGAAAAACAGTGGAAAGCGTGTCAGGTTGACGCGTTCCGTATCATCTTCCACCTGCGCGAAATCGGTATTGACTGTAAAGTCGGCAGTCAAATTAGGCGTGATCCGGATCTTGAAGTCCTCAACACCCGCAGTGCCATCGGCGTCGTCGAATGGATCACTCGTGAGGTTGTATCGAGAGCCCGACCCCGCTGCGTAAGGTTGGAACCGGAACCGCTTTGTCAATTTAAGATTACGTAAGCCAACAAGGTTTCCGAAAAAAGACACCGCGTTCATTTGGAAGCCACGCTTGTAATTGCTCCAATTGTGCTCTTCGTTCTTGCGGCGAACCTCGCGCTTGAAATCAATGCCCCAGACGTGCGAGCCAGTTCGGTAGCTCAACGAGGAGAGCGGAATGCGGAACTCAGCAAACCAACCCTCGTCCGTGATTGTAGTTTTGGCGTCCCAGCGTTCATCCCAATCGGCGTTGATATTTCGCTCGTCCCGTACCTCAACGTCGAACCGAGTCCCCAGCGGATTAACCCGGAACACAAATGCACTGCGGCGATCGTGGTAGGGATCAAGCCCAACCGCTATTGTGTCGTCGGTATTCATGCGGCTATCACGACGAAGGTCCATCGCCAGGATCTTGTCCGGTTCGCTGTCATAACAATAGAACGCAAAATACAAGGCTTCGTCGTCATATAGCATGCGCACTTCAGTACGTTCTGATCCCGGCTGGCCGTTGTCCGGTTCACGCTGAAAGAAATCGCTAACTGGTTCAACCAAGTTCCATTCCGGTTCGTTTGGGACGCCATCGATATTGGGAGGAACGGTGGTGTAGACAGTGGTCATCCGCTTCCCGGTAATAGCCTGAACCTGGGCTTCATATGCCGGATCAGCGATTTCGTTGCCGTTCCCCTTCCCACCGTCTCCGCTGCTGTTTCCCTCTTGCTGTTGCGTACTCATAACAGCTTGCCGAAGCGCAACCTTCTCCGCCGCCGCTTGTAGTGCGTCAGGCCTGCTTGCGAATTGTTTGTTCCCTTGTGTTAACGGAGCGGCAAACACACTGGTAGAAACAATTAATGCCGTCAATAAGATAAAGGGGGTCAAGAGAAACCTACTCAAAGCGAAGCGCCTCAATTGGATCTAGCCGTGATGCACGAACAGCGGGGTAAAAACCGAAAACGATCCCAATTAAAGCAGCGAAGCCAAAAGACATAATGACGGCATTGGGCGGAATCACCATCGTCCAACCAAAACTCTCCGAGAGTTGGTCCGATGCTACCCAAGCGAGTGCGATTCCTAGCGCCCCACCTAAGCAAGATAAAACGACAGCCTCGATAAGAAATTGCAACTGGACACTACCGCTCGTAGCACCGATCGACTTCCGGATCCCGATTTCCCTGGTTCGTTCGGTAACCGACACCAGCATGATGTTCATGATGCCAATACCTCCGACCACCAAACTAACGGCGGCAATCCCGGCAAGCAACATCGTGAACGTTTCTCTGCTTTCCTGAATGACCTCAAGGTAAGTTGTCGCTGCATCGATTCGGAAGTCGCTCTCTGCGTCGGGACTCAGGCGGTGTTCGCGACGAATGACTGCCTCGATTTCGGCCATCGCTGCTGTCATCAAGTTTTCGCTGGCGATCTTTACCTGGATGTTGTTGATACGATCGCTCCCAAAGACACGCCATTGCGAGGTCGACAAGGGGATCCACACCTGCTCGTCTAGGTTTCCTCTACCAGCGGCTGCGACCCCCTTCTCTTGGAATACCCCTATAACTTCGAAGAGGATCCCTCGAATACGTATTTCCGAACCGACCGGATCAATGCTGGGGGGAAACAGGATCTCCGACAACGCGCTGCCGAGCACCGCAACACGACGCCGGCCATCGGCCTCAGCCTGAGTCATGAAACGGCCTTGTGCGATCTCCCAGTTGTTGAGCTCGGCCCACTCAGCCCATGTGCCGATGACCTTCGTGCCCAGGTTTACATTGCCGTATTCCACTTGAGCATCGCGCTCCGAGACCGGAACCACGTCGGTTATTGTGCGCGTCTTGGCCTGAATGGCAACGGCATCGTCAACGGAAAGTCTCTCCGAACGGTTCCGGGCACCATCCCGACCCTTCCCCCATCCTTGGCTAACCGTGAGGAGATCAGCACCGAGCGAATTAAGTTGGGCCTCAACAGCGGCCTGCGCGCCTGTCCCCAGAGCGATCATAGTAATCACTGCCGCGACGCCAATAATGACGCCAAGCATGGTAAGCATCGACCGTAGAGGATTCACCCGCAGAGAGTTGAGTGCGACGCGCATAATCTCAAAGTACAGCATGCAAACCTCAAAGCAGCGCCCTAGGCGCCGACTACCTATTGGCCAGGGAGTGAAACGACAGTATTCTGCCTCGCAAACCGGTCACGTATATCCTGCTGCGAGCGAAGCAACGACGTGTTCGGCAACAGCACTAGTTCTTCGCCTTCCTCAAGGCCAGCGAGAACCTCTGAAGTTTCCCAATCGCGAACGCCAGTGACAATCTCTCGGGCGTGGAACCTCCCATCGATATCGAGGACGAAAACTACTGCCGGTTCCTGACGACTGTCGTTGTCGCCCGAAATATTCCCCACCGGTTGTGCCTTCGTGACGGTTTCACGACTATCTGCGTGGCCATTTTCGCTGTTGCCATTGGCGAAATCACCTAGTTCTCGCATTGACGCTGAAGCTAGCTGGGTGGAATTTTCCACCGAAGTCACAAGCGAAGATTGCAAAACGGCAACTGGGGCATCGAGGCCAAGAAGTTGTATCACTTCACGGGCATCCTCCGGTGAACGCACCGCTTCGTTAGAGACCGTCAGCACGTTACTGCGCTCTTTGATGATGATACTCACGTCGGCATTCATGCCGGGGAGCAACAGTCCTCCGGTGTTGTCGATGCGCGACAATACCGGAAATGTGGTGACGGACTGCTGCACCACCGCCTGAGGTTCAATCTTCATTACTTCGCCTTCAAAGCTCAGGTTGGCAAATGCTTCGACCGTACTTTCGATCCCCAGACCGGCCTTAACGTTACCAATATCGATCTCATCGACTAGAGTCCGAATCTCAAGCTCGGAAAGGTCCGCCATTTGAATCAAAACTGTGCCCCCAGAAACATTATTGGTACTCGAGGCGATAATCTGGCCCTGCTCAACGGTCTTGGCGATAATTGTGCCGCTGATCGGTGCAGTTACAGTGGTGTCTTCAAGTCGTTCACGCGCCAGTTCGAGTGAAGCTTCTGCGCGAATGAACTGTGATTCGGCACTGGTGAAGTTCTGCTTGCTAGTCTCGAGGTCATTTTGCGAGATCAGGTCCTCAGCATACAGGGACTCTGCACGAACAAACTGCCGCTGTGCGATCTGTAGACGAATCTCCGCTGACTCGTAATCAGCCTCAACTTGCTTCAATTCTTGGTCGAGGATGCGAGTGTCGATCTGTGCAATAAGAGCGCCAGCTTCGAGGAAGTCTCCCATCTCAACCGGCATCTCAAGAATTTCACCGGATGCCTTAGACTTGATCTCGATGATCTTGACTGGCTGCAAAATACCGGTGGCGGAAACCGACACGGTAATGTCACGAACTGCAGCAATGACAGTCGGCAACTCGCCAAGTTCTTCTTCTTCGAACTCGGTAGTGTATCGCTGGTAAGCGTAATAACCACCACCAATAACACCAATGAAGATCACCAGCTTGAATGTTGCCGCGAGTAGTTTCTTGAAAGCTTGCATTGTTCGTCAAGTCTATGACGTGCGCGCAAAGGATAGAAATCAAATTGGACCAAAGAAAATCGGCGCGCCAGCCGAAGTCCATGCCGCTCCCCATTAACGACGGGACACGTCTGACGCGCCGTTCAAAACCTTTTAGGCAAAACTAACTACGTGATGATTGTTACGCACACGATATGGTCCAAAACTCATCACCGCTTGATTGATTATCAGGCAGCTTCCGGACCAAATGGTTAAGAGAATGCAAAATGTTTGTTAAGGATGTAAAAGCTCAAACATGTCCCAATCAGGTGAGTTGGACGCTGATAGAATTGCCTTCCCATGATCTATCCACAGACCAACAAGATGCAGTTAGGGGTTGTTTGTATTCTGGTCGGACTGCTGCTAACGCTGGCAAGCTTCCAGTACGCCTGGCTGGGACAATTGTCGGAACGAGAGCAGGAACGTATGGGCCAGTCTCTCGATTTTGCGACCCGCGCCGTTCGTTCTGAGTTCGATAACGAACTTGCCGAGCTATATCGGACTTTCCAAGTAGACTATCGGGAAGATGGCACGTTCCCAGAACAACTCGTGGAACATTACGCCGAACACGTGGAAACTATCGAGGGCCCAGATATTCTGGAAAAAATCTACTGGGTGAACCTCAACGAAGAAACCGGTCTAGTGTTACAAGAGTTCACCGGTTCTAGGTTAAAAACCCTTGATGAATGGCCCCAAGACATCGCGAAGTTCCGCAACGAATTCAATGGTCTGCTTTCATACAACGATGCACAGTTTCGGTTGCTTCTAGGCCCGGAGCCGCTGCAGGACGAAATTCCCGCTCTGGTCATCCAACAAGTCTTCACCCGACCAACGAGCACCCTTGAGGATTACAAGTCGATCAGTTGGATTGTGGCTAAATTGCGGCCGAATGTGATCATTGGTGAACTTATTCCTGCCCTCGCGAACCAGTACATCTACGGGGAGGAAACACTCGATTACAACGTTGGCATCGTCAACCGCGATGAACCCACTGAGCTTGTGTACCGCTCGGATCCCAATCTCACTGCTGCTAGCTTTGCGGAACCCGACGCGCACAGCAACATTTACGGTTTGCGTAGTTGGCACTTCAATGCGCGCTTCCAGAAAAATCGACGGATGTGGAACATCATAGAGGAAAGCTCAGGGCCAAAGTGGGACCTGCTCGTGAAACACAAGGCCGGGTCACTGGAAGCAGCGGTGGCCGCAACACGTAACCGCAACTTAGCGATTAGCCTTGGTGTGTTTACCCTTCTCGCCACCGCCATAGCGATGGTCATGATCTCAACGCAACGCGCACAACGGCTCGCAGCACAACAAATGGAATTCGTCGCTGGAGTCTCACACGAACTCAGAACACCTCTTGCTGTGATCCGTACTGCCGCTGAAAATCTCGCCGATGACGTGGTGCACGATGTTGAGAAAACGCGCCAGTATGGGGAGCTAATCAACCACGAGGGGCGCCGACTTTCCAATATGGTGGAGCGTGTTTTGCTGTACGCCAAAATGCGAGGAGACAACCTGCAGTTCGAACATCAGGCTGTGGACCTGATCGCGACTATTGAGGATGCCGTCGCTTCGAGCAGTGTCGGGAGCACCGAGCGTTCCGTCAAAGTTAGCAAGGAGCTTCCGGAATCGTTGCCCAGGATCATGGGCGACCCAGCGGCCCTGAGTTCCGTGATACGAAACCTGATTTCCAACGCAATCAAGTATAGCCGCCAGGAAGGCATCGTCACTATACAAGCGAGGGGGGCCGACACCGAATCGGGCCCTGCCATCCAGGTCGCCATCCACGACCAAGGCGAAGGAATCCCAAGCAGAGAAATTCCCTACCTGTTCGACCCCTTTTTTCGTGGAGAACGAGCTAGGCAAACACAGACAGAGGGGAGCGGCCTGGGTCTTAGCCTGGTTAAACAGGTGGTCGAAGCGCACGGTGGAAAAATTGAGGTTGCTAGCACTCCCGGCGCCGGCAGCACTTTCATGGTCGAGCTTCCAGTAATTCACAATTCAAAAGCCTAAAGTTCGACCTTTGATTAAGATAGGATCGCCGTATGGCGAAACGAATTCTTCTCGTGGAAGACGAGCCCGGCCTGCAGCTAACACTATCGGATCGTTTGCGCAGTGAAGGCTACGCGGTCGAAACTGCTAGCGACGGAGACACGGGTTATGAACGGGCTACAGAAGAGACCTTCGACCTCATCATTCTAGACATCATGCTTCCGGGTAAAAACGGCTTCGACGTCTGCCGCGACCTGAGGCAAGCTGGCAGAACGCAACCGATCCTAATGCTCACGGCACGCGACCAGGTAGCTGACAAGGTTGTCGGGCTGAAATTAGGCGCCGATGACTACCTCACTAAACCGTTCGAGAACATTGAACTGTTGGCTCGTGTCGAAGCACTACTGCGGCGGTCGGTGGCGTCTGTAACCAGCCACAGCACTGATTTCTATGAGTTCGGTAACGTTTCCGTGAACTTCCGAAAGTCAGAGGTCATGCTTAGCGGCAAGCCGGTTGATTTTTCGGCACGGGAATTTCAACTGTTGCGCTACTTCATAGAAAACCGCGAGAGTTTGTTGTCACGCGACGAGTTACTCAACAACGTGTGGGGTTATGACGTTACGCCATCAACACGCACCGTCGATGTGCACATCGCCAGACTTCGACAGAAAATTGAGGCAAATCCAAAATATCCTGTGCATATTCTCACAGTGCATGGGATGGGCTATAAATTCATCGGTTAACAGCCGCTAGCTTAGGAGGAGACTTTCTCGATGAGATACTCGCGAAGCCAAATTTTCTCGGTCCTCATAGCTGCCGCATTGGCAATCAAGCTAACAGGATGCGCCCAGCCTCCCAACATTGCTCCAAGCGATGTGACCGATGACACTACAAAACCCCTCATCCTTCTGGACTCACCGGCTGGACCAGGAAGCAGCGCTCCCAACCTATATGCTACGGACGACGGTCGCGTCTTGATGAGTTGGCTTGAGCCCGTGCGCAATAATGGCTTAGAGACCGGAACCACACGCCGGGGACGTTTTGCTCTCCGCTTCGCAACGCTCCAAAGCGAAGTATGGTCAGAACCACAAACGATAGCCGAAAGCGAGAAGTTCTTCGTCAACTGGGCTGATTTCCCGGTGCTCATTGAAAGCAGCGGGATGCTCGTTGCCCATTGGCTACAGATGAACGGTGGGCCCGGGACAAGCTACGACGTTCATATCACTCATTCGAAAGATGGCGGTGCAACATGGAGTGATTCAGTAGTGCCACACTCCGACGGCACAAAAACTGAACACGGATTCGTATCGATGGTCCCTGAGCTGGACGGGGGCTTCACGGCCATCTGGCTAGATGGCCGTGATTTCTCAGAGCATGAGGAAAATGTTTCGCCCGAGATGTCTTTACGTGCGTCGCGTTTCTCCGGTGAGGGAAAACAAGGGCAAGAGGCTCTCCTCGACCCCCGAATTTGTGATTGCTGCCAGACATCAGCTGAGTATATTGGCACCACCCTCGTGGTCGCCTACCGTGATCGTTCTGAAGAAGAAGTCCGCGACATTTGGAGCGTTCGTCGAACACCAGATGGTTGGCAAGCACCCATCCGAGTCGCGCACGACAATTGGCAGATTCCAGGGTGCCCGGTCAATGGACCGGCAGTGGCCGGCGGTCCCTCAACAGGCGCAATCGCCTGGTTTTCACTACGCGAAGGCAATCCCGAGGTCAAAGTTAAGTTTGTCTCGGATGGGGGTCAAACCTATTCACAGACAATCCTGCTCGATCAGGTCAACGAACTTGATATTGATGCCGGCTATGAGCGCATGCTCGAGGAGGACCGTGAAAAATGGATTCCGGGAATCCCGCTTGGGCGAGTCGATGTGGAGTGGGTCGACGACGAGCGTGTCGCGGTCATCTGGCTTGTCGCCCGCGGCAGTGTCGCGGAAATTCTGATGCAGACCGTAGCTATTGACGAGACTAGAGGGCCTCGTTATGTGTTGGCAACGACTGACGCAGGCCGAGCGAGTGGATTCCCGCGCCTAGTGCGAAGCGGCGACCGGTTGATCATGGCATGGACGGAGCCTGGCAGTCCGTCAGCATTGCACACTGGGATTGTTAGCCTCCCCGTGAAGTAGTCAGCACTCATGCTTGCTACAATTGCGACATCTCTCACATTATCCCCTGCGTACCCGGGCAGCGTGGTACAGGGCGGAGTTCAAGTAACTCTTGGAGAGCTGGAATATGAAGGTAGTGTTGGCGTACTCGGGAGGCCTGGATACCGCGGTAATCCTTCGCTGGATTCGCGAGACCTACAACGCTGAGGTTATTGCTTACACTGGCGACGTTGGTCAGGGTAAAGATGAACTTGAGAAGGCCCGTGCTAGTGCTGTTCTTACCGGTGCTGCGGACATTGTCGTTGAAGATCTGCGTGAGGCTTTCGTCAGCGAGTGTATCTTCCCGGCCGTTCGGGCTAACGCAGTCTACGAGTGGTACTACCTGATGGGTACAGCATTGGCACGACCAATCATTGGTCGTGGTCTCGTCGGCACGGCGGAGCGTGTTGGTGCCGAAGCGATTGCGCACGGGGCCACAGGGAAGGGTAACGACCAGGTTCGCTTCGAAATGACAGCGTACGCGCTCAAGCCCGACATCAAGATAATTGCTCCCTGGAGAGAGTGGGATCTGCGTGGTCGGTCCGATTTACTGGCCTATGCAGAACAACACGACATCGATTTGTCCGCTGCGCCAAAGCCCGAATACTCAATGGACGCCAACCTGATGCACGTCTCTTATGAGGGGGGGGTACTGGAAGACCCATGGGCGGCTCCACCACCTGGCATGTTCCGCATGACTGTGGACCCGGAGGATGCGCCCGAAAAGGCTGGCTACGTAACCATAATGTTCGAGTCTGGTACGCCGGTGGCGGTCGATGGCGAACCCCTTGCTCCGGTGGCGCTTTTGGAGCGTCTTAATGAGGTCGCCGGCGCCCACGGTGTGGGACGCGTCGACATCGTTGAAAATCGTTTCCTTGGGATGAAGAGCCGTGGCGTGTATGAAACACCGGGAGTCACTCTGTTGCTGCATGCCCACCGTGCAGTCGAATCGATCACGCTCGACCGCGAAGTACAGCACCTGCGCGACGAACTAGTCCCACGATACGCCGAGATGGTTTACAACGGTAATTGGTTCAGCCCCGAGCGGGAAGCGCTACAAGAATTCATGGACTCGGTACAGAAGCGAGTTAATGGCGAAGCGCGCCTTAAGCTATATAAGGGCCAAGCTTCCATCGAGGGTCGTCGCTCGGCTACTCACACCCTCTACGACGAAAAAACCGTGACTTTCGAGGCGGACGACGTTTACGACCAAAGTGATGCGACAGGATTTATCCGCCTACAAGCATTGCGTCTCCGGACACTAGCTGCAAAGCGCATCTCAGAGGGCGAGTGAGGTGAGTTTGCTACGGGATCGATTTGGCGGCGAGGTTGGCGATGACATGCAGCGTTACTCCTCTTCGCTCGAGGTTGACTTGCTGATGCTTAAGGAAGACGTGCAAGGCTCCCTCGCGCATGTACGGATGCTGGGAGAGGTCGGTTTGCTGGAGGCAAATGAAGTTTCAGCGTTGAGTGACGGACTTGCCGAAGTGCAGACTGAGATCGAAAACGGCACCTACGTGCCGGGCGACGAACTCGAGGATATACACATGGCTGTGGAGGCTCGGCTCATCGAGAAACTGGGTGAACTCGGAGGCAAACTCCACACAGCTCGCTCACGGAATGACCAGTGCGCCACAGATGTGCGCTTGTGGCTTCGGGGACGTTTGCAGCAGATCGATGATGCTCTGCGAAAATTGATGTCAACCCTCCTGGACCGGATCGAGCTTGACGGTGACAACCTGCTTCCTGGTTACACTCACGTTCAACGGGGCCAGCCGATTCTCTTGGGGCATCACTTGCTAGCCCATGCATGGGCGCTAGAACGTGACC
>CESR01066575.1_pt1 | contig 21807 bp, 25 predicted proteins | sample 356351 | NCBI WGS metagenome assembly CESR01 (sample SAMEA2622149, study PRJEB7988) | marine metagenome | isolation source: saline water (ENVO:00002010), including | reverse complement strand
CTGCATGACATTGGGAAAAATTGACTCTCCTCAGAGTCCCCCGGGCACCATCATAGCTAGTACATCTCCGTTGCAGACTAACTCGATGTCTTCAGGGAGGTTGATTCCACCGGCCCCCCAGGATGCGCTAACGGCCTCACCGATCTTGGAGTAATGATCGCTCTCTATGACTGCGTTCATAGTCCCCATATCCGGCCATATGGTACCCGCAACGACTCTCTCCCCATCGGCGACCAGTGCACCTCTCAGGCATCCGTTCTCCATTGCGTACTCCAGGAAGTGCTCCTTCCAGACGTTCACCATTTCTTCTGTAACCTCATTGCCGCCGGTCTTGACGATCCAGTACCTTGCTATTGCCATGGGGGCTCATTGATGAGATTCTGTATAACCATTCCGACGCCGTCCCCAAGCAGTCACTGCGATCGTGGTTGAATTACGTTGATGGCTCTCCTCTCACAGCATTGCCCATGGCAAGACCCGTGAGTGTGGATGACTGGATTGAGGTAGAGGCGGAAGGCAGCCCGGATGGCTCCTGGCTGACGATGATGTCGCGAGTGGCCGCGTTCCATCACAAACATTCCTTCGCATCCGAGGAGAATCACGGTCACGACATGGGGTACCGTGTAGCCCTAACAGTCGAGGAGCTGGGTGAGTTCGCCGCTGCGATCACCAAGGGAAAGCCGGATTGCGAGGTAGCTGAGGAGCTTGCCGACCTCCTGATACTCATCCTCGGCCACTCTCTTGCGATGGAGATAGATCTCGAGTCAGAGTTCCATCGAAAAATGGATCGCATAATGAAACGGGGGGCTCGCAGAGGTAAGCTAGGCATTCGAGTCACGGAATACTCGGACGGGGAATCATAGGAAAACCCGTTCTCGCATCCGATTCTTGTTCGGTGCCAGCGTCTTCGCACTGCCTACGGCTCGACAATTAAGCTGAGAACATGGTCCCTGTTCATCTCGGCCAATATCGATGAAATCCTAGGTCCACGACTCTTCCCAAGTATGATCCAATAAATGGCAGCATAGGCGTCCTTCCCGTCCAAGTCTGATTTGTTTGCAACCGACCTTATGCACCTTCCAACCGAATCATCCGTCCAATCACAATCGGCCAATTCCGAGCCAAGCGTAGACAGGAATTCCCTTTGCCCCGTACTCAGATTGGCTCGTACCTCCTCGCTCGGGCTTTCTCTAACGTCGATCTTGGCCGTTTCGGGGAAATGAGGGCCATCGACCCAGTTTCGCATCCTTCGCAACCTCCCCTCGAGGGACTTCCTTGGCTTGCCGTCCAGGTGCCCAGACTTGCGAAGGGACCCCCAAACATCGTCATCTTCGGACTTGATCTGGGCGAGCAATGACAGATGCCTGAAAGAGACCCCTGCTACCGAATCCGCAGGATCGCCCCCGAGCTCCACCTGACTCAGCCTGATCGCACCCACCTGTGTGTCCATCGCTATCCTCTGCCGCTTGCTCATCCCCTCGCTCTCTTCGAGGGGCTTAGCGACTATCCTCTCGTACTCATCGGCGGTATTGAACAACGCTTCCCCCGTATCGAAGTCAATGTGACGGTTGACCTTGCTCCTAGCTATCACGTAGCGGATTATCTCAGGGGGAACTAGCTGCAGCGCTTCCATGGGACCAATGGTGAGTCCTGAGGAGCTCGACATGGGACCCATTCCTTTGAGTTGAATCCACTCGTAAGTCATCTTGTCGGGGGGGTCTCCCCCTAGGAGTCTGCAAATTGGGATTCCAGTGTCGTAACTGCCTCCGGCTGCGCCATGGTCCTTTCCCGCTGGCTCGCAGGTGATTCCCAGAATCCTCCACCTAGCAGCCCAGTCCACTCTCCAAGGGAGTTTCCCCTCACCCCGTCTGATGTCTGACGAACCCTCGATCCCGTGTCTATCCACCCAGTGTACGAAGGGTTTCTCGTATCCAGTGACGGTCACGCCATCTAGGCTGCCGTCGGAGCCTATCGGGTTGTAGGGGAACCATCCCTCAGGCAACACCCTTCCTGCAACGCTTTCGATAATCCCCCTGATATCGCCCATTTGGGAGATTACGGAATCAATGCTCTCTGCGAATTTCCCGCTCTCATAGGTTTCGTGGTTCATTACGACCTCGGGAAATACCCCGATTTCATTTAGGGCAGAGAGGAAGGGGGTCAAGAAGTGCTCAGCGTAGCTCCCACCATCGGCGCTCGGCTCACCGTCGGGACCCGGAGCGGGAATGTACGCCAGGGGGTGACCGATGTACTGTTCGTAGGATGGCGCCAGGAAGTCGTACACCCTGCGCAATGGGTCCATGGAGTCAACAATGAAGATATATTTTGACTCCATTCCAGCTCCTAGGCACGCACGGTGAATCATTTCAGCAGTCAAGATCTCTCTTAGATGGCCTATGTGGAACTCACCTGAGGGAGTGATTCCAGATGCAGAAACTTGGTCTCCGCCTCTCTCATTGAGCCTTATCGCGGTGCGATCCGCCCAGTGCATTTGTCAACCTCAGACCGTTGCTGCCCTGACAAGAGCGCGCATCGGAACCCCCTCCACGTCATCGTCCCAGGACTTGTTTACTAGTACCATGCATAAGCGAACGTCGGCCCCATTCGCTTTCATGTCCGCGGCGGTTTTCCTCATCGTTGTACCCGTTGAGTATACGTCATCCACTATCACCACTCGCTTACCCTCCACGGTGGCATAAACCTCGGAGATGTGACCGCTCTGATCTTCGCTGATGCTCCTGACCACGGAAATCTCCAGTCCCATGTTCGATGCAATGGCTTGGGCGAAGACGATTCCGTTGATGCTCACACCGACAATTACGTCGACCTCATCACCCACCATTTCCTCGATAATATCAGAGAAAACGTATGACACGGCGTCTATTCGCTCTGCCTTTACGGCGATGGATCTCCATCCAACTTTGACGTCTAGGGGCTTCTCTTCAACCACATAGTCACTCGCGGAAAGCCACTGGATCGTGGTCTGGGACAGTGATAGCTCGTCAGCAATCTGTTGGGTATTCAGCCCACTGGCCCTGAATTCCTCAACTTTGGCCCGGAGCTCATCTAAGCTCAACTGCATCACCACATGCCAACGTTGCATCGATATGAATCCACCGGGGATAATCTACCGCCAGTGCGTAAATTTCTCGCCTCAAAACCTACCGGTGCTTCCAAAACCACCCTCGCCACGATCCGTTTCACCCAATTCCTCGAAATCGACTTCGATGAACTCAACGACAGGTATTGGCGTGATTAGAAGCTGCGCAATCCTCTCCCCCGCCTTTACTACGTAGGAGTCACCCTCCCCGATCCATGTCACAAGTACGAACAGCTCCCCCCTGTAGTCGGAGTCTATGGTACCAATGCTATGGGGGAGAATTAGGCCCTTCGATCCCAAGGATGAGCGAGCTCTCACCTGTCCCTCGAAACCCACTGGAATGGACACGTGAATGCCCGTGCGCAACTTGACGCTGGAGCGGAATGGGACCTCAGCATCCTCTAGGGCGTATAGGTCCCACCCGGCAGCATGCCTACTCCCTTTTGTCGGCATCCTAGCTTCTTGGTGAGTCCGAGCTACTTTGACGACTATTTGCTCGCCCACGATTTGGCGAGGGCGAACAGGTCCTTGACCCTTAGCCGGGATGAAAACTCCCCCGGTGAGGTGAAAAGCCACTCCTTGGTCGCACGGTCGTGGCTGACCACGATTACGAGGCACTGCTGGATAGGGCAAGGGACCAGATACCCAAGGACATCAGCGAACGTTCTAGGTGGACGATGCCTGAGCCAGACATCATGATAGAGGGCAGTCAGACGATTCTTAGGAACTTCTCCGACATTGTGGATGCAATGGACAGGGACGCGAACCACGTGTTCCAGTATCTCCTCAACGAACTCGGTACCTCTGGAAGCAGGGAACAGGTCAGAATTATGCTCAAGGGCAGGGTCCCGCCGAAGAGGATTAAGGAGAAGATCGTCTCCTATGTCAAGACATTCATTCTATGCGGAGAGTGCAAGGCACCCGATACCCGGTTCGTAAGGGAGGACCGAACAACCCTTCTGAAGTGCCAGGCTTGTGGCGCCACTCGCCCCGTTCGACTCTGAATGAAGTCGGAATTCACTCAGGGGAGAAGTCGAGAAGCACTTTCCCTCGGTTCTTTCTGTCATGGATGTGACGCTGGGCCTCAGCCACCTGCTCGAATCTCCATACCGAATCTATCACTGGGTCTATTTTCCCCTCTAGGAGCATCCCAGATAAGGCCTCCAAGTGACCCTTGAACACCGATTCGTCATCGAGTAATCCCATGTGGACCCCGAACACCGCCTTGTTCGACCCCATCATCTTCAATGGGTCGAATCGTGGCATACTCGCCCACATCCTGAGGCCGGCGATTCTGGAGGGCTTGTCACCTTTGACTGCTGCAGAGGCGCCGAAGTAGTACAGCTTACCACCTCTTCTGAGTGATTTGTAGGAACGCATCAGGTGCCCCCCTCCTACGGGGTCGATGGCATGGTGAACCCCCTTTCCTTCCGTCATGTTCTTGCAGACCTCTACGAAGTCCTCATCTTCGCGATCCACGAATCGCATCCCAAGGGACTCAACGAAACTCCTCTTGGGGCCAGAAGCGGTGCCGATTATCAGAGATGCACCAAGAGCCTGGCAAATCTGGGCGACGGCAGTGCCGACACCACCAGCAGCGTGATGGACCAGCACACTATCGCCTAGGCTTAGGTTTCCAAGATGGACGAGCATGTGATAGGCAGTACCGTATGTCACAGGAATGGCTGCAGCTTGGTCGAATGAGATTGAGTCGGGCAAGGGGAACACTCTCCCGGAATCCAGAGCCACTTTCTCCGAGTAACCGCCAAACCCAGTCATCGCGAGGACCCTGTCTCCAGCCTCAAGACCCTCAACACCTTCTCCGATCCCGATTACCTCGCCTGCGGTTTCGTATCCCGGGGTGAATGGGAAGTCAGGGCTCGTCCCGTAAAGTCCCTGACGCATCATCAACTCGGCGAAGTTTATCCCGGCACGGTGGACTCTGACACTCACCTGACCCAGTCCAGGTTCCGGGTCCTCCGATTCCACTATCTGGATTGAGTCGACACCACCGGCCCTCGGATAGACAACCTTGCGCACTCAATCACCCATCAGATACTCGCTTGCCGCCTCATGCCCCTTTAGATGATCTAGGATCTTCATCAGGCCCGCTTCTTCTTCAGGGAGGGTGTACCAAGTACCCTCGGGGTAAACTACGCATGACGCCCCATCCTCGCAACGATCCAGGCAGCCCGATTTGTTTATCCGCACGTCATCAAGCCCAGCAGCCCTAGCAGCCCGTTTTAGTCTGGTCATGATTTCTAGGGATCCCTTGTCCGAGCAGCATCCTCGGGGGTGATCAGCAGCGCGTTCGTTTGTGCAGACGAAAACATGCATCCTGAATGTCTCTGGAGTCAGCAAATCACCTCAAACAGAATCGAACTTGGCCGCTAGTACGAAGTCAGACTCAGTTAGCCCATCGATCTTATGCGTGTAAACCACTGTTCTCACCCGCCCCCAGCCCACTTCAAAGTCAGCGTGATGGTCTTGATGTTCGCAGATTTCTCCTAATCTGACTGTGAACTCCAACGCACTCGCGAAGTCTGGAAATTTCCAAATCCTATCCAAATGATGATTATCCACAACATCCCAGTCATCGTCTATATGCCTAGAAAGTTCACCACTCTCTTCTTCCGTCAATGGGGAAATGCCCCCTCTGCAAGGCACGCAATCTTTCTCAGATAGCTTACCCATTGAATCAACCCCAAAGGCTGCCTTCGTAGCCCTCACTGGTTTTTTCCGCTTTCTCGTGCATCTCAGACCTCCTCCGAATATCTTCCTTCTCGAACTTTAGAAGCTCCTTGTCTTCAATGTAGGTCCTCCGTAGATGAGTCACAAGCCTAACTTCTACTATCACATCTCTAGCTATTGAACGGAATCCATTGCTTTCGTCTAGGATGTCGATCGAGTTACGATTCGTCCCGACTAACATCCCCCTCACCCATGGTTCCATACCTTCGGGAAGCATCCTCCTGTCTAGCAATACCTCGATTATGTCGTCCCTCCGAAGGCCAGACTTCCTATCCATCAACGGCCCGTTGAATACGTCTCCAAGTCCGTCTAAGTCAGGGGAACCGTAATCCTCGTAGAAGCGTCTGGCCCAGTCCGGTAGGTCCTCAACCCTCCTGCCCTTCCTCTCGCTCGCCATGATGGCACGCCCCAGTAGTAATAGAAAAACAAACGGGTCAAATCGTCCGTTCCGTGGTTTCGGTACCGACTAATGCTTGAAGTGCGATGCCGTGGCGGCGATGTCGAGGCGAGACCGTGGCATCTGTAGAATGGAGGGCGATTCCTACCGTCCTTTATCCCCAAGAAATTCTGGACAAGGCTTTCGGAAGGGCAAGTAATCAAGCAGATCTAGTCGAGGACCCCGATAAGTACCACAGAGTCAGGAAGCAGATGAACAGGATGGTGCAGTCCGCGTGCGATGTCATCACGAAGACTCTGAACTCATATGTCGATAGATGGCCTAGCTTGAACGCCCTGACCGAATTTGATAGGGCCCTAGTTGACGCTGCTGTTGGCTGCGATGACTACAGGAAGAACTTGGGAACGCTACATTGGGCAGCAGAGAAGTCTCAAAGGATTTCAGGCGAGGCCCAGAGCAAGATCTTGAGACTCAGGGATATTGATGGCTTCCACAAGGCCAGAAGGCACGCATACGGTAGAGTTTCATCCATTATAGATCAGATCTCACCCCAGATAATCTGGCTGGGTGAGGCCAGAGAGACGTTGCGTAAGCTACCTTGTATTGACTCATTCGAACCTTGCATTGTGGTCGCAGGCTCACCCAATGTCGGCAAGTCAGCCCTAATCAGCGCCCTCTCGACTGGTGAGCCGCAGGTTGCCTCGTACCCCTTCACGACCAAACAACTCCACCTAGGTCACTTCACCCACAGGAGGAGGACTTACCAGATGGTGGACACGCCCGGTCTGCTAGACCGCCCCATGGAGAAGAGGAACCAGATTGAGATGCAAGCCATTGCTGCTCTGGAGCACTTGGGCGATGTTTTGTTGTTCCTGATCGACCGTTCCGAAGGGTCCACTACGCCCCTCTCTGAGCAAGAGAGCCTGCTTGGTGAGATCCGAGAAATGATTTCGAACAGGGAGGTTGTTGTCGTAAGCAGCAAGTCCGACCTGATAGTGGACGGATCCGGAACCGAGGAGCTACGAATCAGCGCCCAAACTGGAGAGGGGCTTGACGAGCTGCGGGAATTGTTGATTGAGATAATCGCAGCGGACGAAGTCACTGATCCACTGTCACTGCCTGATCACTGGCCGCGTGAGCGCTTCGATTAATCTCGAATCATTCCAAGTGCCAAGTGTGCCCGCAAGTGACGCAGAAGAGGTCGTACCCCCCTATCGAAGCAGGTAGACCTTCAGCCTCAATAGAAGAGCCGCAGTTGGGGCAGGCCATCCCTGTCACGATACATGCACGCGTCTTGGGTTCTTCAACGATGCTGCAGGGACTTCTAGGAATTCTTGAAACGCTTCAAAATGTTCCGTACCGGAAAAGCCATTTCCCCAGCTCCCGCAAATAGGAGGGCGGTCACCACGGCCAGAGTAATCTCTACGAAGTTGTCTAGATGCACGGATGTTCTCATTGTAACCTCTTGTGAGTCCAACCCAGATCCGTCCTTGCCCGCCGTAACGAATCTGTAATCGCCCGGATCCAAATCGAACAATAGCGCGCCATCAGCAGCAGATCCCCCTGAAACGATGAATTCCTGGATATTTTCCTCGGTGCACGAGGTTAGTCCGTTGGTGGGCGGGCATGCCTCGGCAGCAGCAGCATCGACCACTGCAAGCCAGCTTCGCTCGGGCTCGTCCCACTCAACCTCGAGCTGAATGTCCAAAAGCACGAAGGCAGGAGGAACCGAAAGATCCTCCCCAGTCATCCCTATGTTACACCCAGCCTCACTGTCCGTGCAGGGTACAATGGGGACCTCAATGCTGGATTCGTCTGGAGAGTAACCAACTAGGCTGAGGATCAAGATAATTCCGCATAAAAGGCCCATCGAACCGGGTAGTACAGACAGAATCCTGACCATCATGGAATCTTCCCCCAAACCAACCCCGGTTCAACCTGACGCTCCCATGATTTGTAAAATGACGAAGAAAACCGCTATTGCCGGAAACAGGTACATCATTATCGTCAGCCTCTTCCTCGACCTCTCCCTCTTTTCGTGCATTTCTGAACATTCCACATTGCCGCAGATGGGTGGTTCCCTGTCCAGTGGAATCGGACTCCAGCAGACAACGCAGTGCCGGTGAGGATCACTCTGGGTTCTTTGAAACCTCCCCGGATTCTTACGAGATGCCGCCTCACGGGCCTCCCTCGCAGTCCTCTTGGCGGCTTTCAGTATGGCATCCTTCCTGCTCATGGTTTTACACTCACCACCGTACCGCCAAAGTCCCGCCCTTCCAAAGCCATCTTGATGCAATGCGGATCCCGGCCGTCTAGGATGTCCAATGGCATCTGATGCTTCACCGCCTCTCCAACTCCTACTGGATCCACGACCTGTGAGCCACCAGCTTTGGAGTGCTCAGAGGGACCAACAATCGATTGAAGTTGATTCAAAGTGAGACTTTCGAATGCTTCGGCATCGGGATTCTTCCTAGGGTCCTCGGAGTAAACCTTGGAAACGTTGGTCGCAATGATGCACTTCGCCGCCCCACTGCCTACAGATAGTCGAATGGCTACAGCATCAGTAGTGTGGCCCGGAACGGTACCCCCCATTACCACTACCGCCTCACTCGAGAGATGTTCGATCGCTTCTTCTACACTTCGAGGTATCGTCTGGCTCACTGCGACTCCCTCATCGGCCAACGCCTCCCTGATTATCGTGGCGTTTAACCTGGTCGCCGCTATGCCAATCCTGTCAAGATGGTCCAAATCATCGATGATCGGGCGTGCTAGCTCTATCCCCTCTCGTGCGGGAGCTCCACCGCCAACGACAAGACCGAGCCTATCTCCCGCGGCAACACGATCTTTGATGATGCAAACCAGCTCTGTAAGCCATGCGTGCCTTTGCTCCACCTCGGGCCGCAAAAGACTGCCACCAAGGGCCAAGACCACCGTCGCCATCGACCCTTGGTGGACCGCCTGCCTTTCAATGCCTACGCTCAAGACGCGCTGAAGGGTTGAAATGCCGCCCACTGCGGCAATTCACGAGGAACTACATGTCCGACGATCTTGCGCAGCAGCAGCGACGTCTCCGTCTGAAGAAGTCCCTCAAGGAACTCTCCGAGATGAGGGGGATGGGAACCGAACTGGTTACGGTAATCATTCCTCCCGATCGGATGATTAGCGATGTCAGGCAACATCTAGGGCAGGAGGCGGGCCAAGCATCTAACATCAAGTCCAAATCCACAAAGAAGCACGTGACTGATGCAATTGAATCTGCAATCTCCACGATAAATCGGTACAAGACTCCGGGAAAGCAAGGAATCGCATTATTTGTCGGACACGTAATTGTTGGTAATAACAAGACCAGACTTGTCACAACGGTGGTTGATGACCCTCCCGAGCCATTCTCATCTTTCAGGTACAGGTGCGACTCCAGATTCGAGATCAGCCAGCTCGAGGAGATGCTGATTGACCGGACTTCCTATGGCCTATTCGTGATAGATCGCTCAGAAGCCGCCTACGGGCTCGCATCTGGCAAGCGTCTGCACTGCCAAGAGCATATCACCTCATTAGTTCCTTCAAAGCACGGGCGAGGAGGCCAATCCGCCCAACGTTTCGAACGCCTAATCGAGGAAGCGGCACACAAGTTCTTCAAGAAGGCATCAGAGAGGGCTTGCAACTACTGGTTGCCAATGATTCAGGATCTTCGTGGGATCATCATAGGTGGGCCAGGTGCAACCAAAGACTACGTTGTCAAGCACGATTACTTCCATCACGAGATCCGGAAGCTGATTGCAGAGCCTTACTTCGACGTTGGATACTCCAACGAGAGCGGACTCCGAGAGCTCATTCAGAGGGCGGGCTCAATGATGGATCAGATTGAGTTGGATTTGGAGAGGACGCTGGTCGATGAGTTCCTACGCGAAGTTATGAAGAGCAACCCCAAGGCAACCTATGGTGAGGCCATGGTGAGATCCGCCTTGGACCAGGGTGCCGTTTCCACACTCCTCCTCTCAGAGGCTCTGACAAGCAAGAGAGTCCTCTGGCATTGCAAGGAATGCAAGGAAGAATGGGAGGAAACTACCAACAGACTTTCCGAGCCACCCAAGTGCCCGCACTGCGGTTCTGAGAAGGTACGAGATGATCCCGAGAGGACGATGGACCTCATAGACGAACTTACGGTTTTGGCAGGACATACCTCGGCGGACGTCAGACTAATCTCACTAGACACCGAGGAGGGAGCAACCTTGAACACCTCGTTCGGGGGCTTGGCCGCGCTTTTGCGCTATCCTATTGCTTGAGGGAGGGAAAAGATGAGGAATCTGATAGGGGAGTTACTGCCCAAAATTTCGGAAACTATGGATGATTTGGGTCTCGAGGATGGGGATTGGATGCACCTGTTGGGGCGCGCAACGGTGGAGGATCATGGGGACATAGCACTCCCCTGCCACTCCCTGGCAAGCAAACTCAAGAAGTCACCCTCGGAAATCGCAAATCAGATTTCTGGCCTAATAGGCCCCGAGGTAGAAGGAATTGCGGACTCTTCATCTTTGGGGGGGTTCGTAAACCTTAGAGCAAAATCGTCTTGGCTTTCTAACCAGATTTCGTCAATGATGCCCGATCCGAGGATTGGCATACTCCTCGAGGAAGGCCAAACATTCGCAGTCGACTACTCAGCCCCAAACGTTGCCAAGGAGATGCATGTCGGCCACTTACGTTCAACTGTCATCGGTGATGCCATTGTCAGGATGCTTGAGTTCAAGGGCCATACCGTACACAGGGAGAATCACGTTGGCGACTGGGGAACTCCTTTCGGAATGCTGATTGAGCACCTATTGGATCTAGGAGAAGATCAGGCAGCAAACGAGCTCGGTGTCGGTGATCTCGACTCTTTCTACAAGCAAGCTAGAGCCAAGTTCGTATCTCAAGACGAATTCGCCGAGAGGTCTAGGAAACGTGTGGTTCTTTTGCAAGGTGGGGATGAGGAGACTTTGCGCCTCTGGCGAATCCTTGTGGACGAGTCAATGCGCTATTTCAACGAGGTGTACTCGTTGCTCGGCGTGCTGCTAAATGATGATGACATTATGGGTGAGTCGAAGTATCAGAATATACTCCCAGTCGTTCTAGAACGACTCTCAGAGGCCGGAATGCTTCAGAAGAGCGAGGGCGCTGATGTCACATTCCCAGGGGGTTGGGTGAATCGCGATGGCGAGCCACTCCCGATGATTATCAGGAAGGCAGATGGAGGCTACAACTACAGCACTTCCGACCTTGCATGCATTATTGACCGAGTCGAGAGGCTTGGCTGCGATGGCTTCCTCTACGTTGTTGGAACTCCACAGAAGCAACACTTTGAGATGGTTTTCCAGGTAGCTAGGCAGGCCGGATTTATGAGTGATCAACATGCTGCAGTTCACGTAAACTTCGGTTCGGTACTAGACACCGACGGAAAGGTTCTGAAGAGCCGTGAGGGCGAGGTTATCAAACTCCATGACCTGCTCACAGAAGCCGTATTCCGGGCCGAATCCGCAATCGAGCAGAAGAACCCGGATCTCCAGGGCGATGAGAGGGGGGCAGTTGCCAGGATGGTAGGAATAGGGGCGGTAAAGTTTGCAGATCTATCTACGGAGCGGACCAAAGACTATGTTTTCGACTGGGAGCGAATGCTGTCCTTTGAAGGAAATACAGCCCCATACCTACAGTATGCACATGCTAGGATTTGCAGTATTTTCAGTAAGTGGGGGGGTGATAGGGTTTTACTCGCAGAGGGGCAGATTTCTTGCTCAGAACCCGAGGAGCTTCTTCTAGCACGCAGGTTGGCAGATTTCCCTTCAGTTGTCGATGAAACCATTTCTTCATTCAGCCCCCACAAGCTCTGCTCACACCTCCATTCAATTGCCTCCGCATTCGCTTCTTTCTACGAGAATTGTACCGTGCTCAACGCGGAAGAGGACTCGATTTTGAGTAGTAGACTTGCTCTATGCGACCTGACGGCGAGGGAACTGGAATTAGGCCTCGGGCTGTTGGGTATCGGCGTCCCCCAGAGAATGTGAGGGGGTATTCCCCCTTACCATCGATGCAACTGCATCGGTGTTCAAACCACGAACCGAACCGACACCTTCTCCTCTCAAAAAAAGCCTCCAGAAAGGCACCACGTCCACCTCCTTGCTAATCCAACTCAGCTCTGACCTCAAACGAAACCCATCCGGGTTGTCAAGGTCTACAATACACAGATGCCCAACTCCCAACTCTGTCTCAGATTTGACCGCTGTCACACACTCATCACAATCTCTCCTGGATACTAGTACCAGTGCCACCTCTTCTCCCATAGCAGCCTCCCAGTCTACCAAGGTAACCAACTCCCTCAAACACGCGACCCCATTGAAGGACATGATTCAAGGCCTAAACCTCCTAGCCTGATCATGGTATCCGTGGGCGAGGTGGCGCCAGATTTCACCTTGATGGCAAATGATAGGTCAATGGTGACTCTGAGTGAAATCGGGAAAAGGACCGTTCTCGCTTTCTACCCAGCTGCCTTCACCGGAGTTTGCACTGCCGAGATGTGCACTTTTGCCGAATCAATGAACACTCTAGAGCAGGCGAACGCCACAATTCTTGGAATATCTGCGGACAACATCTTCGCCAACAATGAGTTTGCCAGCGTACACGGCATCGGATTCCCCCTTCTTTGTGATGTTCAGTGCTCCGCTATCGAGGCATATGGCCTAGCTCTCCATGACTTCGGAGCACCCGGCTTCACTGCATCACAGCGCGCAGTCTTCGTTATTGAGCCAGACTGCTCGGTCGGTTTCGCTTGGGTGGCAGAGAATCCCGGGGTGGAACCAGACTACGAAGCAGTCGTTTCCTACTGTTTGAGTTCCTAGCCCCAGGAAAGATATCGCACCAGAGAGCCATAGATAATTCCCGAAACTAGCAGGCTCTCCTCGTTGAACCGATCCATGTTGTCTAGGTATGTGTGGTACTCGGAAGACCCCGAACCATAGCACATCACTGCCTTGCCGTAATACTCACCTTCTCCATCCAGCCCGTAGACGAAGGGCGCGTGGTCGGAGTTGTATGGCATTTCCTCGGAATCCAAAGTTCTGACGCTGATCTCGTACTTCGCAGCTAGCTCCGGATAGGAATTTGAGAAGGCGCGGGCCAGCCCCTCAATCCGTTCCACATCATCCGGGCTGTTGCCTTGGAGCGTCAGCCCTGCATTCCTCTCTGCGTCAACGTGGTTCATGTCCAGGTTGATGTATAACCTGAGATTTCCCCTCAACATGGCCTGATGCTTCTTCACCCACTCGGAGGAACCCCAGAGACCTTCTTCCTCCCCGCCCCATGTACAGAAGTAAATCGTGTGCTTTGGCTGTCCCAGTTCGGAATACAGGAGGCCGAACTGTCGAGCCATCTCCTGAACCGTGGCGGTTCCAGCGGTGTTGTCGACTGCTCCTTGCCCGTTGTATGCTGTATCGTGATGAGCTCCGATAACGATTAGTGATTCAGCCTCCCCCTCGATAATCCCACAGGGTACGTGGACATTCACATTGACCTGGTTGTCCACTTCGACGATAAATTGCAGCATTCCATCGCCATCTACTACTTGGTCAACGATCATTTCTCCCACGCTCTTTGACACCATCATGAAGCCAATATCGTACGGCTTCTCATCGAACTGAGTGATGTCTAGGGACTTAAAGTATGGAACGCAATCACCCGAAACCAACTCGTCGCAGTTTGTCTTGGAGTTAACTGTGATCAGGCCTCTAAGGCTGTTTTCCTGAGCCCTAAGTAGCAGTACTGTGTTACTCTCCGTTGCAGGCTCACCTTCCTGGTCATCCATAATCCAAACAAGGCCTATGCCATTGGATGCAGACCCCCAATCTGCCGATTCGTTCCCCCTCCCCAGATCTACGACCTCGGCATCGCTGCTAGCAACAATGTCTACGTCCCCGCTGTATCCTTGCACGACATAGTCAATTCGATGGGTGAATTCGGTCTCATCTCTGTCCACATCGGCCACTGAGCAGGGTGTAGGGCCTCCGAATATGTTGCCAATGTTTCCGGGTTTGCAGATCATCAGCTCAAACTCGTTTCCCATGTAGAATAGGGGTACCTCGAACTCCTCGAGGGTGGCTGGCATTCCGCTGTTTGAGAAATTCAACTTTATCGATTGGGCAGTGTTCTGCTCCTCCTCAGTTCCAGATAACCGACCTTCCCATTGTGGGTGCCCCAAGTCAACCAGCCCCTGTGCATAGGACCTTGTTTGGTTTGCATCGAAGTCGATTAGCACGTAATCTGGCTCGCCCTGAATCCACTCGACAATATCGTCCCCATACAGAATTCCGCCCCCTGTGGCTCCGAGAATCAATATGCCTGAGACTACCAGAGTTCCGATCGGCAGCGCCCTGATGCGTTCAATGGGGGATTGCAGGATACTGAGAGCGCCCGAACTAGCAGGGTCCCCGCCAACTGACACCACCTCTGCCTCTATGACTGAGTCGACCCCATCCACTTCGATGAGCCTCTGAACCAATTCAGCCTTCTTTCCAGAAACGGGCAGTCCCCTGGAATGCAACTCTTGCTTGAGTTCTCCCACGGTCTTGGTTTCCCACTCGCTCATTCTATCAGTATCTCAAGCCGTTTCAGCACGTTATTGAACCCATTCCAGAAAGGAGCGGCACAGGAGTCAATCAATCTACCCTATTTCGTCACCGGTCCAGCGCTTTCCTAGGTTATGTTCGATTTCAAGTTGATCTAGAATTCTCGCCACTACGAAGTCGATTATCTCTTCAATCGATTTCGGTGAATGGTAGAAACCAGGGCTAGCAGGAAGGATCACTACTCCCCATTCAGAGAGGTTTGCCATAGCCTTGAGATGCGGTGTTGAGTAGGGTGATTCTCTGGGAACAAGAATCAGCTTTCGCCGTTCCTTAATCGCTACCAGAGCGCTACGAGTCGCAAGGTTATCGCTAATCCCCGAGGCTATCTTTCCTATTGTGGTTCCACTGGCCGGACAAACCACATAGGCCTCGAATTTGGAAGATCCAGAAGCGGATTTAGCAGCGAGGTTGTCATTATCCTCCAGAGTAACCCCATCGCGTGCCGACAGATCCTCTGGGCCAATTCCGCATTCCAGATCTAGGTTGATGGCCCCCGCGTCGGTTACGATCAATCTGACCGACCAGCCAGCATCAATCAGCACACCGACCAAACGAACACCATACTGAGCTCCAGATGCCCCAGTAATCGCGACAACTGCTTCGGGCATAGTCATCCGTCTGTGACGACCGTCTTGAATGGTTGCCACGTCTCAAAGACTCTCCGAGAGAGCCCAAGCAAGGTACCTGTACTCATCTTCGTGATTGTATAACTGAGCCGATATTCTGAGGTATCTGACGTCGTGATGCCTCCAAGGGAAGACAGGGACCTGGATGCCGTACTCATCGAGCAGCAAGTTGTGAAACGGGTCACCTTCTAGGCTGATCGGGCCGACTTGCCCATCAGGTGGCATTTCGACCGCTGCAATGGCAGAAATCATGGAATCAGGCACCGGTGGTGAAGTGCCCAAAGCATCGCAGATAATCCTACGCCCCTCCACAGCAAGGTCGTGGTTTCTTTGCATTATTGCAGCCCACCCCCCTTCCACTAGTTGGTCAAAGAATTCCAGAGCTTTAGGGATGCAGAGCCAGGGGGTCGGGTCTTGGGTCCCCGGCCAGGTGAACTCGAAATCGAACCTTTCCTGGGGACTCCCTTCGTGAGAAGCGCCGTGACCGATACTAAGGGGGCGAATCAGATGCTTGCGATCCTCACGAATGTGCAAGAAGGCAGAACCCTTGGGTGTGCAAACCCACTTGTGACAATTCCCAGTGCAGTAAGCAGCTCCAATCTCCTCCAGATCCAAGGGCACGATTCCAGGGCCGTGGGCCGCATCCAGAAGCACGTCTACGCCCTCCTTCTGCAGCCTCCTCACGAGATCCTCGAAGGGCATCCGCACTCCAGTCGGGCTCGTAACGGTGTCAATTAGCGCCAATACCGTCTTTTCTGTGACTGCATCTATTATCAGATCCACGATTTCTTGCTCATCTTTAACCCTGAATGGGATGTCCACTACCACCGTCTTGGCCCCTGCCCTAGCAGTAACAAAGTCAACGGCGTTCCAGCAGGCTTGGTACGAGTGGTTGGGTACGAGGATCTCATCGCCCGGCTCGATTCTGAGGCTTCGCAGAACCGTGTTGACTCCAGCGGTAGCATTTGAAACGAACACCAATCCCCCGAGTTCGGCATTCAGGAAACTCGACAGTGATAGTCGAGCATCGTTCCATAGTCCAAATATTTCCCTCTCGTAGAACCTCACAGGCTCCTTTTCGATAAGCGACCTCAGACGGTTTTGCTCTTCCAATACAGCGATGGGCGTCGCTCCGAAGGACCCGTGATTCAAGAAGGAAATATTGGGGTCCAAAGACCAGTGCTTTGACAACTCATTCTTCTGTGGCATCATCATGCGACAATCCCCGGAATCCATTCGATCGGCTTCGCCGGCTTCCTCCCGAGGTGATCCTCACAAACACCAAGCAAACCCATTACTACCCTTGGCAGGTCTATTGCGAGTCCTTCCGAGTCATGGGTATGCCCCAATTGGGTCAGACTGGTATGAACGCCCCGTTGCATCCCACACCCTTCTAGATCCTCGACGCGCGTTCCCGGTGTGTTGACATTGATTGACATGCCGTGTCGGCTGACCCAGTGAAGGAATGATAGCCCAATTGAGCAAACCTTGTGACCGTCAACCCAGGCTCCTTGCATTGAGGGGTCCTTGTAAGCCAACACACCGCATCCAGACAGAGCACTGATTGCCCAATCCTCGAGCTTCCCAATTATTCCCCTGACGCTCTGCTCCTCCAGGGACCACTTGATGATGGGGTATGCAACCAGCTGTCCAGGACCATGCCAGGTTATCCCCCCTCCCCTGTCTGTTAGTGAGGTGGGATACCCCTCAACAACCACCCCTTCCCTGACAGCCTTGGGACCTACTGTGACTATCTCGGGATGCTCTGCAAAGATTAGCGTGTCCGGTATCTCGTCGGCAATTCTGAGTCTCTGCAGTTCCTTCATTTCCTCCGCAACTATGTGATGCTCTACTAGCCCGCATTTCAGAATTCTAATTTCGTCCATGAGAAACCTCAGTTTGTGTGAATTGCGTGACCAAGGGCCTTAAGCACAGACTCGTGGAAGGCTTCCGTCATTGTCGGATGTGCGTGAACTGTTCCGGCAACATCCTCCAGAAGGGCTCCCATCTCCAGTGCCAGCACAAACTCTCCATGCAGTTCAGCCACGTGAGTCCCCACGGCCTGGACACCGAGAATTACGTGGTCAGATTCTCTAGCAGTCACTCGAATGAACCCCCCAGTCTTATCTGCCTCGGTACTAAGGGCACGTCCGCTAGCCGCGAGGGGGAACTTCCCCATGATTACCTGTTCACCGCGATTCCGAGCCTCGTCTGGAGTGAGGCCAACAGAAACAATCTCCGGCTCCGTGAAGACTATGGCGGGAATAGCAACCTTGTCGAACTCCCGCTCGTGCCCTGCGATAATTTCGGCGACCATCTCCCCTTCCGCGCTAGCCTTGTGCGCTAGCATCGGTTCACCTGCGACATCTCCAATTGCGTAGACCCCGGGAACAGATGTCCTGCATTGCCTGTCAGTCCTGATGAAGCGTCCTGAAGTGTCCATGCGGACTCCGGTGTTCTCCAGTCCCCATCCTTTAGTGTTCGGCTTGCGGCCAACAGTTACGAGTACCTTGTCTACCTTCACTGATTGCTCCTCACCATTCTTTTCGAATTTGAGCTCAACTTTCCTTGAAGCGCCCCTTCCCTTCACTTCTGCTCCAAGTGCCAGTGCGTTCGTGTGGATCTCGACACCGTGTTTCTTGAGCCAAATCTCAAGGGGCCTCCGAATCTCCTTATCCATGATCGCAAGGATGCTGTCCAAACCCTCGACGACCGTGACCTCAGTTCCAAGCTTGGCTAGGGCGCAGCCCAACTCTAGTCCTATGTAACCACCTCCAACTATGGCCGCACTCTTGGGTAGTTTGCCCAAATCTAACGCACCGGTGGAAGATAGGATGAACTCTTCGTCACACGGCATGAACGGGAGGTCAATGTGGCTCGAGCCAGTTGCTAAAATTACGTTCTCGGCCTCGATGCTCAGTGTTCCTTCATCAGACTCCACAACGCAGCTCTTAGGTCCATCGAAAGTCGCCCATCCCTTGATCAGCTTCGCACCAGACCCACTGAGAAGTGCCTCCACTCCCTTGTTAAGGCGATCCACAATTGCGTCCTTCCAGGAGACCAAGGCAGCCATGTCAACTTCAGGACTGCCATTGATTGAGAGTCCCATGTGCCCCCCTTCTGATGCGTGCTGCTTGAGCCCCTCGAATCGCTCGGCAGCATGTATGATTGCTTTGCTTGGAATGCATCCCCGAATCAGGCAAGTACCTCCTGCCTTGTCCCCCTCAACGACGATGGTGTCTAATCCCAGTTGAGCGGCTCTGATGCCAGCTACGTAGCCCCCTGGACCAGCACCGATGACCAGAACCTGGCACTTTCGAGACTCTGTCATAGAATTCCTCACATGAATATGAGCGCAGGGTGTTCTAGCATCCTCCTGAGATGCTGGATTAAGGAGGCACCGTCCGCCCCATCGACAACTCGATGGTCGAAGGCGCTAGACAGGTTCATTATCCTGCGGATGACCACCTTTCCATCCCTGACCACTGGCATTTCCCGGGCTTTGTGAATGCCGAGTATGGCTACCTCGGGATGGTTGATTATTGGAGTCGCTCCTAGCCCACCCTCGCGACCAAGACTGGTAATCGTGAAAGTCGACCCGGTTAGGTCATCGACGCTGGCAGTGCCCTCACGTGCGGCCCCTGCCACTCTCTGCATCTCCGTAGCAGCCTTCCAAACATCCATTGCTTCGACGTGCTTGACCACTGGAACGTATAGGCCTCGATCGGTCTGAGTGGCTATGCCTAGGTGTATACCAGCGAAACGATTCACTACCCCTGATTCGTCATCGAAGTTGGCATTGCACTCGGGGTGATCTGGCATTATTCTCGAGAGCGCGAGCATGATGAATGGCAGGTAGGTGAGCTTGGGTTGCGTTTCGTCCCTACTCAGGTTCAGGACCTGCCTAAGGGACTCTAACTCCGTTACGTCAACCTCCTCGAAGTAGGAGAAATGGGGAATCTTCCTCTTGCTAAGCGTCATCCGCTCAGAGATCTTGCGCCGCAAACCCACAACTTTGACCTCCGTCACCTCGGTCCTCTTGGTCGAGTAAGCCGCCGGAGCGGCTCCGGACACAGTCCCGCCAGCCGCAATGAAGGCATCCAGGTCAGCATGCCTAATTCTGCCAGCCGGACCAGAACCCCTGACCTGAGCCAGATCTACTCGTGCTTCTCGGGCGCGACGTCTGATTGCGGGACTAGCTAGCACCTTCCCAGCTGGGGATGTTGTTTGAGGGGCTGGTGCGGAAGTCTCAGCGGGAGGAGAGGGGGGAGATTGTTCAGGTACTGGCTCTGGTTCCGGGTCAGGGGCGGGAACTGGTTCCGACGCTGAGGCTTCCTCGGCGACCTTTTCCGGTTTGTCGGCATTCGTAGCAGGCCCATCCGATTCGAACTCTACGAGCATCGATCCAACGGCTACCATGTCCCCGATGTCACCACTCAGTAAGCTGACTACACCATTCACTGGAGAGGGAATGGTAACAGTCGCCTTGTCAGTCATTACATCGACAATCGGGTCATCCTCTGAGACAGTGTCACCGAGTGCAACGTGCCATTGAACGACTTCACCCTCGACCACCCCCTCCCCAATGTCAGGGAGTTTGAAGACGTACTCGCTCATCTTAGTCCTCCTGCGTCCTGCGTATTGCCGTGGCTATGCGCGCGGGTCCCGGCATGTAATCCCATTCAGTGGTGTGGGGGAATGGGGTGTCCCAGCCAGCGACTCTTTGAATCGGGCTCTCGAGGCTGTAGAAGCACCTCTCTTGGATGGAAGCTGCCATCTCCGCACCAAAGCCGCTGGTCTTGGGAGCCTCGTGGACGATAACGCACCTCCCAGTTTTCTCAATGGAGTTCACAACTGCGTCTCTGTCCCATGGAACCAGGGTCTGCAAGTCAATCAGATCGCATGAGACCCCACTGTCCCTGATTCCCTGTTCGCAGACGTGGACCATTGCGCCCCAGGCTATTACAGTACACGCACTCCCTTCTTCTGCCAGTCTTGCTTGCCCCAATGGAGTGCTATAATGGGAATCTGGGACCTCAGCCTCAGGGTGATCCGCCCATGTGGGGACCTTTTCGGGATCTCCGTAGAATGGTCCCCTGTAGCACCTCTTCGGCTCGAAGAAAATTACGGGGTCGTTGCATTCGATGGAACTGATGAGAAGCCCCTTCGCGTTGTAGGGGGTCGAACAGTAGACGACCTTAAGTCCTGGAGTGTGTGTAAATTGGGACTCCGGTGATTGCGAATGGTGGTGGCCCCCCCTGATCCCCCCTCCCGCGGGTGTTCTGAGAGTGACAGGGGACCAGTACTCCCCTCCAGAGCGATGCCTGACCTTGGCTAGCTCATTTACAATCTGGTCGTAAGCAGGGAAAATGTAGTCGGCGAATTGTATCTCGACAACTGGTCTTAGTCCGTTCAGCCCCATTCCGAAGGCTGTTGCAGCAATCCCTCCTTCTGAAAGAGGCGAATCGAAGACTCTGTGCGAACCATGCTTCTCTTGCAGTCCGTCTGTCGTCCTGAATACTCCTCCGAAGTATCCGACATCCTCTCCGAAGATTATCACGTCCGGATCCCTTTCCAACATGTTGTCAAGTGCGCTGTTTAGCGATTGAATCATGTTCATGTTTGGCATGATTAAACCCCCATAACCTCGTCGCGCTGCTCCTTGAGGTGCCAAGGCATCTCCTCGTATACCTCTGTGAAAATGGTGTCCGCTGAGGGATATGGGCCATTCGCCAAGTCTCCGAATTTGACTGCTTCCTTGTATGCATCTGTGACCTCGGAGTCCAATCTCTTTTCCAGTTCGGAGTGCTTCTGCTCACTCCACTCGCCTTCTTTGATCAGGTGGTCTTTTAGCCTGGAAATGGGGTCTCCCCCGGGCCACTTCGTATGCTCATCCTTTGGTCGGTAACGACTCGGGTCGTCGCTGCTACTGTGAGCTCCTGCACGATAGGTCAAAACCTCGATGTGAGTAGAGCCAATCCCAGATGCAGCACGTTCACGGGCCCATTTGGTGACCGAATAGAGTGCCAGGAAGTCATTGCCATCTACTCTGATAGAAGCCAACCCGTATGGAATCCCCCTGGAGGCGAATTCACCTTGGCCAGTAGCGAAGTTGGCATGAGTGGAAATTGCCCACTGGTTGTTCACGACATTCAGAATCACTGGAGCTTTGTACACGCTTGCGAAATTCAAGGCGTAGTGATAGTCTCCCTCAGCACTAGCACCATCTCCGATCCAAGTTATGGTGACCTCGTCGAGGCCCTTGTACCGAGATGCAAGGGCCAC
>CESR01087787.1_pt1 | contig 21820 bp, 18 predicted proteins | sample 356351 | NCBI WGS metagenome assembly CESR01 (sample SAMEA2622149, study PRJEB7988) | marine metagenome | isolation source: saline water (ENVO:00002010), including | reverse complement strand
AGTACGACCTCGGGAATGAACGGAAACTGGATGCTAGAAGTGGGCGGCACTTACCCTTCACCTTAGGTCATGAGGTTTCTGCTGAAGTAGTCCGAGTTGGGCCCGAAGTGCACGATACTCTGATCGGGAAGCGGTTTGTGGTATTTCCGTGGATCGGGTGTGGAGCCTGCAATATCTGTGATCGTGAAGCCGAACATCTTTGTCTTCGGCCTCGGGCTCTCGGGACTTTTGTAGATGGAGGGTATAGTGATCACGTGCTAGTTCCCCACCCAAAATACCTCTTCGATTTTGGTAATCTCAAACCAGAACTTGCATGCACGTATGCATGCTCAGGCCTCACTGCTTATAGCGCAGTGAAAAAAGTCATCGGCCATCATGGATCTCACATCGTGATCATCGGAGCGGGAGGCGTTGGCCTTTCAGCGTTAATGATCGTGAAAGCAACAACAGATTATGAAGTCATCGTAGCAGACATCCGGAAAGAAGCTCGGGATGCTGCAGAACAAGCAGGAGCAGGCCACACACTCGACGCGAACGATAAGAGTGCTCACAAGCTCATCAAGAAAATCAGTGGTGGAGGAGCTTGTGCAGTTGTTGACTGTGTCGGATCCGAGGCATCCGCAAATCTCGGCATGAGAAGTCTCGCAAAGAGTGGCATCCTCATCATTGTGGGTCTCTTCGGTGGAGCCCTCCAAGTATCACTCCCACTCCTGCCACTTAAGGACGTAACGATACGCGGATCTGATTTGGGCAGCCTCAGTGAGATGGGTGAGCTGATGGAACTGGCTAGAGCGGGCCGTATAGATCCTATCCCGATTAGGACTCGCGCGCTCGACCAAGCACAAGAAACTCTTTACGATCTTGCTGAAGGAAACTTAGTTGGTCGCGTCGTACTAAAGCCGTAACTACTTGGGGATCATATCAATGATTCGAAGAACTGATTCCCGAGAGCAAAAGAGTATTAATCTCCTTGATACCCTGGGGTTATTTGCGGAGATTGGGATAGAAGGTGAACGAAGCTGACCCACAGGATTTTACCTCCCATAGAAGGCAACCTGCTAAGAAAATTATGACCAAACCAAAAGATGGAGTCCCCGAGGTTGAAGCTGGCGTAAGATCTGAGCCGGCAACAAATAGAATTTCAGTCGACCCAGATAGTCTGCCAACTATCCCGGCTGCGATGGAGTACGACTACACGAACTTCTATTTCGGGGCTGGAACTGATGCGTTCGCTCTGCTAGAGCCATTCGATGACTGGTGGGGGCAGGTTCATCCCGCAGGTTACTACCTCTACGAGCTACCACTCCGCTCAGCCCCATCAACTCGAGTCGACGTTGAGGACACAAAAACAGGTGAGATACGACGGGGACTCGTCAATTTTGCCTCGTACAACTATCTGGGGCTCTCATATAGGCCGGAGGTCAAGGAAGCAATCAAGGAAGCGGCTGACATCTACGGAGGCGGGTCCTCAGGATCACCGATCTTGAGTGGTACAACACACCTGCATGAGCAGTTCTCCGCAGAAGTAGCTGCGTTTAAGGGCAAAGAAGCTGCGCTTATCTTCCCCACGGGTTACAGCGCTAATGTCGGGACGATCGCAGGATTGATGCGTTCGGGTGACTTGATCGTAGCCGATCAATACGCCCACGCCAGCATCGTCGACGGCATGATTCTATCGAAAGCCAAGTCCCGGTTCTTCAGACACAATCGGGCGGACGACCTCGATCGTAAATTGAAAGGCTTCGACGGAAAGAAACTGGTAATCGTTGAGGGCGTGTACTCCATGGACGGTGACGTCACAGCGCTAGCTGATATAGTCGCAGTGTGCCGTGCCCGCGGGGCTCGGATCATGATCGACGAAGCACACTCAGCCTTCGTATATGGTGCTACCGGAAAGGGCGTAGTCGAAGACATAGGGTTAGATGATGAGGTGGACATCCACCTCGGCACCTTCTCTAAGAGTCTTGGCGGACAAGGCGGCTACACCGCGGGCTCTCTCAAGCTCATTAACTATCTCCGCGGGTTCTCACGATCACGGTTCTTCTCTTGCGCTCTCTCCCCAGTCGTGGTGGCTGGACTAAGAAAGGCTCTAGAAATCGCGAGCAACGAACCGGAACTCCGAACGAAACTCTGGAAAAACGTTGCTTATATGCAGAAATTGCTGGGTGATGCCGAAGTCCCGATCGGTGACTCCACCTCACAGGTAATTCCCATTATGGTCCGCGACGATGCGCGCGTACTGGCAATGGGCGAGGAGCTATTCCGGGAAGGAGTGTACATCAACCCAGTCATCTATCCCGCAGTCGGCAAACATAAATCACGGTTCCGAATGTCGATCTCAGCAGCACACACGTCGGAGGAACTTGAAGAGGGCGCAGCCGCGATCGTGCGCGTCTTGCAGAGGTTCGGCATATGTCCTTAGGGAGCTATCACTTCCATACAGGGGTCAGCGCCTTCTTTGAGATGGCGACAGCAGACGCCCGCGCACTCTTGCCCCAACATCTTGAGCCTATCGAGGTGCGCCATCAACGGAGTGTGCTTTCTGTCACAGCGTTCCTCTTCGATGATAGTGTTGTGGGCCCTTACACTGAGGTCATGTTCTCGGTAATCGTTCCACCGACTGTGGCTCAATTGGGTCCGCACGCAAAGGCAGGATTCTTTCCCTTCCTTGCTGCCACAAGTTCAGAGGAGGCCCGACGCATCAAGTCTGAGCGCTTTCACTTCCCCTATCATGAAGAAGACATCAAGGCGCAGTTCATCGAGAGAGAAGGCCGCATGCGTGTGCGGGTCTTCGGAGGAGAAGATCCAGTTGTTGACATGAGCGTAACCCGAGGCACTTGGGAGACCACCACGCTTTTACTTCAGGGTTACATGATGAACGGATCTGAGCGCCTTCGAACAACACTTCAAATCAGTGGTGAATACACAGTTCATGAAAATGAACAGGGTGAGATGACACTCTTTCCGCACCCCATGATCGCTAAGCACTTTCCGGGTGAGGTCTCCGCTTATCCGTTCCGCGAAACTTGGCTCAAAAATGGAACTGAGGTCTTCCACAAACTGGAAGCCTTTTAGTTAAAATTCCGCGTTCAGGATCATGCTTTTGAAGAAAGGCACGCTATCTCTCGTAGTAGTAGTTATCTGAGGGAGTATCGTTTGCAACCTGAAAGGCAAGGGAGTCATATGGTGCGACCAGATAGAATTCTATTGGGCTTCATTCTGCTGCTCGTCTGTTCGGGACCCGGGTTAGTCGCACAGGAAAACGAGAGGTTAGTTGGCAGTTGGCGTGGAGGGCTTGAAGTCGGAGGCGGAGCTTCCCTGACCATTGTTTTCAATATCAGCCAGGACGCTGGCGGGGCATTCACCGGGACAATGGACAGCCCAGACCAGGGTGCAGTTGGTATCCCGCTAACTAGTGTAAGCATCGAAGGAAGTAGCGTAACTTTTAGTATCCAAGCCGTCCAAGGCGCATATACAGGGACTCTGTCAGACGAAGGAGACCAGATTTCTGGGACTTGGAGTCAAGGCCCAGCCTCACTACCGCTCTCACTCGTAAAGGGGGATGCCCTCCCACCACCAGAGCGGCCACAAGAGCCCAGGCCTCCTTATCCTTACAGCTCCGAGGAAGTGACGTTCAGGAATACTGAAGCAGGGATTGATTTAGCTGGAACCCTTACTATTCCAGATGGTCTTGGGCCATTTCCTGGGGCTGTGCTGGTCAGCGGATCAGGACCCCAAGACCGCGATGAATCACTGATGGGGCACAAACCGTTCTGGGTTCTAGCGGACCACTTGAGCCGCAAAGGAATCGCGGTTCTCCGCTTCGATGACCGCGGGGTGGGCTCGTCCGGTGGGGAATTCGGGACCGCCACCTCAGAGGACTTTACCACAGATGCTCTAGCAGGAGTCGAATACCTTGAGGACCAGGACCGTATCGCGACAAATCGAGTAGGTATCGTCGGTCACTCAGAGGGCGGCCTCATCGCCCCTCTCGCCGCAACTCGGTCTGAAAGAGTCGCGTACATAGTCATGTTGGCCGGACCTGGCATACCAGGTATCGATATTCTTGTTGCTCAAGGACAACTCATTAACCGAGCTGCTGGCGCGCCTGAAGCAGCCGTAGAAATGAATGCTCGTCTTCAAAGCATGCTCGCAGACATTGCGAAGGAAGAGCCTGATCCAGAAAAAGCCGGCCCACTAATGCGCTCAGCAATGCGCGAGGAGATTGCGCTTCTCCCACAAGCTATTATGGAATTAATTCCAGAGTCCCAAATTAATGATGTAGCAATTAACACAACGGTTAATCAGTTCAACTCTCCGTGGTTCCGGTTCTTTTTACACTATGATCCACGACCCGTCCTCGAACAGGTTTCTGTTCCCGTGCTCGCGATCTTCGGTGAGAAGGACCTTCAAGTACCGCACGACCTCAACGTTCCGGAAATCGAAGCAGCCTTCGAGCGTGGGAATAACGAAGCCGCGACAGTTCGAGTTCTACCAGGTCTGAACCACCTATTTCAGCAAGCTGAATCAGGTGCCCCATCGGAGTATCAGCAGATTGAGGAAACCTTTAATCAGAGCGCCTTAGAACTCGTCAGCTCGTGGATCCTCAAACAGTTCACAAGTCCGAAGGCAGACACGCTGAACTAGCCTTTCAACAGACCGGCCAGCTATCTGACTTTCTGCTAACCCGGTTCCTAAATCTCTAGCTCACCCCCGCTATCACCATTAGCGTACGTGATGCCAGCACGCCCACAGGATTTAATCTTTACGCTCTACGGTGAATACCTGCTGCACCGAAAGGAACCGATATGGGTCGGGAGCCTTATCGCACTCCTGCAACCTTTCGACCTCTCGGAAGGAGCAGTGCGTACTGTTCTTTCTCGGATGGCTCGAAAAGGGTGGCTCAAGGCCCACCGCACAGGGAAGCACTCCTTTTACGATCTCGCCCCAAAGGGCCGGCAACTTCTGGAGGATGGCGAGGATCGCATCTTCCATCCCTCATGGGACAATCCGTGGGATGGCTCCTGGTTCCTGATCGCCTATTCGATTCCGGAGGACGTTCGCCACTTACGAGACCGGCTCCGGGATCGTCTTGCATGGCTTGGCTTTGGTTCACTGGGAAACGGGCTGTGGATCTCGCCTCATGATGTAGAAGAAAAGGTGCAAAGGGTTGCGAAACAATTGAAAATTGAGCGCCATCTCGAGTGCTTTCAAGCTCGCCGTGTTAACAAGCAAGATGTCCAGGAACTCGTAGCAAAGTGTTGGGATCTTGCAACGGTAAATCAGCAATACTTAGCCTTTTCCGGTCGCTGGCAATCGGAGCTGGAAAGGTGCAGCGCCGGTGTCCCGACAGGTGATGTGACACACGAGGAATGCTTCGCGGTACGCTTTGACCTCATTCATGAGTATCGGGCATTCCCGCTTATAGACCCTTACTTGCCTCGATCTCTCTTACCTGAAAAGTGGAATGGTGAGGATGCTACTGAGTTATTCCATATGTTACACGAAATCCTCAAAGGGCCCGCCGATTCTTATGTTGACCAGATCTTGAATACGGAACGATCATGACCCTGACTGGACGTACCTCTTTGAAGGCAACGACCTCAGTACTCATCCTGTGTATGGCTTGTTCAGCCCCCGATACTGGGCGAAAAGACCGTGCCGCAGAGGGATACCTGAAGATCATAGCAGCTGAAATCAATCGACCAACTAATGGCCCTGACCTCGAATTCTTAATAGAGGCCACCAGCTACAGAGATGTATTTCTGCGAAGATCAGCTGTACGGGCCCTGGGGCGCCTGGAAAACCCGGCACTAATCAATGACCTCGCGCATCATATAGAGGATTCGCAAGCCGCGGTCCGGGTGGAAGCCGTAAATGCTCTCGCACAAGCCGTACACGGTAGTGACGGAGCACCAGTCCTACAAATATTTTTGGCCAGGATAGGATCAGAACATGACGAAAGAGTTTTGGGTGCGTTCGCTCGCGCGCTGGGCCGGCTACGCCTGGGTGATGAAGATCAAGGCTCGGCGCTAGAACTATTGCTTAGTCTTGGCAATCTCGATCCCGTGCAGATTCCACCAAAGCTAGCTGAAGGGCTGGCTCTTGGACTTGAAGCATTAGCGAGAAGATCTGGAGGTGAACTACTCGGTGACCGAGCAAAGGGTCAGTTGGTCAGTATGCTGCGCTACCGATCTGCGGACGAACAGACCGCAGCGCGAGTAAGAGCACTAGCGCTGCTAACGCTACGGCACGCTGAAGCCATAACAGGACGCTATGTTGACGCAAGTCTTAGGGATCCAGATCCAGATGCGAGGATAATTGCGGCTGCATCCCTAGACCTTATGCCACCTGCACTACGCACTGAGTTCACGCGACGGGCCATCGGAGATCAATCATTGCGCGTGAGTGTTGAAGCGATCGGACAACTAGCAAATCATCCCAGCAATATCCTCAAATGCCAGTGGTTGAATACGGCTCTAGAGGAAACAGACATCCGACCCATCAGAGCACTGGCGCTTGAGGCACTAGGAGAACCGTGTCCGGATATTTCAGCTCAACAGCAAATCCTAATGGATGCCGTATCGGAAATTGGCGTAACAAATTCTACGGAGTGGCTGGCCCCTGCCCGGGCGCTTGTCTCCCTCGCTCGCATCGCACCAGAACTCGCCGAAGCTGCTCTCCCACAATTTTTGGAACATGAGAATGCATTCGTCCGAAGCTACGCAGCCACTACTGCTGCCCTCCTCGGACAAAGTGATGTACTACGGGTACTCTCCCGGGATCCAATTCCGAATGTGCGTACAGCGGCCATCCAACTCCTCGCTGCTCGAGATTCGGAGTCAATTGATGAGCTGTTGGTCAGTCAACTCTCTACAGATGACCCACAACTTCTAATGACAGCCGCGCGCCTCCTTGAAAATTCCCCGCTAGGGCTTCAGGCAGCTTCGGCAACTCTTTTGGCGTTTGAGCGGATCTCAGCTAGTCAACGCGAAACATCGCGTGACGCCCGTCGAGCCTTACTGGAGCGTGTTAATGAGTTCGGGAATGCTACAATGACAAGCCGACTCGAACCCTTCCTTCGGGACTTCGACCCTCAAGTCGCCACGGACATCGCGAGCATACTAGAGCGTTGGTCTGGCCAATCGAGACAGTCCAGCCCAGAACTCCTTCCAAGAGGCGACCTACCGAACCCGGCTGAACTATACGAACTCCGACACTCTGAGGTGATCCTCCATATGGAAAGGGGTGGTGAGATCGTAATCCGTGCCCTCCCTGATGTTGCACTTACTAACGCCCAACGCTTCGTACGACTAGCGAATGAGGGCTACTTCGATGGCCTCACATTTCACAGGTGGGAGCCGGGCTTTGTAATCCAAGGTGGCAGTCCGGGCGCAAACGAGTACTCCGGTGATGGCCTCTACACGAGGGACGAAGTTGATCTGTTACCCCACTGGCGTGGCACGGTAGGACTATCTACACGTGGGCACGACACTGGTGATGCACAGATCTTTATCAATCTTGCCCACAATGTTCGACTCAACCACGACTACACGATCTTCGGTGTTGTCGTCGATGGGATGGAAGACATAGTCGACTTAGTCGTTGAAGGTGACGTCATCACACGGGCGGAGGTACGCGTCGGTACTTAAAAGATCGAACCAGCTCACATATCAAAAAGACCAGTTGCCCCAAGGCATAAATTACCTCTATTCTGGCCTTTGTCGGGCCAAGTATTAGAAGGTAGTGATATTCCATTATCAGCTTCGCTCTGAAAACCCATCGCAATAAGGAAATCCATGCAGCTTTACACAAAAATCTTGATCGGCCTCATAGGAGGTGCGGTTGTCGGTGCAGTCGCGAACATCGGCGGCATAACATGGTTACAGGACTTCCTGGGTAACATGGAGATACTCGGAACCGCGTTCATCAATCTCATCACGATGATCGTGATTCCCCTCGTTGTCGCTAGCCTGCTCGTAGGAACTGCCTCACTTGGTGATCTTAGAAAACTCGGGCGAATTGGCGGAAAAACGCTGGCATATTACATGATCACCACAGCGGTAGCGGTAACAATCGGGCTCGGGCTAGCCAATGTCATACAACCTGGTGCGGGTGTTTCCGAGGAGACACGGATCGAGCTGACAGAGCGCTACGGTGGAGACGCAGCAAGTCGAATGGATATCGCGGAGAACGCTCCAGGTTGGAAGGACACCCTACTCCGCGTGATTCCGAGAAACCCGGTTCGTGCAGCCGCAGACATGGACCTTCTCCCCCTCATCTTTTTCACAATCTGCTTTGGGGCGGCTCTAACGGTGATCGTACCTGAGCGAAAGGATTCTGTGCTCACTTTTTTCCATGGGGTTAATGACACCTCTATGGTCCTAATTAACTGGATCATGGAGCTTGCCCCATACGCAGTCTTCGTCCTGATAGGGTCAGTCGTAGCAAACTTCGGCTTTGATCTCCTGCAAAGTCTACTGACTTACACAATTGTTGTCGCAGCAGGCCTTGGCCTACACGCACTGGGGACGTACGGGCTGATTGTCCGGTTTCTCGCTGGGTTGAACCCATTGAAGTTCTATCCAAAGATCGCCGCGGCACCCTTGCTTGCTTTCTCGACTTCATCATCAAATGCCACACTTCCGCTGACAATCGAAACCGCAGAGAAAAAAGTCGGCGTCTCCAAGGAAGTGGCTAGTTTCGTCCTGCCGCTCGGCGCAACGATCAACATGGACGGAACTGCACTCTACCAAGCTGTAGCCGTGTTGTTCATCGCTCAGATATATGGAATTGATTTGGGACTAGCGGAGCAGATGATCATTGTGCTAACTGCCACACTCGCTTCCGTAGGAGCAGCCGGTGTGCCGTCTGCAGGTATTATCACACTCATCATCGTGCTGAATTCAGTAGGAATGGGAGAGCATGTGCAAGCTGGTATCGCGCTTATTCTTGGAGTCGACCGGATTCTCGACATGATCCGGACTTCAGTGAACGTGACAGGAGATCTGACATGCTCTGCGGTCATCGCACGCAGCGAAGGAGAATCTCTCACGCTTTCTACTACAGCATTGAGTGACTGAGTCACGTTAGCTGTATATACGGCACGGTTAGTAGAAAAGGCCCCGACGGACTGCTTCCGTCGGGGCCTTTTGATTAGAATTTCGCCGCTAGGTTAATCAGTCCTCACAGCCCGAGATCACTTCAAGCACAATGGGCCCAGAATGAAAATCGGATTAGTCGGCTTTGCCGGGTCAGGAAAGACGACCGTGTTCAATACAATGACCGGCTTAGACATTCCGGTCGGATACGGTGGTGACGTTCGTCTAGGTACCGTTCGTGTGCCAGACAAACGAATCGACGCTCTTACGAATATATTTTTACCAAAAAAGAGAACCTATGCAGAAATATCATTCTGCGATGTTCCTGGTGAACACGGATCACATAAAAAAGGATTATCCCCTCGCGGACTCCAACAAATCCGCGATCAAGAAGCTCTCTGCCTAGTACTGCAGGACTTCGACAATCCGGCACTGGAAGGAACACCAGATCCACTCCTGGACTTGGAATCTTTCCATACAGAATGCGTCTTTGCAGATCTCGAAATTATTGAAAAGCGTCTCGACAGAGCTCGTAAGGAACAAGCGGACGCGCATGAGATCGCCACATTCGAACTCGCCCAAGCCAATCTTGAAGCAGAACGCCCACTCCGCCTTATCCCTGATGCAGATCTAGACCGGTCGCTCATTAAGGGATACGGAATCCTCTCCGATCGCCCTTTACTTGTCGTGGTGAACCGTGATGAAGAGCACGCGTCTGATCCTCTTACCGGACGGTTGGATGCTCGAATTAGGGAATTCGGCGCCGCAGGCCTTACCCTGTGTGCCAGCATAGAGGCTGATATCGCCGGCATGGAGCCAGGAGACCAAGAAGAGTTTCTTGCTGATCTAGGCCTCAAGGAATCAGCATTATCAAGATTTATTAGATCGGCCTACGAACTACTTGATCTTATTTCCTTCTTCACGGTAGGGGAGGATGAGGTTCGGGCATGGACGATCCGTCGTGGTACAAATGCACACCGAGCAGCTGGAAAGATTCATTCTGACTTGGAACGTGGATTCATTCGAGCAGAAGTGACACCCTACGAAGTGTTTATGGATTATGGTTCCGAGGCAGCAGTAAAAGACGCCGGGAAACTCCAGGTGGAAGGCAAGAACTACCTTGTCTCTGATGGCGACATCATGCATGTAAGGTTCAACGTGTAGGGAATCTCAGCTGTATGTAGGATTGAAAATCATGTTAAAAACATCTGAACCCTTTCAATCCAACGCGGTCGTAATAAGATTGCATCAGCCTACGCTCACTCAGGAGGAAATATGGATCGCAGAGGTTTCGTAACTACTGGGCTGGCCGCGAGTATCGCGGGCGTCAGCGGGGGTGGTGGCACCCTTGCAGCAATGCTCGACCGCACGCCGGGCTGGCGGACTGGTAAGACGCTTGCCGATGGAACGGTCAGGCTCAGCTCAAATGAGAACCCTCTGGGGCTATCACCGGACGCGCGTGAAGCAGTTATTGAATCTCTGGTCGATGCCAACCGATATCCTAATGGTTATCGAGGGCCACTCATGGAAGAATTGTCCAGGTACCTCGACGTTAACGTTGATAACTTGACGCTCGGCTTTGGCTCAACTGAGATCCTTCAGATTGCAGTGCAGGCGTTCCAGGGACCAAACACACCGTTGATCATAGCGCAGCCGACGTTTGAGGATATCTCAGACTATCAGGACACCATGCCCTTCGAGGTTGAAACGATTCCGCTAACCAAGGATTTACAGCATGATATCGGTCGCATGCGCGAATCTGCGATGCGCCGTCCATCAGTCGTGTACTTTTGTAATCCAAATAACCCGACGGGAACAATCACATCGTCGCGTGATATCGATGCATGGATCGCTGAAGCTCCTGAAACGACGACCTTCCTGATGGATGAGGCGTATCTAGAATATGCTTCGGATGACTCTTTCTGGCCGGCAATGAAGTGGATAGAAGAGAAGCCGAACGTCATCGTGATCCGGACATTCTCTAAGATCTTTGCGATGGCCGGGCTTCGTTTGGGTTATGCAGTGTCCCATCCGACAACCGCCAGGCGACTGAATGAGCACACAGTCCAAAACAGCCCGAGCGTTGTCGCAGGGGCAGCGGGTATAGCATCGCTCAAGGATAAAGGCTTGGTCGGGCGTGCAGTCACAATGAATGCGGAGTCCAAAAAGATCGTACACCAAACTTTAGATGGGTTAGGACTCGACTACCTTCCGACAAATACCAACTTCATCATGCACCGAATTAATGGTGACCTTGGGGAATACAGAAACCGGATGGCCGATGAAGGGTTGTTGGTGGGTCGTGATTTCCCGCCAATGCTCGACTACAACCGGCTTTCATTTGGTCTTCCAAATGAAATGGACCGCTGGGCTGAAGCCATCAAGAGCTTCCGTAAGAAAGGCTGGATCTAAGCTTCTTATCTGAGGGGCATCAACGAAACGGTCGCCGCCGCTTGCTTCGGCTAGCAGCAGCGACCGTTTCGCTTATTCGGATATCACGCCGGGTGTGAGATCATTTGCCAAAGCTCTTCACGGTCAAGAGACAGTTCTTCCATCGCCTGAAAGGCGATCAGGTCCAGTCGATCCGTGATCGATCTGCCTATGAGCCTCTCCAAGAAGCGCACAGGATAGTCCAGGTCCCAGTCTAGGAAGGGCTCCAGCCCATCTTCTAGGTTTTGTAAGATTCGGATAACGAGGTAAGAATCATCTAGAAGACCCGGGAGTCCCTGCGTCATCTCTGGAATCAGATCGAAGGGCTGTAGATAATAGCGTTCAGCACAATCAAGCAGAGGGTTCACGACCGACGATAGCCCCCGATCCTCAGCTTGTTGCCGAGCACTCGCTAGAAATACCGGTACTGATTCAATAACCTCGAGTGCGACCTCAACCGCCTCCTCTCTATCTCGCTTGTCAGCCTCCGGTAACATCTTAGCAACATAGTTCTGGAGTGTTTCCCGACCATTCCGAGCCTTTGCGCTCTCAATGACTGCAAGAATATCTGGAATTGATCCCCCAAGTGTCATCGGAGATCCGCCCGGCGCAGTCTAAGGCTGTTCCCAACCACAGTCACCGAACTGAGTGCCATGGCCAGGGCAGCGAGAATTGGATGTAGCGATCTCAACATCATGGGCAAGAAAGTTACTGAGTAGAGGGCACCAGCTGCTACCGGAATCAGCACCACATTATAGAAAAAAGCCCAGAATAGATTCTGCTCGATCGTGCGCATGGTTGCCCGACTCAATGCGAGCGCAGTAACCACGGATCTTGGATCTCCTCCCATCAACGTCACGTCTGCAGCTTCAATCGCCACGTCCGTACCAGTGCCAATAGCGATCCCGATATCTGCCTGAGCCAAGGCCGGAGCATCGTTGATCCCATCACCAACCATCGCAACAACATGGTCTACCTGGAGTTCCCCAACGACATCACGCTTCTGATGAGGAAGAACTTCTGCCCTGACCTCATGGATCCCAATGCTTGAGGCGATTGCTTCGGCAGTGGCGTTTTGGTCACCAGTTAGCATAATCACATTTAACCCTCGGTTCCTAAGATCCCGAACCGCATCTGCTGATCCTTCCTTGAGTATGTCCGCAGCCCCCAGAATTCCTTTTACTTCACCGTCGATCACAACCCATAAAGGGGTATCCGCTCCAGCCACGATACTCTCCATCGCTGATTCAAGCGCCGCGAGGTCAATATCTCGGTTTTCCATAAGAACTTGGTTTCCAACTAAGACTTCTGCACCCCCTACCATCGCCTGCACACCTTGACCGGGAATTGCTCTAAACGAGTCGGGTTTGGTCAGGTTCAAAGACCTTCTTCGGGCCTCACGGAGCACGGCCTCACCTAAGGGATGTTCACTCATCAATTCCGCAGATCCGGCAAAACGCAGGAGTTCCGCTTCATCACTATCCAGAGTTATGACAGTTCGGATCTCTGGTTCGCCCCGGGTTAATGTTCCCGTTTTGTCAAATACAACTGTTCCAAGCTGTCTAGCGCGTTGGAGTGCCTCTGAACTCCGAAACAGGATTCCCAGACGGGCCCCCCTACCAGTTCCAACCATCACTGCCGTTGGGGTAGCTAAACCAAGAGCACAGGGACAGGCAATCACAAGCACTGCTACCAAACGCACAAGAGCTACAGAGAAATCGGCGCCAACCACAGCCCACCAAACAACAAAGGTCAGGACTGCGACAACGATTACTATTGGTACAAAAACACCGGAAACCCGGTCTGCTAACCGTTGGATCGGAGCCTTGCTCCCTTGAACTTCCTGCACGAGTCGAATGACCTGAGCAAGCGCAGTATCAGCCCCAACTCTTGTAGCTCTGAAGTGAAAGGCACCGGATTTATTGATGGTTGCACCTACAACGACATCGCCCGGGCCCTTCTCAACCGGCATGCTCTCTCCTGTCAGCATGCTCTCATCAATGGAAGACAGGCCGTCGACAACCTCTCCATCTACCGGTATGCGCTCGCCGGGACGTACAAGCAATACATCCCCGACGACGACGTCTGAGATAGGTATGTCATACTCAACGCCCTGCCGAACCACCCGAGCTGTATCTGGCTGAAGTCCTATGAGTTCCCTTATTGCCTCACTCGTCTCTCCCTTAGCTCGGACTTCCAAAAGCTTGCCGAGTTTGATCAAAGTGATGATGAGTGCTGCGGTTTCGAAGTAAACATGCTCACCTGCCAAAGTGCTTCCAGCGGTGAGCATTACAACAACGACCACCGAATACACGTAGGCGACTGTAGATCCTAAGGCGACGAGCACATCCATATTCGCTGATCCGGCCCGAAGGGCCTTCCAGCCGCCCACGTAGTAATCCCAGCCAACGTATACCTGAACCGGACTCGCAAGAACGAACATCAACCAGTACACCCAATGTGCAGAAGCCCAGGAACCCAAAACCCCAAAGTCTCGAGCCATACTGAGTATGAAGAGTGGACCTGCGAACCCTACCCCTACCCAGAATTTTCTGGTTTGGTTTTCTAGCTCCCTTTGCCGAGCCGCCGCTTCAACGTCATGGAGTTCATCCGGATCCGCCTGCAAAACCCCATATCCCACCCGCTCGACTGCAATGCTCAAATCCTCAAGAGTTGCCCCCCCTTCTGACAATTCCACTATGGCACGCTCAGTTGCGTAGTTCACCGAGGCACCAGCAACCCCCTCAGTCCGACACAATGCCCGCTCAACCGTGGCTGCGCAGTTCGCGCACGTCATCCCAGTAATCGGGAGCGTGAGTTGTCGAGTACTGGAGGAGTCCACCTTCATACCAGTCTCATGTATTAATGTCTTGTTGAACCTAAGGTTAACCGGCTGGTGGGTAGTTGATATGCCTCATTAATCCCTCGATCTCTTGCCAACTCGTTTTCTCAGAATTCCACGAAACCGTAACGTCCTTGGTGTCATGCCTGCCTTCAACCGATAACACGCCTTCGATCTCGGAAACCTCCCTCTCAATAGCTGCCACACAATGCCCGCAGCTGATGTTAGGTACCTGAACCGTTCGATTCTTCATCAACATTTTATCCTCAAGCTTTGCTACTCGCCTCGAAAACCTGAATGAGTTCTCCGAGGATCTGTTCCTTTTGTGAGTTGCCCGTTCCTTGAATTGCGTTGGTCACACAGTGGTGCAGATGCTGATCGAGCATTCGACTGCTCACCTTTTTAAGAGCCCTTTGAATCGCCAAGATTTGATTGACCACATCAATACAGTACGCTTCCTCCTCAACCATGCGTTCAATACCACGAACATGACCCTCTACGCTCTTCAGTCGCTGTAAGATGTCCGTCTTTCGCTCATCCACCATCCAAGCCCGCCTTATACCATAAGTGCGATCTAAGCATTTATCCCATCCCCCATGGGGGGGGTATAATGTCATCGCAGAAAGGTAGGCAAACATTGGTGTCAGTCAACCACTCCTTGTGGCATTATTCATGACTGAACACCTTTTATTCATGTCATTTATCTCTTCCATAAAGACCCTCCTTACCCTCGGAAGAGGGTTTACTGGTGGGCTTCCCGACGCTACTGAAGACACGGATCCTATCAACCTATTCCGGGTCTGGTTTGAAGCCGCCAAGAAGTCGGGGATCCTACTTCCAGAGGCAATGTCACTTGCGACAGCCACCCCAGATGGGAGGCCTTCAGTCAGGATGGTCCTCTTAAAGGATGTCGACCTACACGGGTTTACATTTTATACCAATTATGGAAGTCAAAAAGCTTCTGAAATAGACCGAAATCCGCATGCTGCCCTCTGCTTTCACTGGCCAATCTTACAAAGGCAAGTCCGTATATCAGGCAAAGTCGAAAGAGTCTCAGAGGACGAAAGCAGGGATTATTTTGTAACGCGCTCGCGGGCAAGCCAGTTAGGAGCGTGGGCTTCGAAGCAGAGCAAGAATCTTTCTGACCGAGCAGAACTGGAAACCCGAGTTCGGACTTATCGTGAGAAGTTCTCTGGTGATAATGTTCCACTACCTATGTTTTGGGGTGGCTACCGCCTCGAGCCAGATCAAATTGAGTTCTGGCAAGGACGGGCAGACCGACTTCATGACCGGATACTTTTCAAGCGATCTTCGGACGGATGGGAAAGTGAGCGGCTTTATCCCTAATGCGCTCTGGATCAGCTGATCGGAGCCCTTGGCACTTTTTCGTCACGCATCGCAGCATGGTATAAAAACGTTGCTAACACCACTGCAGCCTGAGCTAAATCCTCCTCACTCAGTCTCTCGTAGAAATCCGTATTTGTGTGGTGCGTTCTTGCATCGTAGTCCCGATAATCCTGGAGTGAGTTGAAGCCCGGAAGGCCAGCTCGTGTAAATGACAGATGATCCGTACTACCGATATTGTCCATCAGGTTCTTACGTGCTCCGATATCATTCAAAGGTTCAAGCCAGGCATCAAAAAGCGCTTTAGCTGCCGCGTTCTGCTCCATGTACCAACCATAGATCGCACCTGTCCCAGGGTCGTGGTTGAAATAGACCGAGAGGTTCTGACGGTTATCAGGGTTGTCTTCGCCCAGATGCCTAGCGACATACTCCCTAGAGCCGTGCAGACCCTGCTCCTCAGAACCCCAAAGTCCGACACGTATCGTTCGCCGTGGCTCTACCCCTAGGTCCTCCAAAATGCGCATCGCTTCCATAACCGAAGCCACTGCGTCGGCATTATCCGAAGCACCCGTAGCGGAGTGCCAAGAATCCAAGTGCGCTCCGACCATAACAACTTCGTCTCCGATCTCCGGATCAGCACCTTGAATCTCAGCAAGAACGTTATAGCCCCTAGTGTCGTCCTCGTGGAATTGGCCTTCGATCGCAATCCTCAGGGTAACTGGTTCTCCAGCCTGAATCATGCGAACAATCATATTGTAGTGTTCAGAAGCTAGGATCACGGTTGGAGAAGCGGTGTCTGGGTTGTCCCGACCTAGCACAAAAATTGTCCCATGTTGTCCCTGGTTGGGTCGGAGTACGGCACCAACGCCGGTATCGTGGAGAAGCTGTGCGAGCGTTCCTCTGTCCGCTGGAGTCTGAGTTGGTAGGAACCGAGGGGCACCAATCCGGACCTGTTCCTCATAGTCAGCGGGCTGAAGCCTATCTTCCTCTATGAATCCTTCCTGTGGTTGTGCGATAAGCACGGCTTTACCACGTAGCTCTGACCCGCGAGTGCGTAAATCATCTGTTGTCCAATCCCCGATATACACGGGAGGCCCCTCCACAATCCCATCGGTACTGGGCGTCCAAGCTTCAGGGTAACCGAAAAGCGGGAAGTATCGTGGACTCCTCATTTCAAGCGTCAGCCCTTCAAGTGTCCAACCACGACCGAAGTCCCATGACTCTAAATGAGCATTCTCGAGCCCCCACTCCTCAAATTTCATTACGCCCCAGTCTGCTGCTCGTTTGTACGCCGGCGTCGCCGAAAGCCGAGGCCCAATTACATTTGTCAGATAGTTGAAATGCTCCATTACCTCTGATCGTTCTAGGCCTTCAGCCTTAATCCGCTCGATCATCGCCAGATCTACTGGCTCCTGGGCACCGAGAGGGATGACCAGCGCTGAAATCGTAGTCAGTGTAACCAGTGCTCGCTTCATGACTGCATCTCCGTGAGGGTACGCGGGAAAGATGCCGTGAAGTGCTGTGTCACGCGAGCATACTTGTCTGCAGCGGTAAGCCCCCTCCCTTTCTCAGAAGAAAATCAACCGAGTGGAGGGTGAGGATCGTGGCCGATAGATATTTCACGCTGGACACGGTCTCTTTTATGGCAGAACTGGCTGAGCACAATAATCGTGAATGGTTTTCAGAAAATAAGACGAGGTACGAAGATCTGGTGAAGGATCCCGCCCTTCGCTTCATCGAAGCCTTTGCACTAGAGCTCAAGAACATTAGCCCGCATTTCATGGCTACACCCCGGTCTCTATTTCGGATCTATCGGGATGTACGTTTCTCTAGAGACAAGAGCCCTTACAAGACCTGGACGGGCATCCAGTTCAGACACGATGCATCAAAGGATGTCCATGCCCCCGGATATTATCTGCACATAGAGCCAGGGTCTATTTTCGTGGCACTCGGTGTATGGCATCCCGATCCAGCGTCACTCCGTGCGATCCGGGAGCATATCGTTGCAGACCCCCGCTCATGGCAGAAGGCAGCGCAAAACAAAACATTCACAGATGCATTCAGGCTATCAGGGGATCGCCTGAAACATCCACCCAAGGGTTTTGAGCCAAGTCACGAATTGATCGAGGAACTGAAGTGGAAGGATTACATCGCGGCAAAAGATGTTTCGCAGTCTTTCTTGACCGATGCAGCACTTCCACAGGAGCTTGCAAGAGTATTCAAGATCGGCACACCACTAATGAAGTTCCTCTGCAGTGCGTTAGCTGTACCGTTCTAGAATACGGACATATCCGGTCTGAGCATCGGGCACAGGTCGGCGTCGCAAAACGAACACTGGGGAACTCATGAACTTGGGTATACAAGCCGCACTTGCTCTCTTCCCAATCGCACTCGGGGGGGCGCTGTTGATCGGCTTCCGTATCGCTGCGAAACACGCCATGCCTGCCGCCTACATTGCTGCCGTCGGCGTAGGATTCATAGCGTGGCAGATGACCCCGTCTCGGGTGGCAGCGGCCTCGATCGAAGGGCTCTTCATCAGCTTTGATCTGCTGTTCATCATCTTCGGTGCAATCCTGCTGCTACACACACTTGAGCGCTCCGGGGGAGTGGCCGCTATCAAACGCTCCTTCCATGGCGTGAGTGATGACCGGCGAGTCCAGATCGTGATTGTAGCTTGGCTCTTTGGATCTTTCATCGAAGGTGCAGCGGGCTTCGGCACTCCGGCTGCCGTGGCGGCTCCACTCCTGGTTGCACTCGGATTTCCCGCAGCGACTTCGGTGATGCTCGGCATGATGATCCAGAGCATGGCCGTCACATTTGGAGCTGTCGGAACACCTGTCCTCGTAGGCATTCAAAACGGTCTCGGTGGCGAGGCATTCATGGCTGACCTGACTGCTGCCGGTCTCACGATGAATGACTTTCTTCGCCTCGTGACCGCGAAGGTTGTCATACTCCATGCTATCGCTGGGTTCCTTATTCCCACATGGATGGTCATCATGACGACGCGCTTCTTTGGCGCGAATAAATCGTGGACCGAAGGGCTTTCCATCCTGCCATTCACTATCTTCGGAGGACTCGCCTTCGCGATCCCGTACATCCTTTTCGGGACTTTCCTTGGACCCGAATTCCCATCCCTCCTCGGAGCACCGGTGGGCCTCATTATTGTCGTTTGGGTAGCGCGCCAAGGATGGCTCCTTCCTGATGACACATGGGACTTCCCCGAGCGCAGGACCTGGGATCAGTCCTGGATTAGTGGTTTAGAGGAAGAACTCGCTGACGTGCCCGAGGGACGGGGAATCTCTACCGCGATGGCCTGGACACCCTATGCACTTCTCGGTGCGATCCTCGTAATCACGAGGCTTGAAACAATACCGGGCACGGAGATCCTGGTACCAGTTCGCGGATGGCTCCAGTCAGTCGCCATCACATGGTCTGATATTCTCGGGTCCGGGATCACCGCTTCTACCACGCCACTATATCTACCAGGCTTTGTATTGCTGGTCGTCGTAGCCATTACGGCGGTTCTGCATCGAATGGAGATATCGGAACTGACCGAAGCTATGAAGTCGTCTACCAAGGTCTTAGTGGGCGCCGGTATAGTGCTGGTATTTACTGTTCCTATGGTACGCGTCTATATCAACTCGGACGTGAACGGTGCAGGTATCGCGTCGATGCCACTTGCCATGGCTGAGTGGGTGGCGCAGAACGTCGGACAGGTATGGCCTTTCTTCGCCGGGGTAACCGGAGCATTGGGCGCCTTTATCGCCGGCTCGAACACGGTGAGCAACCTTACGTTTGCAGCTTTCCAGTACGGTGTCGCTGAACGCCTAACCATGTCGACTGTCATGATCGTTTCGCTCCAAGCAGTAGGAGCGGCCGCCGGGAATATGATCGCCATCCACAATGTCGTCGCCGCATCTGCAACTGTAGGCCTTCTCGGTAAAGAAGGTGACACATTGCGGAAAACAATCCTTCCCACGATCTACTATCTACTCGTATTGGGTGTCCTAGGACTTTTGGCAATTCACGTCCTGGGGTTGACCGACCCCCTTATGGGATCTGGCTAATCAGCTCTAGGACCGGATGAGTACCAAAGAGCAGCGCTAAAGCCAGAATTCTTAGCAGTTGATGCTACTTCCGGAACGCAGCAGCCATGCCGTCAGCTGCATACTCGATACAGCGTTCCCCTATCTCGAGACTCATACCCTGGGCGTCCCCTAGGACACCGTTCGGAGTAACCGCACGAAAGCCGTCCCTGAAAATCCGCTCAGATAAGGCGTCATCGAAGTCTGCCAGGTAGCCTTCTTCTGCAAGATCTTCACGCACCAGATCTGGCCTGATACAGAGCATTTCTGAACTCTCTGCAATGTCCGCATGTCCACCTACGCGAGTGACAAATTCGGGTGCCTCAGATGCAACCGCACTCTTCCAGTATTGCATGAAGCCAACCAGATCTGTGTAGGCATCAACTTCGCAATCTGGCTCCACCGCCAAACGGAGATCATCTAACATTTCCGCAAGAGGGGCGAAGTTGCCACCATGCGAAGGCACAAAACACACACGCTGAAATCCATGACGAGAGAGACTCACAGCATAGTCTGTACACAACGCCTCTAACGTCTGTTGTCGTATCGAGAGTGTTCCTGGGAAGGCCATATGATGTTCCGAACAACCCACGCGGATGGTGGGTGCAACAAGAGCATCACCCAATCGTAGAGCAACCTCCAATGCTAGCCGGTCGCCACGAACGGCATCAACCAACAAAGGCAAGTGCGGACCATGCTGCTCAACTGCACCAACCGCAACTACAATAGTTGTGTAGCCATCTTGCAATGCGCGCTTGACCTCGGGGGAGGTCAATTCCTCTAACAGTAAGTTCTGTTGACTCATGCTGGGCAACCTAAGGAATGATGGGAGATCGCTCTAGGAGAAGACAGCTCACCTTTCCTCACCTACATCAGTAACTCCCTAGTTACAACTCGCTTGACACTTCGCTGCAAGTAGACGATTGAGGACTCCCTGGTATCCGGACCAGGACGTGGAGCTATATCCGCGGCTATCCCCAACAGCAGTCTTGTGTGCTACTACCATCGCGAGTGCGGGCAAGACCGTGATGTACTGACCGTAGGCTCCTTTCGCCGTATAGGCTCCAGAGTAGAGAGGCGAAACCGAAGGGCTATCCCAAATCCACCACATATAGCCGTAACCGAATGCACCGGAGCGCCTGGATGCTGGGTTCATCTGCTCTCGGTGGGTTACCACAGACGTAACCTCACGCACCCAACTTTCTGGAATCAGCCGGCGGCCGTCCCAACTGCCCTTTTGCAGCATCAGTTGGCCTACCCGAGCCATATCGCGGGTTGAGAGCCACATGTGATAGGCAGGGTAGATGGACCGATCGAGATTCCCACTCTTTTCTTGTCTTGAGCGCTGGAAATCTTCAAACCCCAGAGGCTCTGCAAGATCCGTCATTAGAGCGTCAAAAATCTCTCCACCGGTCATCAACTCAAACGCAGCCCCAGCTGCATTAAAATCCCAATTGTTGTAGAGAAAATAGGAACCAGGATCTTGGGACCCTCTCATGGGTGCAGAATCAGAATCATCTCCACTATTCGAAGCCTCGTGATAAACGCCCGATCTTGCTGTGAGAAGGTGCCGCACTGTCGCCCGTCGCTCGATTTCCAAGAGGCCCCCATGGTCATCCATGCCCAGTTCTTCCAACGTCTGATCTAGGTCAACGGTACCGTCAGCGACGTAAGGCCCGTAGAGCATCGCGAGAATGCTCTTACGAACCGACGCTACATATGAAAGCTCCTCCAGGTCCCCGTAGTGCAGCAGCACCTTTCCATCAACAACCACCATGAGCCCTGTCGTATTGAGTGTAGAGAGGTACTCTGGAAGCATCTCGAGACCAGTTTGATTAAAGCCAGCATCTTCCGGAGTGGGCCATTGAGACCAGGTCGAGTCGAGAGGCTCTCCGAAGCCTGTAGGTGACGAGCACGCATAGGTGGCCAGGGCAACCGTAAGCACACAAATGCAACTCGAAACCCTCCCTCTACTAATGAGCCACTGCACACTCATCCTTATTGCAATCTCCATTCTT
>CESR01337469.1_pt1 | contig 22081 bp, 21 predicted proteins | sample 356351 | NCBI WGS metagenome assembly CESR01 (sample SAMEA2622149, study PRJEB7988) | marine metagenome | isolation source: saline water (ENVO:00002010), including | reverse complement strand
CCTGCATCTAAAGAGGGTCTAGAATTCTTTTCACAATTTCCTTTGGAATTAAGCCCCGAGGAAAGAGGAGATAATTGCAAACTATGGCCCAATCACCCTCTCCGCAATGAATTACTCGCAAATACAGTTGCAATTATGGATGCGACCAATGTAGATGTATTGGTTTATCCGACTTGGTCTAATCCTCCGGCTTTAATTGATCAAGCAACCGAAGGATACAAAGGAGATAACAATCAGTTTCTTTCTCCTAGCGCAGGCCTTCCAGCAGTTACTGTTCCGATGGGCTTCTGGCAAGATAGGCTGCCAGTTGGTTTGCAAATATTAGGACGTCCTTTTTCTGAAGGGCTCTTAATAGAAATATCTTATTCTTATGAGCAGTTGAGTAATCATCGACGCCCTCCGGATGGTTTTGGCACAATTCCTTAGATTAGAATTATTGAGTTACTTTTGATATTTGAAAAACTCTAGAATCTCCTCGATCTCTTGGGTCTGAGGCAGCAATCCATGAACCTTCTTTTCTCATAATGACTTGCATATCACCATAGTCATAGCTATGTGGAATGGCTTGGTATCCTCTATCTGCCAATAAAGAGATGGTTTCTTTGGGTAGGGCGTTATCAATAGTAAATCCGTTGTAGGTAATTTGATTCGGCGGGAGGAGTTGGTGATGAAAGCGGGTAGCTCTTATTGCTTCAAAAGGTGTCATATCAAAATCAATAATATTTGTAATAACTTGGAAAACACTGGTAAATATTGTTGAACCGCCAGGAGTTCCCAAAACCATCTCAACTTGATCTTCTTTTAAAAGGATTGTTGGTGACATTGAAGAAAGCATGCGTTTTTCAGGTTGAATTTCATTGGCTATATTTCCGACAACTCCAAAGATATTAGGGACACCTGGTTTTGCACTAAAGTCATCCATTTCATTATTGAGCAGGAATCCTGCACCCTCAACAACAACCCCGCTGCCATAATTCCAGTTTATTGTATAAGTATTCGAGACAGCATTGCCCCATTGATCGACAATTGAATAATGAGTGGTATTGGGTGACTCCAATCCAGGGTTCACTCCTTCGAGTAAGGAAATTTCTTTAGGATTAACTTCTGATGCTCTCTTTGCTATGTATTCATCATTTATCAATGTTTCGATATTTACATCGTAAAAATCAGGGTCACCCAGATATTCAGCTCGGTCCGCAAAGACTCTCTTTTCCATTTCTGCAATTAAATGAATGTACTGCGGAGAATTGTGTTCAACGCCATCAAAGAGATGCCCGAGATAATCTTTCATTTGCAGAAGTTGTATAACAGCAAAACCACCAGAGCTAGGGGGTGGCGCTGAGATAATTTCATATTCTCGCCATTTCTTTCTTAATGGTTCTCTCCAGATTGCCTCATAGGTATTTAAATCTTCTTTAGTAATGAGACCATTACTTTTTTGCATCTGATTAACGATTAAGTCAGCTATTTCTCCATTATAAAATTCATCAGCACCAAACATGGCAATTCTTCTGAGTGTGTTAGCCAATTCAGGTTGCTTAAACTTATTGTTTGTATTGATGTGGGAAAAATATTTATTAAAGTTTGTTTTCTCTTTAAACCAGTCTTGCATGCTGTGAATATCATCAACCAATATTTTTGCTGGCATAAAACCTTCTTCTGCAAGTTTTATTGCAGGTTCAACCAGTTCCTTCCATGACAGTTTTCCGAAACGTTGATGCGCTTTCCAAAAACCCGCAACAGTCCCAGGCACTCCAACTGCTTGACCTCCAATTAAGGTCGAGTTTTCAATTACATCGCCATTCTGATCTAGAAACATATCTTTATGTGCACCCTTGGGTGCTTTTTCTCGGTAATCTAAGAAAGCAACTTCATCATCCATTTTTATGGTCATAAAGCCACCACCACCAATATTTCCTGCATCAATAAAGGTTACGGCTAATGAAAAACCTGTTGCAATTGCGGCGTCGACTGCATTTCCACCTTTATTAAGGATATCTTGGCTGATTTGCGCGCCATAATTATCTGGAATCGAAATTGCTGCAAAAGGTTGCTTAACTGTTAACGAATCTTGAATTGAGTTTTCATTATCTTGATTTGAAGTTAGATCGCATCCCTGGAAAAGAGTCAAAAGTAGGAGTGAGTAGATTAAATGTATTTTTCTATGCTTCATGTTTTGTACTCTACATGTCATTCAAATTTATAATGATATCCACGCTGTTTTAAGATCTGTGTATTTTTCTAGTGCATGCAAAGATCTATCATGACCATTACCGGATTGTTTTACCCCACCAAGAGGAACTGTAAGATCTGCCCCTCCATAACAGTTAACATGCACTACTCCTGCTCGAATTGATTTAATCATCCTGTGCGCTTTACTTAGATCAGATGTCCAAACAGCAGAGGCTAAACCATAGACTGTCTCATTTGCGATTTTTACCGCTTCAGCTTCATCCTTGCAGGTTAAAATACTTAAAACTGGCCCAAAAACCTCTTCTTGAGCAATCTTCATATCATTGTTGATCTTTGAGAACACAGTTGGCTCCATATAGAAACCACCTAACTCTTGATTGATTTGCTTGCCCCCTGATCTAAGTATGGCACCTTCTGCTCGAGCATTTTCCACATAATTGAGATTTTTATTAAGTTGTTCTTGAGATGATATTGCACCAAGATTAGATCGAAGGTTTAACGGATCTCCAACTACTATATTTTGTGATTCTTTAATTAGTTTCTCTGTGAATTCATCGGCAATTGATTCTTCTACAATCAATCTGGAGCCGGCCACACAAACCTGACCAGAATTTCTAAAAATACCCCATACACTTTGTGTTACTGCTGCACCGATGTCAGGTGTATCAGCGAATACAATATTAGGAGATTTGCCGCCTAACTCAAGGTAGACCCTTTTTAGGTTGGAACGAGAAGAATACTCAAGAATCTTCCTTCCTACCTCGCCGGATCCAGTAAATGCGATAACATCCACATCCATATGCATCGCCAACGCTTTCCCGGCAACTTCGCCTTCTCCAGTAATTACATTAAAAATCCCTTCCGGAATACCGGCTTCAATTGCCAATTCAGCTAATCTTAATAAGGATAAGGATGCATTTTCAGCTGCTTTAATTATTATTGAATTGCCTGTAGATAAAGCTGGTGCAAATTTCCATGAGCCTATCAACAGGGGGAAGTTCCATGGAATAATAGCGCCAATCACACCGATTGGCTCACGATGAATTAATCCGAGGATATTGTCCGATGTGGGAGCAATTTCACCGTACATTTTATCCACAGTTTCAGCGTAATAACGTATACATGCCGCTGCACTCATTGGTTCAGCCATGATTGCCATATTAATCTCGGTGCCATTATCTCTAACCCCCAAAACCGCAATCTCTAATGCATTTTTTTCGATAAGTTCTGCAAATTTATATAACACTTTTTTTCTTTCTTGAGGCGAGGCTTTAGACCAGAGACCACTCTCGAATGATTTTCTAGCAGTTTTCACTGCAAGATCAACGTCAGCCTCATTGGCATTGGCAATTACAGTAAGCATCTCTCCGTCTATAGGGCTCGTAACATCTAGCGTTTTTCCTGATTGCGATGGTGTTTGCTTACCACCAACAAATAAGTTTTGTGCCCTGATTTTTTTATTTCTTAGAGTATCGATATCTTTTTGTTTAAGCATATTTCTCTCTTTTTATTAGTGACAAGCTTTTCCATATTTCTTTAAACGGTAATAATTATAAGGAAGTGGCGTCAAGAATCCTGCTATCCACATTGGAAGAATAGTGTATAGGGTTATTTTAGCTTGTCCTCCGGTCATTAAGAAATCCGTTAAATTCATTGCAATCTCCATTGAAATCATCGAAATTAATGACATACTGATTGCAGTTTTGAATGCTTTCTTTTTGTCCATTTGCTGCATTAGAATAATTGTTTCTAATATGATTGATGTGATTAGCCCATTTATAATTGCCAATATCATTACGCCAATTACAGGGAAGGGGATATTAGAAAACTGAAAGAACAATATGGTACCAAAATCACCTATTGAGCAGCCAATTAGGCACCATGTTGTATTTATTGATGCATTTTTCCACGTATGCCGACAGCTCCACGATATATTCTTTGCATCATAGGTATTTTCCATTTTTCTTTTCCCTTAGCCGTCAGATTCAGTCTATCTGCCTTCGATGAGATCTATCAAAGTACATATCTAGCTTATTTTCATTGTACATTTGTCGAAAAAAAGAATCCGGATCACATTCGTATGGGTATATTTCTGTATTCGGGTTCCTGATCCATTTTCGTCGCCTTATAGGAGATTTTTTGTAATTATCAGGATCCAGAAGAGTGATTACTGCTGTAAGCGTATTGCCATCTTTACTAAGGTTATATTGTTCATGCATTCTGGCGCCTTCAGAAATTGGCTCGCCACGAAAATCCCTGACATTTCCTTCAAGTAATTGTGTTTCTATAAGAAGAGTGTTGCCATTCCAATGGCCGTTAGAAAATCCCATAGCTGACGGCGGAAAATATTCTGGTGGTTGTTTGTCATTCATAAAAATACGGCGAATCTCACTGTCAACTTCGTACAGGAAGGTTAACCTATTATTACTTTCTAGAATTTCGAATGGGTAAGCGCCCCAAGCAACAATTGCAACAATGCCCGGAGAAACACAACGCACATTGGGTTGGTCGTAATGATTGATATAATCATCATGCCATGTTTGAGCTTTATCCGTCAGATCCATAGAATATTTTCGAAAATCCATTCCAGGTGCAGGGGTCCAAATTCCGGAAATATCAACCGGTTGAGGCGGTAAATTGATGTTTTCAGAGGTTTTGCGCGTAGCCATCCAGTGACCACCTGCTTCGGGTGTTTCGGTTGTGCCCTCTATAGTAAATGTTCCTGACATACCCTGATCTGAGTGTCTGCCTGTTAAACGACGAAAAAAAACAAATCCAGCTAAATCTCTACTGTCAATGAGGATCTCAATTGCATCTCCTTCTACATTAATCTCAACAGGCCCACCTTCAACATGTCCCTCCCAATTTCCATTTGATTCTTTAAGGGATAGTTGGCCAATAATGGCTGCCTTATTGTCTGTGGGTGCGCCTATTACAACTGAATTATCAATTTGTGCTTTTCCACCATTAAGGGTTAACATCCATTCACCCTCTATAGAATCTTGTGCAAAACTAGATGAAGAGATAAAAATAATTAAAAGTAAGGTTTTGCATATAGAAAATTGTCTCAGTTTTAGACTTTTTAATTTATTTTTTATCTTTTGGTTATGAGTCATTTTTTTTCGCCTAATTCGTGTGAGTCGGGATAATCCTGGCCTAAGCTGGAACCGTCAGGCAATTTGATGGAGATAACAGAGAGCAACTTTCTATCATCTCGGCCAGGATGGCCGATTATGCTGATTTCATCGCCAACTTGAATGGTTTTCTTGGTCCATCCTTTTCTTACTAGAAGAGATGGGCTACTTGTCCTTACATCCCAATTCTCTATTTTATTACTTTTGTTGATTGTATCAATGTAATAACGAACATGGGGGTTTCGAAACCAAATTTCGGTTACCACGCCCTTGATTTCGATTATTCTTTCTGCGGTGAATTCAACGGCAAATGAATGGTGAGAGTTTACAGTTGAACTGTACAGCATTAAAAATAAAATTATTTTTAAGTTTCTTTTGAATGACGACATAATAAAGTTCCTAGCCTATATATGATAGATTATAGTGCAAATAGTACTATTTGTTTAGAGCGACTTGAGACGGACCAAGAAAATCTTAGAAAATAAAAATGATGGTTATAAAAGAAATTTTCAAATTTATACCTAAATGCACGCTTCTGTGTATATTTCTTATAATACTTTTGGGATGCTCTGCAAAAGATGGTAGCACTGCAGCGAAAAATGAGATAGATCATACCGTTCAGAGGATGGCAAAAGATTTTATTGAATTGAAACCCATGCAAGGGTTTGCTTATCAAGATATTACATTACCTGAGGCTTATTATTGGCAGGGAAAGATGGCAGAGCATTTGGCTTCAGAGTATGGGAGAGTCATTGGATATAAAACAGGCGGTCACAATGTTGGGCCCACTTTTCCAACTTTTCCACCCGAAGGGATTCGCGGCCTTTTGCTTGATAAAATGATTTTTCCCAGTAATTCCAGTGTACGCTTAGATGCAACGATGCGTGGTTTTCTTGAAGCTGATTTTGCATTTCGAGTCAAAGATGATTCAATTAACGAAGCACAAGATGACCTGGAAATTTTGGCAGGCCTTGACGCAATCATTCCGTTTGCTGAGGTGCCAGATCCTTATTATGAAGATGGAACTAGGACTGTATTTGGAACCGTGGTTTCGAATATGGGGAGTCGATTTTCTTTTGTTGGAGAGCCTGTTTTACTGGAAGCTAATGAATCATGGGTGGAAAAAATAAATAATTTCACTTTTGCAGTACATGACGAGAATGGAGCCTTAATCGAAGAAGGTAAAATAAATGGATGGTATGAGCCTTTAAAAGTTGTTTATTGGTTACGCGATCATTTGCTTTTATCCGGAATTAAACTCAAAGCTGGAGATTTATTATCACTGGGTAATATTGGAATAATCAAGCAATTGCATCCAAATTCGCCTCGTGGGCCGGCCTATCAGAGTGATTCGTTTATATTGAGTTATTATGGATTTTCTGATCAATCGGCTAGTGTAACCATTAATGTGGATAGGGGTGATTAATTGTGACGAGAATTGGTAAGAGCTTAATAATTCTAATCTGCATTTCGTGTATTGATGTTTTTGCACATCATGGTTGGTCTTATTACAGAGATGACGTTGAGAAAAGATTAACCATTATAGAGTTAAGATTGCGTTATCCTCATGATCAGATATTAGCAAAGGATGAATCGAATAAAGAATGGGATTTGTTGCTGGCGCCTCCTTCAAGAAATCGGAGGTTTGGCTTTGATGGGAGTGTTATTGAAGTCGGCGATGAAATTTTTATTGTTGGTCAGCAGCACGTAAGAAAAAATGAGATAAAAATTCATTGCATATATAAGGACAATGAGAAAATCTATACATATCGCTACCCGAATGGACAAACCAGCTTTGATTTTATGCGAATTGGCGGGGATTGCTAAACGTCAAAAAAGATGAGTAAAAATAAATAGATTATTTTTCTGATTAATGTGAGATACGTGTATTATTACGAAAACAAAAATCAAGTGTTGATACAAATAAGGAGATTTTAATGCGTTTCAGAAGCAAACAAATTCATGCAGGAGTTGTTCCAGACAAAACAACTGGTGCAATTTTGACACCAATTTATCAGTCTACAACATTCGTTCAAGACTCGGTAGATAGTTATTTGGCAAAAGGTTACTCGTATTCTCGTTCTGGAAATCCAACAGTAAAAGCTTTGGAGACTAAACTTGCGGAATTAGAAGGTGGTGCAGATGCAACCTGTTATGGTACTGGTATGTCAGCGGTGAATTGCACAATGCTGGCTTTTTTAAGTGCTGGAGATCATGCCGTTATTTCAGATGTGGCATACGGCGGAACTTATAGATTGTGCACAAAAGTGCTAAGTAGGCTTGGTATTGAATTTTCCTTTGCGGATACATCTGATCCGGATGATGTAAAGTCTCATGTAAAAGAAAACACAAAATTATTTTTAACAGAGACGCCAGCAAACCCGACTATGAAACTCTCGGATATTGCAGCCATATCAGAAATAGCTAAATCAGCCAATGCTGTTCACGTGGTTGATAACACATTGATTACACCATGCTTCCAAAGAGCAATTGAATTGGGTGCAGATTTGTCGCTGCACAGCACAACTAAGTATTTTGATGGGCATAATGCGACGGTTGGCGGTGTTGTTGTTGCTAAAACACAAGAATTAGATGAAAAATTACGTTTTATCCAAAATAGCACTGGTTCTATCATGTCACCGATGGTTGCATGGCTGACTTTGCAAGGATGTAAAACATTATCCGTTCGCATGGAGGCTCAATCTGCTAATGCACTAGCAATAGCTAGATTTCTAGAAAGTCATCCAAAAGTTAAGCAAGTTGCGTACCCTGGATTAGAATCATTTCCTCAGCATGAGTTAGCCAAAAATACATCAACTGGATTTGGCGCAATGTTGTGGTTTGAGGTTGAAGGCGGACTTAAAGCAGGTAAACAATTAATGGATTCAGTCGAATTATGGACATTAGCGGAAAACTTAGGTTCAGTAGAGTCGTTAATTACGCATCCGGTAACAATGACTCATGCCGATGTTGATGAAACCGAAAGAAAGAGAGTGGGTATTATAGATGGATTAGTCAGATTGTCGGTGGGACTTGAAGATGGAGATGATTTGATTGAGGCTTTAGGTAAAGCGCTAGATAATGTTGAGGTTTAATAGTCAAGGGAATTGATTTATTACTGACCTCTTGCTTGAGCATGACACAGATACAATGCCACAGAAAATAGTAGCATTGCCGTGGCTTGGTGTGTTGCAGCAAGTACTGTTGGCACAAACATCAGCAGTGCTGAGATTCCTAATATAAATTGCAAGATCGTGGTATGCATTAATGCGTTAACTGCTTTTATGACTCTCTCAGACAAGTTAGATTTCCGGATATTAAACCAATAAAACATTACAGCCAGTAAAGTTGTTAATGTGAGTATGCGATGACTTAATTGCACTGTTGCAATATTCTCAAACCAGTTTATCCAAGATGGTTTAAGCGCAAAAATACCCGGAGGTATCCAGTATTCACCCATCATTGGGTAGGTGTTGTATATTTTACCCGCCTTTAATCCCGCTACGAATCCTCCGGAAATAATAGTTATGATTATTAAGGTGGTTAAGCCAATTGTAATTTTTGCCCATTTATTTGACGTTTTTTTTGTAGGGTAAATTAAAGAAAGTGCAACCCAGAGCATAAAACCATAAATTAAGAAGGCGGACGAGAGATGTGCCGTCAATCTGTATTGACTGACCGCTGGGTTGTCTATTAAACCACTTTGAACCATATACCAACCCAACAAACCTTGCATACCTCCTAGAAAGAGCATAATAAGGTATTTAGGAAGCTCTCTTTTATGGAGATAACCTGTAGCAAAGAAATACAGAAAAGGGAAAAAGAATACCAACCCAATTAACCTACCCAAAAGCCTGTGGAGATATTCTAACCAGAAAATACTCTTAAAATCTTCAACATTCATAGAGAAATTTTTCACTATGAATTCAGGCGACTGTTTGTACATATTAAATGTTGTTTGCCAATCTTCTGAACTAATCGGTGGTATTGCACCCATAATTGGTCGCCAATCAACCATAGATAGTCCAGAGCCTGTTAATCGAGTCACTCCACCGAGTATTACCATTGCAAACACTAGGCCACAGCAGATTAGCAACCAATTCGCAACTAATAATCTTTTTGGGTCATTGTTTTTATGAATAAGCATAATTATTAGTTTAAGGTAATTTGATATTGAACTCAGTCTTAATTTTGCAGCGACAATTTAACATTAATCTAAATAACTTACTGTTTATTTTTCGATGATATTGATTAGATTTTAAAAAGTAATTATTTTAAATTTTCATATCTTAAATATTTTTCAGTGGTAATGAAGTGGTGTATTTGATTGTTTCCATACTGAAACTTGAACTTACGTCATACAGATCAACCTTAGTAATCATCTCTTTGTATAAGTCATCGTAGCTTTGCATGTCAGGGACAATGGCTCTAATTAAGTAATCAACATCACCACTTAAACGATGGACTTCCATTATATTAGGATTACTCGAAACCATATTATGGAAACCACGAAACCATCCTGGTGTATGTTCGTGAGTTCTGATTGCAGAGTATACAGTCAAATCTAGTCCTAATTTTTTTTGGTTTAATAAAGTTACTTTGGCGCTGATAATTCCTTTTTCTTCGAGCATTTGTATTCTCCGCCAACATGTTGAGGCAGATAAATTAATTTTCTTTGCTAATTCATTCACAGTTAGAGTGGCATCGTCTTGTAATGCTTTTAATATTTTTTTGTCTTTATTATCCATGATTGCTCTCTGTTATTGTTAAAGAATGAAATAATATTTCTTAAAAATTATTATATATGAAATAATATTTTAAATAACTATAAATTATTAGTATAAAAGAAACAAATTTTCAAATTTAATAATATATAATCTTATCTAGTGAATTTATTTAATTGCTCTTGAGGGGGATAAAGTCATAAATAATCGAGTTATATTCTTTTTGTTATTGATAGCGTATTTTATTTATTCAATATATATTTTTGCCTCTGGAACTGATGCTTTATCTGGGATGGTCGCCCATGATGAGCAGAGTCGTCACGGGCAAAAGTTATTTCAAGAATATAACTGTGCAGCATGTCATCAATTTTATGGTTTAGGCGGACATATGGGACCAGATTTGACAAACGCCATGTCATACAGGGGAGGTAATGTTGGTGAAATAATAGCCAGAGCTTTTCTCACTAACGGTGGAAATGGAATGCCAAATCTTAAGTTGCCCGAAGATGAAATCTTAGCACTTATTGCTTTCTTGAAATTCGTCGATAGAACAGGCACTTATCCGCCAAAAGTTTACGATATGACTTGGTATGGAATGATTTACCAAGAAGATGATCCAGAGTGGGTCAGAGAAGGAGTAAGATGATTGGATTACGCTTTATGCGCTTGGGTATGCTCTCTTTAGCTGTAGGGATGTTTTTTGGCGTTATTGGCGGTTTCCAATTTCTCTTTCCTGACTTTATAAAAGAATTATTATTTACTAAAACTAGGGCGATACATGTTTCCATGGTCGTTTCTTGGATATTCCTTGTTGCAATTGGCGGGGTATATTATTATTTACCGAGATACGCAGTAAAAAGACTGTATTCTAATAGTTTGGCCAATTGGCATTATTGGCTTTTTCTGTTTACTGGGATTTTGGTCCTTTTTTCATATTTGTCCGGTAAATTTGGCGGACGTGAATACTTTGCTTTTCCTCCCGTGCTAAGTATTCCAATTTTTATCAGTTGGATTTTCTTCGGGTTTAATTTTTTTAAGAGTTTGAGTGTAAATAAGAGCCCATGGCCCGTTTACTATTGGCAATGGGCAACGGGGATTGTTTTTTTCTTTTTAACTTATACTGAGGCGCACCTTTATCTGGTTCCCTATTTTCGTGAAAATATGGTGCGTGAAATTATAGTTCAATGGAAATCTTACGGTGCTTTAACCGGTTCTTGGAATATGTTGGTTTATGGGACTGCTCTATTTATAGCCACCAAGATAGGCGGTGATGAAAAAATCGCCTCATCAAAGATGGCTTTTGGTTTGTACTTTTTAGGTTTATTTAATTTGATATTTGGTTGGGCACATCATACCTATCTGGTCCCCTCAGATACTTGGTTAAGATCGTTTGCTTATTTTGTAAGCATGACCGAATTGTTTATTTTTGGAAAAATTATTTGGGACTGGCGTGGATCACTGTCTCAGTGGGAAATTAATCGTCATAATGTCGCATATCGTTTTCTTTTTGCTGCAGATATATGGGTATTCCTTAATCTGGGTTTAGCGTTGATTATTTCTGTGCCATTCTTTAATTTCTATACACACGGAACACACGTGATTGTAGCGCATGCCATGGGAAGCACGATAGGCATCAACACGATGATTTTATTGGCGTCTATATTTTTTGTGCTTAATGAATCTAAAGAATCAAGATTAACCGCAAAACAATCCAAAGGCGTAAAGCATGGTTTCTGGATGACCAATATTTCTTTGGCGATCTTTTTGATCGCTTTGATAGTGGCTGGCATTGGAAAGGGTGTTTTTTATTCTGGAGAGCCATATCAAGTTATTATGTATAATATTCGACCATTTTTAATGACGTTTACCATAGCCGGCGTGACACTTATGTTGGGTATCTGGGCGATACTTTGGCTTGCCTATAGATCTATGGGCAAACAAATACAACAATTAAAAATACAAAGTGCAAATGAAATTATAGAAAATTCCTTATAAATAATTTTCATGCCAATTGACTATAAACTTTTTTTGGATTAAGAAATCTTTCCATTATTAATAGTAATGAGCCTATCTGAAAAGAAATGAGCTTCCTCTTTGTTGTGAGATACGATTAGTACTGTGGCACCTTTTTCTTTGAATATTTTCTTTGTTTCATTGTGTAGTTCACTTTTTAATTCATCATCCAAAGCGTTAAAAGGTTCATCCAGTAAGAGTATATTTGGGTTTGGTGCCATGGCTCTAGCAAGCGCAACTCGCTGTTGCTCGCCCCCTGAGACTTCATGTGGGTATTTGTTTTTTAATTGATCGACTTTAAATAATTTTAGATAATTTAAAGCTATATCGTTTCTTTCTTTTAGACCTTGTATTCCAAAGGTTACATTTTTTAAAACATTCAAGTGTGGGAAGAGCGCTCGTTCTTGTACAACTAGACCAATGTTTCTTTTTTCTGGCGGCATTGAATATTGTTTGTTTGAAATAATATTATTATTTATTTTTATAATTCCATCAGTTGGTTTCTCAAGACCGGCAATTATTCTAAGTAAAGTTGTTTTGCCGCATCCAGAAGGTCCGAGGATTGAGATGATCTCACCTGAATAAATTTCAAGGTTTATGTCTTTTAAAACAAACTTTTTCTTTTCAAAAGCATGTTTTAAGTTATTGATTTCCAGGAGTGCATTCATATTTCTTATTTCGTTGGTCTGGATGATTTTATCATTTTTGTAAGAATAATTATCGGTATGAGTCCCACTATAACAATTGCTATTGCTGGAGCTGAAGCTTGAATCATTCTTTCTTCTGCTGCGTATATATAAGTTGAAACTGCTAAGGTGTCAAAATTAAATGGTCTTAATATTAGAGTGGCGGGCAATTCTTTTACGACTTCAGAAATTACTAACAGTGCACTGGTTAGAAAACTCGTTTTAAGTAAAGGAAAATGCACCCTTTTAAGTAAATTCCACCCACTTGACTTTAAGGTTCTGGCTGAATCATCTATTGATAGGCTTATTCTCTCAAAGCCTGACTCGAAAGTTGAATTGGCTAATGCATAAGACTTAATTACATAAGCGAATATTAAGCCCACCAAACTTCCTGTTAAGACGTTTTCTGTGTTTATCAAAAGAGATCTATCGATCCAGGTAAACAGTTGAACTATTCCTACTGCCAATATAAGTCCTGGGACAGCGTAGCCCATAGAAAGTAAAGAGTTCGAAAGAATAGATAAAGTATTCTTCTTAAAGCGGATTGAAAAATTTACCAGCAAAGCGAAACAAGCACATAGCAATGCAGCGATAATTGCCAGAGTAATTGTGTTTACCGTGATATTTATGAATTTGTCGTCAAAGAAATCTAAATTATGCTGATAAGCCCAAATTGCCAATTCAGAGACTGGCACAATAAATCCGATAAAGATTGGTAGAAAACATACTAGGAAAGCGATACAGGATTTTATTCCAGAAAGTTGAATTAATTTTGCCGGTTTGAAGGTAGATGATCCACTGCTATATTTCGCTTTTTTTCTGGAAAATCTTTCTAGTGTTATGAAGATACCAATAAATAATAAGAGAAACGAAGCCAATTGCATTGCAGTATTGAGATCATACATTCCGTACCAAGTCCTAAATATTCCGGTTGTAAAAGTTGGCACTGCAAAGTGATCTACTGCGCCAAAATCAGAAAGAGTTTCCATTATTACAAGCATCAGACCGCCAATTAGAGCCGGCCTTATTATTGGCAACCCTAATTTATAGAAAATTTGAATCTTATTAAGGCCTAACATCCTTCCGGCCTCAAGCATGGATTGAGATTGATTTAGGAAAGCCGACCTAGACACAAGATAGACATAAGGATAGAGGGTAAAAGAGAAGATCGTTATAGCACCAAATATATTTCTTACATTAGGAAACAAGATAAAACTGTGATCTAGATTGAAAAGATCTCTGGCAATATTATTTGCAGTCCCATATGTGTCAAATAAACCTGTGAATGTATACGCTAATATATAAGGAGGAATAGACAAAGGGAGGATAAGCGCCCATTCAAAAAAACTTTTTCCGTGGAAATTGTAATTGCATATTGTCCAAGCGGTAACTGTACCTATAAGTAAAACCAGTATCGAGACACCTATAATCAATCCAGTAGAATTGCTTACATAATCGAACAAGACGTAATTATATAGATGTACCCAATTTTCTGACCAATCACCGAATAAACTGGATAATACAATGACTACTGGTAACAAAAAAAGAAAGACTATTAAGTAGGGCAGTGACATCCAAGACGATAATGTAGACATTCTAACCATCTTTTTGCTCAATTAAAGAATTCCAATTATAGTAAAGAAAAGATCTATTAAACTTAACTTATTGCCAACCTGATCTGTCCATCAACATGACTGCATCAGTATTATATCTTCCGTAGTCTGCTACTGACGTTCTATCTTCCTTGAATTCTGTGCCAAATTTAGCAATAGAAGGATGAGGGCTCACACCTTCTAATACCGGGTACTCAAATGAAAGATTTACCATATAATCTTGCACTCTTTCCGAGAGTAAGAATTCTAAGAATTTTGTGGCATTTTTACTATTTGGAGAATATTGTAAAATACCGGCGCCACTGATATTTATATGTGCTCCTCGGTTATTTTGATTAGGAAAGTGTATTTTAACTTTATTAGCAGCTTCTAATTGTTCTTTTCCAGCAGAACCTGAAAGCATGATACCAACATAATAGCTGTTCGCTATAGCAAGTTCTGCTTCTCCATTGGCTACTGCGGTTATTTGTGCTCTATCATTGCCTTGAGGTTTGCGAGCAAAGTTTGAAACTAAATCTTTTGCCCATGTTTCTGTTTCTTTAACACCGTGATTTGATACTAACGAAGCGACCAGAGATTGGTTATACATATTGCTTGAGCTTCTAATGGCAATTTTTCCCTTCCATTTAGGATTTGCAAGGTCTTCATAAGAGAGGTTTTCCATTTCTTTTGATGAGGTATTATTCGGGTTATAAAAAATAACTCTCGCCCTTTTTGCTATTGCTACCCATTCATCGTTTGGTCCTCTAAGGTTCTTTGGGACGATGCCCTTGATTTTATTTGATTCAATTGATTTAAAGAAACCTTCTTTTTGTACTCTCCATAGATTGCCTGCATCAACTGTAAAAAAGATATCAGCGGGTGAATTTTCTCCTTCGGCTTTCAATCTCTCTATTAGAGCATTTCCATTGCCAGATATTACATTAACTTTTATACCTGTTGCTCTAGTGAATTCAGCATATAAGGCGTCATCCGAATCATAATGTCTTGAAGTATAAATATTGACTTCATCAGCAAATGTGCCTTCAAGGAAAAAGGTTGATAAAATGAATGTACTTGCGATTTTTATAAATTTATTCATGAGTTTGAATCACTTTTTTTGGTAAATTTTATTTTATAGATATTTTACCTAAATGAGAATTATTCTCAATAATAACAAAAATTGTTTATTGTAATTAAATTAACAATTTGATCTTTGAAATTAGGAATGCTGGATTTGTTTGACGATTTATTGAATAAAATAGGTTGGGTAATGGGATTGCTTTTGGCTTTCTCAGTATCTTTCGTGGCCAGTAATTTTGCAGAGTGGTTGGGTGAAGATTTATTGGGATTTGCTCGTTCCCCGATAAGTGGAATCATGATGGCCATTATAATTGGCATGATTGTTGCCAATACGTTCAAGATGAATCCGTATATTAAAGGTGGACTGAAATTTTGTGCTAGCACTATATTGCGTATTGGTATTATGTTGCTCGGCATCCGTTTAAGCCTTTTAGGCGCCGGAAAATTTACACTTGTGGCACTTCCGTTTGTGTTAACAGCTATCAGTATTGGATTGTTGGCTGTCAGGATTTTAGGAAGAAAAATGAATCTCTCTCCACAACTAACCGGACTGATTGCAGTTGGAACCAGTATTTGTGGCGCTACTGCAATTGTTGCCACAGCACCTCTTATTAAGGCTAAGGAAGCGGAAGTGGGTTATTCGATTGCATGCATAACAGTGTTTGGACTTGCCGCAATGTTTTTCTATCCAATTCTAGGACACTTTCTTTTTGCAGAGAAACCAGCATTGGCTGGCTTGTTTCTTGGTACATCAATTCATGAAACGGCTCAGGTGGCTGGAGCCGGATTAATGTACCAAACTCAATATAACGCGCCTTTAGCTTTAGATTATGCAACCGTTACTAAACTAGTAAGAAACTTATGCATGATTGCCGTTATTCCAGTGGTTGGTTTACTTTACTCTGGAAAAAGTTCAACCCTTTCTCATGCATCTCAATCTTGGTTGTCCATGATCCCTTGGTTCATTATTGGTTTTGCATTGATGTCTGCAATTAGAACTATTGGTGATTTAGGTGAAAAACCTTTCTTTATTCTAAGTGCAGACCAGTGGAATAATTGTGTTCAATTGATCAAGTTCTTGGCCGAAGAGTTATTGCTTATCGCGATGTCAGCAGTAGGATTGACGACACTTTTTGCTGGTATGAAAAAAATAGGTTTTAGGCCTTTTTTATTGGGTTTATTTGCTGCGTTATTAATCGGTGTTATCAGCCTACTAAGCATTCTCTTTTTTGCTGAAGTTGTTATTGACTTTATTGGTTGAACGGTCATCAAGGTTGCTTATATTGCGGGTTAAATTTGTTTTTTTTTATTCAAAACAAATACAAAAATAAAGATATGCATTAATAAGAGCATATTAAGTTATTGAAAAATAACAATTAAATTGCAATTTTATTTGGCACTTTGGATATTATAGGCAAGTTAAACTCGTTATATATAGAGCCATAAGATAAGATCGCTTGGTTATTTTTTGATAACAAGTAAAATTATTATAATCGATTAATACTGATCGAATTAACAGAGGTAAAGTATGTCAGGCGAAAAAGTTACAGGAACCGTTAAATGGTTCAATGATGATAAAGGTTTTGGTTTCGTTGAGCGGGAGGATGGGCCGGATGTTTTTGTGCATCACTCTTCAATTCAAATGGAAGGTTTCAAAACCCTAAAAGAAGGTCAAAAGGTCACCATGGAAGTTAGTCAAGGTGAGAAAGGACCTCAAGCTGATTCAGTAAACGCTGAATAGTAAATATCCCCTATAATTCTTTTTTGCATCAGATTAATCTGAGTGCTCGGAATGTTTGTGCCGAATTAATATTGAATTCGTGTTATCAATAATATTAAATTTATGTAAAGTTTAATAAGAAAATCATAGGATTGGATTATATGAAGCTCAGAGTAAAAGGCAATTCAATTAGATTGAGATTAACTCAGCCAGAAGTTCAAAGAATGCAGACAGAAAAAAAAGTTTATGAATCAATAGATTTTGGCGATGATGCCGTTTTGCATTATGAATTGAGATCTGAGCCTTGCGATAAAAAGATACTTCCCATTTTTAAGTCAAATCGAATAACAATTGTCGTTGATCAGGCTGTAATTAATGACTGGGCAGATTCAGACAAAGTTTCTATTTCAGGCAATTATGAAATATCAGATCAAAATCACATGATCTTATTGGTAGAAAAAGATTTCAAATGTTTATCACCTAGAGATGAGGATGAAACAGATATGTTTCCTCATCCAGATCAAAATAATTAGTGATTTTATTCTTCTTAAAGTATGCGTTGTTAATTTACATATAAAGAATCATAGTAAAGTGAGGTAATGTATGACCTGGATAAAAACCATAGAATATGAGGATGCAACCGGAAAGGTAAAAGAGTTATACGATCGCATCAAAGGCCCTGATAATAATGTAGATAATATTATGATGTCACACAGTCTCAGGCCTCATACTATGGAAGGGCATATGGCGCTATACAAGACAGTGATTCATCATGCTCGAAACACAACACCGAAATGGTTATTAGAAGCTATCGGCATTTGTGTGAGTCTTATAAATAACTGTGAATATTGTGTTGAACACCATTATGAAGGCATGCGTAAATTATTAAACGACGATCAAAGGGCAATCAATATTCGTGAATCACTAGAGAAAGAAGAACCAAGTAAAGTATTTAACGGAATTGAATTAGCGGTAATGCGCTATGTCACAAAATTAACTCATACTCCTGATCAGATAAGCATCGAAGATATCAACAATCTCAAAGACGCTGGCTTAGAAGATGGCGAGGTATTGGAAGTGAATCAAGTGGCAGCTTATTTTGCGTATGCAAACAGAACAGTATTAGGTTTAGGAGTCAATAAGTCTGGTGACATTATAGGTCTTTCTCCGAATGACGGGGAAGATATGAATAACTGGAATCATTCTTGATTTTATAACAATTTTTTCTGAGGAAAGAAATTGAGTCGTATTATATGGCAAGGTTCTGAGGAACGTATCAGGAAATCCGCAATGTATCGATTTATGCGATTACAAGGATTTCGCAATTACATGGATCTTTATGAATGGTCTATTGACCAGAGAGCTTGTTTTTGGAATGCCTTGGTAAAGTTTTGTAATATTCGTTTCTCAAGCCCACCTAAAATGACCTTGAAAGAAGGTACTGATATGGTTTCAGACGAATGGTTTCCTGGGGCTGAACTAAATTTTGCCGAACATTTACTTCGTTATAAAGGTGATCGGGCGGCAGTAATTTTTAGAGGAGAAAACAATCTAAGGCAAGAAATTAGCTTTGATCAGTTAAGATTTCAAGTTGCATCAGTTGCTGGATATCTAAAAGAACTTGGGTTAAGAAAGAATGATTGCGTTGCAGCTTTCTTACCAAATTGTCCTGAAGCAATTATTGCCATGTTGGCATGCAGCAGTATGGGAGTTACTTGGTCTTCTTGTTCGCCTGATTTTGGTGTTGAAGGCGTTGTAGATCGTTTTGGGCAAATCAAACCAAAATTACTCATAACAGCAGATGGGTATTCTTATAATGGAAGACAGCATGATTCTTTGAGTGTAGCCAGTAATATTATTCATGACATTGAAAGCATAAAAAATATCATAATTGTCCCATTTATTGATTCGCAAGCTAAAGCAAAATTCAAAGGAAATGTAATATCTTGGCCAAGTATAATTGACAAAGAAGCTGACCTTGAGTTTGCATCACTGCCTTTTGATCATCCTCTCTATATTTTATATTCATCAGGTACAACAGGTTCACCAAAATGCATTGTTCATGGCGCGGGAGGAACTTTATTGCAGCATATGAAGGAGCATGTTCTGCATTACGATATTGGTAAAGATGATCGATTATTCTATTTTACTACTTGTGGTTGGATGATGTGGAATTGGATGGTAACTGGATTGGCAGCTGGATCTACTTTGGTTATTTATGATGGATCGCCATTTTATAATGGTGGAAAGATATTGTGGGATTTAGTTGAGTCAGAGAAGATATCGGTATTTGGCGTAAGCGCAAAATATATTTCTGCACAAGAGAAGGCGGAAATAGAACCAAAGAATATTTCTGATTTATCTTCAGTAAGGACCGTCTTGTCAACAGGCTCACCGCTTGCGCCTGAAAGTTTTGATTATATATATCGGAAAGTGAAGAGCGATGTGCAGTTATCTTCAGTTTCAGGAGGAACTGATATTATCTCCTGTTTTGTTTCAGGTAACCCAATTTTGCCTGTTAGACGAGGAGAATTGCAATGTTTAGGACTTGGAATGGCTGTTGAAGTTTATGATGAAAAAGGTGATTCAGTTGTTCAGAAGAATGGTGAATTGGTATGTACAAAATCTTTTCCTTCAATGCCCATATATTTTTGGAATGACCCAAATGAAAAAAAATATATGGCAGCATATTTTGAGAAGTTTCCCAAGATATGGTGTCAGGGGGATTTTGCAGTTATTACAGAATCTCACGGAATGATTATTCATGGTAGATCTGATACGGTCCTTAATCCTGGTGGCGTTAGGATTGGCACTGCTGACATCTATAGTCAGGTAGAAAAATTTGACCAAATTCTAGAGAGTATTGTTATTGGTCAAAATTGGAATTACGACGTTCGAGTCATTTTATTTTTGGTGTTAAGGGAAGATGAAATACTAAGCGAGGAGCTCAAGAAATCGATTTGTAATGTCATTCGTAATAATACTACACCAAGACACGTTCCGAGCAAGATAATACAAGTTAAAGAAATACCAAGAACTCGAAGTGGTAAAATAGTCGAATTAGCCGTAAAGAAAACTGTTGAAGGCGAAGAAATTGAGAATAAAACAGCCATTGCAAATCCTGAAAGTTTAGAATATTTTAAGAATCTACCTGAACTAAAAAGTGATGTATGAGTAAAGTTGAAAAAGGCTATACGGGCTATGGATTGCCTCTCGAGGAACTTTTACAAGAGGGGGTTGATTGTGAAGGTCTATTTATTTATAAAGGCGATGTTCTGCCTGAATGGATTGATATGAATGGCCATATGAATGTTGCTTATTACGTGCGGGCGTTTGATCTTGCTATTGACAAACATTGGGCGGAAATAGGAGTAACTCAGGAATATATCGAGAAACAGCAATGTTCTACATTTTCAGTGGAATGTCACATTACTTATCAAAATGAAATGAAAGTAAAGGAAAAATATTATATTGTCTCGCAGATTCTTGCTTACGATGAAAAACGAATTCATTTATTCCAAAACATGTTTAAAAAAGACGATAAAGATATTGTGGCGACAGCTGAATGGATGAATCTACATGTCAATCTTGAGACGCGAAAGGTTTCTCCCTGGCCACCAGATATATTAATCTCACTTCAAGATAAAGTTAAGTTACAAGAGAGAATGTCTTGGCCCGATGAAGCTGGAAAGAAAATGTCGATAAAGCAACCTATTTATCAAATAAATACTGATTAATCTGACTTTAATTCAGCTTGTATTTTTCGTATCTTTCGGTAAATTTATTTTTATAACAAAGTTTTGATTTGTTGTAATTGCTTCAATAGTGCCCCTATTCCATTCAATTGCTCTTTTGGCAATTGCGAGTCCTAGGCCTGAGCCATTAGGTTGGTCATTTCTATTATTATCTGCATACCTAAAAAAAGGTTCAAATATCTTATCTTTATCGGATTCTTTAACGCCTTTCCCACTATCAGTAATTGTTATCTCAATATCATCTTCTCTGGATTTTAAATCAAATATTACTTCAGAGTCATTGGGCCCATATTTCATGGAGTTTCTAAGGACATTTTCAAATGCACTTCTGAGTCCATCTTCGTGCCCTTTGAAGAATACTTCTTCGTTGACTTTGATTTTAATATTTATACTGCATTCTTTATTGTTCTTGTATTCAAAATTAATATTGTTTACAACGTCTTGGGTCAGTTCATTCAAATTGATGAGTGTTGGAATTTCATTTTCTGATGCATCTAATTTTGAATATTTTAATATATATTCGATGAGGTCATTAAGCGTATTGATTTCTCTTTTTATCCTCTCTAGCTCAACGTTCTTTCCAGTTTTTTGTTCTGCAATTTCAAGCGCTACATGCATTCTAGATAATGGTGAACGTAATTCATGGGAAATATTTCGTGCCATTTCGTGATGATTTTCACTTGCTCTGTAGAGTTTTTCGGTCATTGCATCTAGATCCCTGGCTAATTCCCCCATCTCATCATTCCGATTACTGATTGATTTCGATATTCTAGTTTTTAGTTTGCCTTCGGAGATAGCTACAGTGGCGTCTTTGAAATGTCTGAATGGTTTCATGTATGAACGTGTAATCAAATAGGAGATTAGGATACTCAGAAATATTGAGAAGAATAAGATAAACCAACGAAGATTGTCATTAAAATAGCCTGAAACAGAGGTATTTCTTGGCACAGAGAATACCCTGTATCTTTGATTATCTGGACCAATAAGAAATGGTATAAAATTTGTTGTCCTTAGATTGCTTGGCGGTAATTGACCTCTTCTTTTGAGTCTGTTGGGTGGTTTATCTCCTCTATGGTGAGATTGATTAAAATGGTCTTGCCAGTCAAAAATTCTTCTAGGGATTTTTCTGCCTAGAATATCTTGACTCTTTTCGTTTATTATAAAAATTCTGTATGGGTATT